>TBL_comb47_HYPODRAFT_10004122_pt1 | contig 16827 bp, 13 predicted proteins | sample TroBogypolimnion_40_FD_10682 | JGI IMG/M metagenome (IMG submission 10682)
GCGGACCTCAATGGCGACCACTTGCCCGACGTGATCGTTGGCAACAAGAAGGGTGTCTTTGTCTTCATGCATGAGGCCAAACAAGTCAGCCGTGAAGAGTGGGAAAAGGCCCAGCCCAAGCCGGTGAAATAGGCGGATCAAGACTACATCGATGCCAAGCGAGAGTTGGAGCCTGCGATGGCGCGGTTGGACGCAATGATGCTCAAGCATCGACAAGCAACGACCAGTGAGGCGGTCGAATCGACCGTCATCCTCAACCAGTCGGTGCGCCCGAATTCCCCCGTGTCCCCGAATGTACGGCTCAATCTGGTTCTCGGCACAATGTCTGGCTTTTTACTCTCCCCGCTGGTGGCCTTGTCATTCATCGCGGTGCTCAAACGCATGAAGGGATGACCAATTTCGCCGCTTGGTCTCAGCAGTCATGGAAGATATTCCTGCGGCGAGTCGGCGCGACATCCTGAGGTCCGATCGGACGCGGGAATGTCGCGGTCGGGCTGTGAAGCCGAGTGGCGGAAGCGGGCACGGCGCGACATCCTGAGGTCCGATCGGACGCGGGAATGTCGCGGTCGGGTTGTGAAGCCGGGTATCGGAAGCAGGCACGGCGCGACATCCTGAGGTCCGATCGGACACGGGATTGTCGCGGTCGGGCTGTGATGCCGAGTGGCGGAAGCGGGCACGGCGCGACATNCTGAGGTCCGATCGGACACGGGATTGTCGCGGTCGGGCTGTGANGNCGNGTNGCGGAAGCGGGCACGGCGCGACATCCTGAGGTCCGATCGGACACGGGATTGTCGCGGGATTCATGGGGTGGGGGTTCGTGCCAGGGGTGAGAGGTCCGAGAGTCGGCCGATTTCGAAGATAAGTACTTGGCACTCCGGAAGGGAGGGTTAACCTCAACGGCGAGTGACCGTGCCCATGAATCTTGTTTCAATCCAACTTCCCCATCAGGCTGATTCTATTGCTCCGGAGCACGGAGCGGCCCCATTGGCCGACACGGTGGGGCTTCCTGCATCCCCCAACGCCCGGAGATTTGCCATGACCAAGGTCAGCCCTCCTGAACTCGGCGGAAAATGGATCAGACCTTGTGAAGACAGGCGGCGGGCAGGATGCCCGCGCCACCGTGGCGCGGGCATCCTGCCCGGAGCCAAATGGTCTCACATGATTTCCCGGTTGAAAGCCAATACCCGGCTGAGTTCAGGATGTCTGAAGGTCGTTTCCTCCATCCGCCGCAGCGCCGTGGCGCGTGCGATCGGGATGGCTGCTCTGGTAACGAGTGCCGCCGGGCCGCTGCGTGGCGGCGAGAACTGGCCGCAATTTCGCGGTCCGCGGGGCGATGGCCAAACGTCGGCGCAGGGCTTGCCGGTGAGTATCGGCGAGGCGGAGAATGTGCTGTGGAAAATCCCGGTGCATGGCAAAGCGTGGTCGTCGCCAGTGGTGTGGGAGCAACAGATCTGGATGAGTACCGCCGCGAAGGACGGAAAAGAGTTGGGAGCGATATGCATCGACGCGGAATCGGGCAAAATCCTGCACGACGTGGTGGTGTTCAAAATTGAGAAGCCGCAGTTCTGCCACCCGATGAACAGCTACGGCACGCCCACCCCGGTGATAGAACAGGGCCGGCTCTATCTGCATTTCGGGGTGCATGGCACCGCCTGCCTCGACACCGCCACGGCCCAGACGCTGTGGACGCGCCAGGATTTTCCCTGCGACCATTTCCGCGGGCCGGCGTCCTCACCCATCGTGGTGGACGACTTGCTCGTGCTCACCTTCGACGGGATCGACGTGCAATACCTCGTGGCGCTCGACAAGGCTACCGGTAAGACGGTGTGGAAGCGTGACCGCAAGATCGTCTTTGACACCGACGATACCGACTATCACAAGGCTTACGGCACGCCGGCGGTCATTACGGTGCAGGGCCGGCAACAACTGGTCAGTCCCAGCGCCGGGGCCACGGTTGCCTACGTGCCCAAGACGGGCGAGGAGATCTGGCGGGTGCGCAGCGGCGGCATGAACGCGGCGGCCTTGCCCCAGTTCGGCAACGGCCTGGTCTATGCCACCAGCGCGGCCGGCGGCTATCAGCTCTTTGCGGTGCGACCCGACGGCCATGGCGATGTGACCGACACCCACGTGGCGTGGAAGTTCACCAAGAACGTGCCGACGCGCTCGTCACAGATACTGCTGGGCGAGCGGCTGTTCATGATCAGTGATGCGGGAGTCATCTCGTGCGTCAACGCCAAGACTGGCGAGAGCGTGTGGCAGAAGCACTTGGGCGGCGCCTTCTCCGCCTCGCCGCTGTTGGCCGATGGCCACATCTACTTTTTCGGCGAGGACGGCGAGGTGCCCGTCATCGCCGCCGCCGACGAGTACAAGTTGTTGGCTAACAACCAGTTGGGTGACGGCTTCATGGCCTCGCCCGCCGTGTATAACAACTCGCTGATCCTGCGCTCGCGCACTCATCTCTATCGAGTTGGGAAAGCGCCGTAGCCAAGCCGAGGAGTGCGGTGGCGCGCCACCGCCTTGGGGTGGGGCGGACTTGTCCGCCGCGGAGCGGAGCGCCATGCAGTGCCAATATCCACGCCGCGCGCTCACTCGCCGTCGGCTTGCTCGTCCTGCAACACGTCGCGCACCTCGCGGATGAGGTCCTGGGTTTCCGCTAGAATGGCCGTCACTTCGCGCCGCACGCGGGCGCACCAATCGGGGGTGGCAAGGTTTTCCTCGTCGGCGCTGTCCAGGCCGCGCAAGGCGTCGCGCAGGTAGCCGCGGGCCTTCTTGAGGCGCACCAGCACGTTGCCCGCAAACAGGGCGGGTGGCGGCCATTCCTCGTCGCGCTCGCACATGCCCAGCGCGCCGGCCAATTTGGCACTGGCGATCATCACGCCGCTGGAAATTTCGCGCAGCGGGTGCTCGTCGTGGTCCTGTTCGCAAATCCAGCCATGGGCCTCCAGGTCCTGATGGACTTCCACCGCGAGATCGCTGCAGCGTTTGACCAGGGGGTTTTCTGCGTCGGCATGATCGTCGCCCTTCCACTTTTCCGCTTCATAATCCGCCAGGGCTTCTTCTGCCAGGGCATTCATTTCCTCAATCCACGCCGCGCGCGCCGCCTCCTGTTCCGGCGTGAGCACCTCGGGTTTCTCGCCGCGCTCGCGACGCAGGCGCTCGCGCTCCTCTTCGCAGATGCGTTCAAATTGCCCCTCGTCGTGGCCTTCGCGCTCCAGGCGCGCCGTCACCCTGTCTAACAGCAATTGCATGCGCGCGTCCTCGGCATCGGCCTGCGCCTCCGCCGCACTGCGCGGCGCGTCCTCGTCGTCCTCATCTTCGTCGTCCTCGTCGAAGTCGTCCTCGTCGAAGTCGTCCTCGTCCTCGTCCTCGTCCTCGTCCTCGTCCTCGTCGGCACCTTGGGATGCCGTGCCGTGCGCGCCGAGTGCGGTGCCGAGGCGGCCCATGAATTCGACCATGGCAGCGCCGTTGGCGGCGCGCTGGGCGGCTTCTTCGTCCTCGGACATGGTCCAAGCCATGGCCGTATCGAGTTCGAGCAGAAAGGTGGCGGACTCGATGACCACGCGGCCGTTGCGCTGGCTGAACCATTCCAGATAGAGCGAGTTGCCCCAATGCCAGGGAAACGGTTTGCGGGCGGCATAGAGTTCCATCAGTTCCTCCATCGAGACCTCGGGCACCTTCACTTTGCGCGAGGCGGTGATGTCACCCACCACGCCGCTTTGCACATCGGCCAAGCCGCTCAGGTCGCCCTCCTGGGGCTTGGGATTGGAGAAACGCAGCACGTGGCCGGCCAGATCGCGCCACGGGTTGCCGGCCAGCTCGAGCACCACGGGTTGCTTGCGGCCGGCGAACCAAATCCGGCCTGTCACCTGCCCCCGCGTGCGGCTGTCGATTTCACCGCGAACCACTTTTTCGTCAATGCGCCATGCCATGAGAGAAAGGTGCATCAAGCCGCGTGCCGATTGCCAGCCTTTTTCGCGCTGTCTCGCAGAAGTTGCTTGCGCGGGCGGAAAACTCGCGGACACTGGGGCGACCTACCCAACTACCATGGAACACCTTCTACACGATCCCTTTCTACTCAAGACCCTGCACCTCGTTGCCGTGTTCGCCCTGTTCACGTCGCTTGGGGCCATCTTGCTCGGCGGGTCGGGCAAGAAGGGCGCTTCCATGCTGCACGGGATCTCATTGCTGCTGATTATCGCGATCGGCTTTGCGATGCTGAAAAAGCCGCCGATGAACCAGCACTGGTGGATGGTCAAGCTCGCCATGTGGCTGTTTCTAGGTGCGGCCCCGGTGTTGGCCAAGCGCAAGGTGCTACCCAGCGCGGTGCTGATTGTCCTGTGCCTGGCGGCGGCTGGACTCGCTGCCTGGCTCGGATTGCGCAAACCCTTTTAGCTCCGGCGTTTGGGCCTTAACAGCCGGCCGTGGGATGGACTTGGAGGTTGGACGGTCTGATATTCCCACTGAAATCAGTGATTCCCAATCATGACACGGATTTTTCCGTGGTTTCAGTGGGATTCAGTGTCGGCAGTGGTTCCCCTGGTCCGGATTGGTGAGAGTCCCCGGCGTCTGAACCAAGGAGGGGAAGGTGCCGTGGCAGCCATACACCGCGCAAATCCTACCTTTCGCTTCACCGATTCTGCGGGATTGACTGCTTGGGCTTGTCAAGCTGACGCGGAGGCCCTAATTGTCGCCGGCGCGCCGCTGCTGCCGCCCCGTCCGATTTTAAACCTGCCATGAACGCCATTACCGCCAGTCTCACCGCCATTTGGACCTCCTCGATTGGGAAGAAGGTCATTGTTGCCCTCACCGGAGCCTATCTGGTGGTGTTCGTTGCCGGCCATCTGGTGGGAAATCTGCTGGTGTTCGTTGGCCGCGAGGCATTCAACGACTACGCGTATTTCCTCCATCACATGATCCACGGCGCGGGCATCTGGCTGTTCCGCATCATCATGGTGGGGGCGCTGGCGCTGCATGTGGCGGCCACCATCAGCCTGACCCTCCAGAACCGCGCCGCGCGCAAACCCTACGAATGTCGTGCCGTCATCCAGGCGTCGCTGTCCTCGCGCATCATGATTTGGTCGGGCCTGACGCTGCTGGCGTTTGTCGTCTATCACATCATGCATTTCACCATCCGCGTGGGCAACGAATACGACACGCTCCCGCGCTACCAGGAGACCGTCATACACAACGGCGAGAAATTGGTCCGCCATGATGCCTGGCAAATGGTCATCGACGGCTTCAGTTGGGGGCCCGCGACCTTCTTCTACGTGCTTGCCATGACCTTGCTCTGCAGCCATCTGAGCCACGGCGTCGCCTCGATTTTCCAGACGCTCGGGCTGCGCTTCAAGAAAAGCGAAAGTGTTATCCAAGGCCTGTCGCTCGGCTACGCCCTGGTGATTTGGATCGGTTTCATCTCTATTCCGCTCGCCATCTACTTCGGCTTCGGCAAGTCCTAACTCAATCCTCAATTCTCACTCCCTACTCCCATGATCCTCGACAGCAAAATCCCATCCGGTCCGCTTGAACAGAAATGGTCCAAGCATAAGATGGACTCGAAGCTCATCAATCCGGCCAACAAGCGGAAATTCTCCATCATCATCGTCGGCTCCGGCCTCGCCGGTGGCGCCGCCGCCGCCTCGCTGGCCGAGATGGGCTATCAGGTGAAATGTTTCTGTTACCAGGACAGCCCGCGCCGCGCCCACTCAATCGCGGCCCAAGGCGGCATCAATGCCGCCAAGAACTATCAGAACGACGGCGACTCGGTGCGCCGCCTGTATTACGACACGATCAAGGGTGGCGACTTCCGTTCGCGCGAGGGCAATGTCTATCGGCTCGCCGAGGTGTCCAACTCGATCATCGACCAATGCGTCGCCCAGGGCGTGCCGTTTGCCCGCGAGTACGGCGGATTGTTAGACAACCGCTCGTTCGGTGGCGCGCAGGTGTCGCGCACTTTCTATGCGCGCGGCCAGACCGGCCAACAGCTCCTCATCGGCTGCTATCAGGCGCTGGAGAAGGAAATCCACAAAGGCGGGGTGAAAATGTATCCGCGCAGCGAGATGTTGGACCTGGTGCTCGTCGATGGCCATGCCAAGGGCATTGTGGTGCGCGATCTGGCCACCGGTGCCATCAGCAGTTACGCGGCGGACGCGGTGATACTGGCCACCGGCGGCTACGGCAACGTGTTTTTCCTCTCCACCAACGCGATGGGCTGCAACGTCACCGCTGCATGGCGCGCGGCGCGGCGCGGCGCGTTGTTCGCCAACCCCTGCTACACCCAAATCCATCCGACCTGCATTCCGGTCAGCGGCGATTACCAGTCGAAGCTCACCCTGATGTCCGAATCGCTGCGCAACGACGGGCGCATCTGGGTGCCAAAATCCAAGGAAGTCGCCCTCAAACTGCAGAAAAAGCAGATGAATCCGGCCGATGTGGCGGAAGACGATCGCGATTACTACCTGGAGCGCAAGTACCCGTCCTTCGGCAACCTTGCGCCGCGCGACATTTCCTCCCGCGCCGCCAAGGAAGCCTGCGACGATGGCCGCGGCGTCGCGCCCACCGGGTTGGGCGTGTTTCTGGATTTCCGCGATTCCACCAAGCGCCTGGGCGAGGGCACCATCCGCTCGCGCTACGGCAACCTGTTCCAGATGTACGAGAAAATCACCGGAGAGGATCCCTACAAGCTGCCGATGATGATCTATCCGGCCGTCCACTACGCGATGGGCGGCCTGTGGGTGGACTACAATCTGATGTCGAACATTCCCGGCCTGCACGTGCTCGGCGAGGCGAATTTCTCCGACCATGGTGCCAACCGTCTCGGTGCCTCGGCGCTGATGCAAGGTCTGGCCGACGGCTATTTTGTCATTCCCGCCACCATCGCCAACTACCTCGTCACGCAGAAACCCGGCAGCATCGGCACCACGATGGCCGAGTTCAAGCAAACCGAAACGGAGGTGCGCGAGCGCACTGGCAAGCTGCTGGCCATCCAGGGCCGCCGCACGGTCGATTCGTTCCACCGCGAACTGGGCAATACCCTGTGGCACAATTGCGGTATGGCCCGCTCGCGCGAGGGACTGACCGAAGCGCTGGCGAAAATCCCGGTCATTCGCGAGGAGTTCTGGAAAAACGTCCGCATCCCCGGCTCCGGCGAAAATGCCAACATGGAACTCGAAAAGGCCGGGCGCGTCGCCGATTTCCTCGAATTCGCCGAAATCCTGTGCTACGACGCGCGCGACCGCGAGGAATCCTGCGGCGGCCATTTCCGCGTCGAACACCAATTCTTCGACACCGACCCGGAGGTCATCGCCGGCAGCACCCAGGCGGGCGAGGCCAAACGCGATGACGCAAATTTCGCCCATGTCTCCGCCTGGGAATACAAGGGTCCGGACGCCGCCCCCGTGCTGCACAAGGAGCCGCTGAATTTCGAGGACGTCCACGTGTCCATCCGCAGCTACGCGTGAGGAGCGAGCGTGAGGAGCGAGCGTGAGGAGCGAGCGTGAGGAGCGAGCGTGAGGAGCGAGCGTGAGGAGCGAGCGTGAGGAGCGAGCGTGGCTGCCGCGTCTCGCGGCAGGCCGTGATGGCGGCGTCTCGCCGCCAGTGCTGCAGCGCCTGAAAAACGCGTCACGAGCACGGACTCGCCCCCCCGTCTCGCATGGCGGGAACGAATGCGCCTACGGGGGAGCGAGAGCGCTGCCGCACCACGTAGGCGCGTTGGTCACAACGCGTTGCGGGTGATGGCGAAACTGCGACCGTCGGCTTGGAGTCCAAGCCGCCCCTCGTGGGCTCACTTTTTGGCGCGACGAATGGGAGTTTTGGCTGAAGCTGCGAACGCCGGGGTGTGTCGTTGTTCCATTTCGCGGGTACGCTTGCGCCAGTCGCGGCGCGGCGGCTTTTCTCCGGGCAGGGGCGCGGGAATTGGGGCGGTGTAGTCGAAGCCGCGCAGGCGCTTGCGGTCGAGGCGCTGGGCGATGAAGAGTTCCAGCCTGTCTAACAGGTTGAGGTCCTGCTTGGGCACGAAGCTGATGGCATCGCCCTGCGCCTCGGCGCGGCCGGTGCGGCCGATGCGATGCACATAGTCCTCGGGGTTGACTGGGAAATCGTAGTTGACCACGTGGCTGACGCCCTCGATATCGATGCCGCGCGCCACGATATCGGTGGCGACGAGCACCTGGATTTTGCCCTCCTTGAAATCCCGGAGGGCCTGCAGCCGTTGGTCCTGCGAGCGACTCGAGTGGAGCTTGGCGACTTTCACCTGGGCGAGCCTGAGGAAATTGGTGAGGCGGTCCGCGCCATCCTTCATGCGGGCGAAGACGAGGACTTTGGTGAATTTCGGCTGGCGCAGCAGTTCTAGCAGCAGGGCGCCTTTCAGATGCGCCGGCACCTCATAGACGCACTGGACCACGGTGTCGGCGGGGTTGGAGCGTTTGCCGATCTGGACCATTTTGGGCTGATAGAGGAAGCGCCGCGCCAGCGACTCGATCTGTTTGGATAGGGTGGCGGAGAACATGAGTGTTTGCCGCCGTTTGGGCAGAGTGGCGACAATCGCCTCGATGTCGTGGAGGAAACCCATGTCTAACATCCGGTCCGCCTCGTCGAGCACGAGCATTTCAACGGACTGGAAATCGAGCTTGTGGCGGCCGAGGAGGTCGAGCAGGCGGCCCGGCGTGGCGACGAGGATGTGGACCCCTTTGCGCAAGGCCTTGATCTGGGCGGCCTCGTCAACCCCACCGTAGATGGCGGCCACGCGGATGGGAAGGTGTTGGCCGTAGGCGCGGATGTTGTCCACGATTTGGACGGCGAGTTCCCGCGTGGGGGCGAGAATGAGTGCCTTGATGCCGCGCAGGTGGCCCTGGCGGTGCCACTGGGACAGCCGTTGCAGCATCGGCAGCACGAACGCCGCGGTCTTGCCTGTGCCGGTCTGCGCGATGGCGATCAGGTCGTGCCCCTGCATCACCTTGGGCATGGCCGCCGCCTGCACCGGTGTCGGCCGGACGTATCCTGCTTTTTCAATCGCGTGGAGGATTTCCGCCTCAAGTCCAAAGCTGCTAAATGGCATGCCCGGAGGATAAGGCGCGGCATCCGATGATGCCACGCAATTCTCTCGTCAAGGCGTAGCGTTCTTCGCGACTTTGCGGTCATCTGTCTTTCCACGGTCGGATCGGTCGGATCCTCTTCCAGCCTTCTATCGGAGAGCGTCGCGCCTTGCGCGGGTGCGTGTCTCTTCCACCATCCGCCATCCGCGCTGTCGCCGCGACGGTCACGGACCGCCGCTACAAGGCTGGCCATGGAGTGGATTGTAGCGGCGCTCTGTGAGCGCCGCAGCGAAGAGAAGCGCTTCGCGCCCCCCATTCGCAGCGACGGTCATAGACCGCCGCTACAAGGCTGGAAATGGAGAGAATGTAGCGGCGCTCTGTGAGCGCCGCAGCCGAAGAGAAGCGCTTCGCGCCCCCCATTCGCAGCGACGGTCATAGACCGCCGCTACAAGGCTGGAAATGGAGAGAATGTAGCGGCGCTCTGTGAGCGCCGCTGCCGAAGAGAAGCGCTTCGCGCCCCCCATTCGCAGCGACGGTCATAGACCGCCGCTACAAGGCTGGAAATGGAGAGAATGTAGCGGCGCTCTGTGAGCGGCGCTGCCAATGAGATGCGCTTCAGCATGCGCTCGCGACGGTCACAGACCGCCGCTACAAGGCTGCGACGGTCACCGACGGCCGCTACAAGCGCCCCAGCCACTTGCGCCATTCGGCCTCGGCGGCGGCGGCATCGATCAGGCGGTCGGCGGCGATCACGCGGTATTTGCGGTTAGAGACGGCCGGGTGCGCGTCATCCAAGGGCAGGGCTGTGTTAGCCACGGGATTGAAATTGACAAACGGCGTGCCGTTGAAGCTCTTGGAATCCCACACGCGCAAGCGTTCCGGGGTTCCCGTCCCGTCGCTCGCGGCACTCATTAACAACACCGACGCGCTGCCGCCCGGCGTCGGGCCGCTGACCACGACCCACCTCGCCGGTTGGCCGTTGGCGTCGTCGCGGCCCTGACCCTCGCTGGTGAACATGCGGCTGTTGTCTTTGTTCCAAGCACTGCAACCGCGCCAGGAAAACCCACTGTAGCGGTAGTTGACGATGGTGACCGGACTGCCCAGCGCCTGCTGGCGCAGCGCGACATCCAGCACCAAGGTATCACTGCCGCGCAGGGCCAGGCCCACTGTGGCAGTCTCGCGGATGACCGCCCGCGCCGCGCCACCCGTCTTGCGCACCACCACTTCGTTGGAAAACTCCCAGCCCAGTCGCTCGGGCCCGGCATCTAATTGTTTCACCGCGCGCGCCACGTGACCGCCCTGGCCCTCCTGGATTTCCCAACAATTGTAGCGCTCGCCGTCCACCTCGATGAACTTCCACGGCCACCACAGGCCCAGGTGGTGAAGGTGGTCTGCGGGCTGCACCGCAGTCCACTCAAAACCCGCCGGCGTGCGCAGCGGATGGAAAAACGCGCTGGCCGCAAACTCCGCGCCGCCAACCGGCTCGGCCAATGGTTCGCTCTGCCAGGCACACAGCAAGGTCTCGCCGTGTCGCGCCTCGACCCGCCCGGCCCGCGTCACTGTCGTCCATGACCCCGCCGCTGGTTCCGCAGCACCGGCCACCGACGCGAGCGCGCCGCACACGACGCCCAGCGTCCGTTTGAATGAGTTGTTTGCCGTCATCATGGCGCTTCTGTACGCGATCACAGCGGATGGCCTTTCCGGGACATCAGCAAATGCCATCACTTGGCAGAACTGAATTTTCTCGGGCGTCACATACCAGTAGTAGATCACCCGCGATCCTCCACGTTTGTCCTTGCCGCCGCTGGCCACACGGATCTTCCGCAGTCCCTTGAACCGGGAATCAAATCCCCGACCTCAGGAGTGATGAGCGGCTCCTCATCGCTCAGAATTTCAGATTTCACGGATTGAAGAGGAAGACTTGGGATGGGGTGGATCGGAGTACTGGGATAATGCGGGGCGATGAAAACCACTGATGACCACTGATGACGACTGATGACGACTGATGACGACTGAGAAGACCGAGGACACCGAGGGGGATTTCTTTTCAGTGTGCTCAGTGGTAATCAGTCGCTCCAGTGGTTCATCGGCGTCCCGAACGATGGCAAGCGTCCAATCCGCCCCACCTCAATTTCTGAATCGGTGCAATCCGTGTAATCCTCTGCATCCGTGGTCATCTTCGTCCCGCCGTTTCCATGCAAGCCCGCAACCGGAGGTAAGGAAAGGAGTTCTGAGACCGTGCAATTGGCACGTTGCGGCAACATCCCCGTGCATTTTGCAACGCGAACCGTTGCGGCGTGACGTGGCGGAGTGGCCAATTCTCCGGTTGCCAGCGTTCGTCACGTGGTGGCACGGGATTTGCAAAAGAGCCGTTCAAGTTCGCGAACCGGCGACGACCCTAACCGAACCCCTATTCCAAATGAAAACACAATCGATGCTTCGTACGGGCGTCTGCCGCGAGTGGACTCCGTCTCTCCGCCCCGCAATCAGGGCGGCCACCGCGGCAGCCTGCATGGTGGCAGCCACGAGCGGCTTGGTCCCGAGTGCCCACGCCTCCAGCCACAGCGATGCGCCTCTCATCAAACTCGACCCGCAGGCCAACCTCACCGACCTGTATGCGTTCATCCGCACCCGTCCCAGTGACAATCAAAAGGTCCTGGTCGTGGAAGTCAGCGTGCGCCCATTTTGCGAGCCCGGCGACGGCGTCATGTATGAAGCTTTCTCGCCGGACGCGCGCTACAGCATTCACATCACCAATCCGGTCACCGGCGCCGAAAACCAGCGCTATGATTTCAACTTCTCCCCGGTAACCCCCGCTAGCGGAAAATACAAGAATACCGGAACCATCCTCCGCTACGGGCTCGGCACGGAGCTTGGCCCGATCCAAACCGTCGGCGACGCCCGGCAGAATTTCACCCAAACCTACACCGTGACCAAAACCGCGGTTGCGGACAAGAAGGGCAAGCCGCACCCCGATGGGAAGGATGAACCGGGAAAGGAAACGGTGACCCTTCTCAACGGGCCCACGCCTTTGTTAGTGGCACCGCCGAATGTCGGCAAGAACACCACGCCACTATACAATGACGCCAACGGCGTCGCCGTCTCGGGGGCCGCCACCCGCGCCACGTTGGATCCCTACACCTTCCAAACCACTTACGACCTGCCCGGTGGAACCACCGTCTTCTGCGGTCCGCGCGACGATGGGTTTTTCGCCGACACCGCGGGAATCTTCGATCTGCTGGAAGGCCGCATCCTCGACAGCGACGGCGATGGCGACGGCCTCGGCCAGGAAGGCAACGGCGTGGACGGCTTCAAGGGCTACAACGTCCTGCACTATGGAATCGTCATCCCGGTGAGCGACTTGCAGACGTTTGCCTATACCGGCGCGCTGCAGGCGCCGAGTACCGGCGTCGGGGTTTATGCATCGGTGAGCCGCCCCCAAGAGACGCTCCGCCGCGCGAATGGCGAGGATAAGTCATCCGGCCCCTATATCCAGGTCAACCGCCTGGGCAATCCGCTCTTCAATGAAGTGTTGGTCGCTCTGGTTGACAAGGATGCCTACAACCGCACTTCGCCACCCACGGACGCTGTCTTGTATGCCAAGTATGCGAAAACCCCGGAGCTTGCCGTGCTGCTCAACACGGTCTTTGGCACCCACTTCGTGACGAACAACCGCACCGACTTGGTTAGTATTTTCATTCCCGACGTGCTCCGCGTCAACACCACCACCGGGGCCACGCCGGTGGCGGGCGAGTCCGCCTTCAACCGGCTCAGCTTCATCGGCGGCGACACCATCCTCAATGGGGATGGCGTGGCGATTCCGGCGGGTTGGCCGAATGGCCGGCGCTTCGGTGACGATGTGGTGGACATCGCCCTGACGGCAATTGCCAGCGGCCCGACCTTCAGCACCATCACGGTGGTCGGTGACAATGTTCCTGCCAATGACGAGACCTTCAACCGCACCTTCCCGTATGCGGCGACCCCGCATTCCGGTCCACGCAACAGCAAGGATTCCGGGGTGAACGTCGGCTTCTGAGGTAAGCGCCCTGCTCCCAGCGCCGGGACGCCTTGCACGAGACGTGCCGGCGCTTTCACCGCCCCGCCGCAGCCCCGGCCAACCCCACAAGACCATGTCCGATAACTTCTGCAGATCCGGCCTCAAGGTGATGGCCATCGCCACTTGCGTCGGCGGCGCTTTGGTCGCCGCCCTGCTCATGAAACCCCTGGCAAAGCCCGGCAAACCGGCATCCGCCGCTCTATCAGCCCCTTCTCTAACACCCTCGGCGGTGCTCGCTCTCATCCCCGTTCCGCAGGACGGCTCCGCCAGCGCAAAAGCCGTGGTCGAGGCCTTGGAGAAGGCCCGCAAATCCCCGGAAAAGCCGCAGATGTGGGTGGTGTTGGGCGACTCCCTGTGTCAACGCCTGCGCGATACCGGCGAGCAGACCAACTACAATCTGGCAGAAAACACCTATCAGCAGGCGCTCCGCCTGCAGCCGGACTGCGTCGATGCGATGAACGGCATGGCTTGGGTCGAAGGTGGACGACACGTTTTTGACGCAAGCATGAAGTGGGCGAAGCAAGCCCTGGCGCTGGCCCCGGACAGCGCCGATGCGTTTGGCATCCTCGGCGACGCGGAATTGGAATTGGGGGATTACGATGGCGCTTTCAGACACTATCAAATGATGATGGATCTGCGCCCGGATCTATCCTCGTGGAGCCGCGGCGCCTATCTGCTGTGGCTCACCGGCAATAAGATCAAAGCCACGACCCTGATGGAAAAGGCCATCCGCGCCGGCGCTCCCTTTGCGGAAAATTCGGCTTGGTGCCGCGCGAAACTGGCGACGATGTTGCTGCATGACGGCGCATTCGCCGCCGCCGCACAGGTGCTCGAGCCCTCACTGCGGGAACACTCGCGCAATCCCCACATCCTGCTTGCTGCCGCGCGGCTCGCCAGCGCCACCCGCGAGTTCGAGGTGGCGGAACAATACTATCAGATGATGTTGGAGAAGGGGCCCAATCACGACGCGCTCGCCGGCCTCGGCGACTTGCGCGCGAGCAAGGGCGACCAGGCCGGGGCCGAGGAGTATTTCCTCAAGGTCGAGGCGCTGCACGCGGCCCATCTGGCCGGTGGTGTCCATGATCACATGCAAATGGCGAGGTTTCTCGCCGATCATGATCGCTATCCGGTGGAGGCCTTGCGTCTGGCAGAACAGCACAAGCTCACCCGCAACGTGCTGGAGGCCGATGTGCTGGCATGGGTTTACCTCAAAAATGGCGATATCGGTCGGGCCGTGGCAGCGATCAAACTCGCCTTGTCGCGCAACACTCCGGATGGCGCGATCCATTATCATGCCGGCATGATCGCCGCCGCCGCCGGCGACCGGGTGTCAGCCCGCGAGCACCTGCTGAAGGCCTTGGCGATGAATCCGCACTTCGATCCGGTGCAGGCACCCGCGGCGGAGCGGATGCTCGAAGAGTTGTCCGGCCGCCATGTCCTGCCAGCACGAGTGGCAGCCAACCCTGAAGCCAGTGCCGACGCACCATGAACCCAACCCTCGCGCTGCTGGGGCTCGTGCTTTTCCTGTTAGCGGGAGGCTATGTCCAGCGCGCATCGGCCCATGACGAGCCGACCAGTTTCATCGATATCCGGCTGAAACCCGATGGCATGCAGGTCGATGTCACGGCATCCGTCACCGATCTGGCCCACGATCTGCCAAACGTCGAACCGGACATGCTGCTGCAACGAGCCAACATCGATGCGCAGCAGTCGCAAATCGCGGAATTGGTGGCGGCGCGCCTGAAAATCAGCGACGGAGGGAATTTGCTGGCGCTGAGACTTGGTGAAATCCTCCCGGTTGTGGAAAAGCGGGATCTGCGCATGGTCTTTTCGTCCGCATGGCCAGTGACGCCCGAAACCCTCCGCGTGCATTGCCTGCTTTTCTCTTACGATCCGAGACATCGCACCTTCGTCAACATCTATGCCGATCATGAAATCCTGAGACAGGACGTGCTTACTGCGGCGAACACCGGGAGTACGTTCCAAACGTCCAATTTCCAAAGCATTCCGGGCGTGTTCCGGACGTTTGTGGGACTGGGGATTCACCATATCTTCATCGGCCCCGACCACATCCTTTTCGTGGTCGGTCTGATGCTGTTAGGCGGCAGCCTGCAACAACTCCTCAAGATCATCACCGCCTTCACCATTGCACATAGCATCACCCTGGCCCTGGCAACATTCCGCATCCTCAGTCCGTCCGCCTCGATCATCGAACCGACGATCGCGTTGAGCATCGTGTTTGTTGGAGTGCATGCCTTCTTCGGCAAACAAGATCGTGATCCCCGCTTGCTCTTCGCGTTCTGCTTTGGGCTCGTTCACGGTTTCGGCTTTGCCAACGTCCTACAGGAAATGGTCCTGCCGCGACAGGCGCTCGGTTGCTCGCTTTGCGCGTTCAACCTCGGCGTGGAAATCGGTCAGGGATGCATCGTGCTCGCCGTGGCACCTTTGCTCGCCTTCTTGCAACGCGGACACGCCCAATTGGCCGGCAGAGTCGTCGCGGCGGGTTCCCTGTGCGTCACCGCTGCGGGCGCTTTCTGGTTTTTCCAGCGCATCATCGGCTGAAGGTAGTCAGCTAGAGTCCTTGAAATGCCAAAGTTGTTGTCGTTAGGTCAAGTTTTCTTCTCTTGTGTCTTCCAGTCTTGTGTCTTGGGTCTGAGGCGCAGCCTCGATAGTCATTGGTGAGGAATGCCGTGTCGGGATGTCGGATGGCGAACACCCAGGCGTCCTGCGGGTTGGCCTTCATCCAACATTGGAACACGCTGCGCCAGACGCGGACGTCAATGTCCTTCTTGTCTAACAATGTCGTGGCGGTCTGGCGCAACCGCGGGCCGTCCGTGTCGGCGAGGGCTTCGGCGAGGGCGACGCGGGTGTTCAAATCGGATAGATCGGCGAGGGCCAGGGGCGTCAGAGCTGGCTGCGGATTTTCCGCAGCGACGAAGCGATGGTTGGCGGCCTGTTTCGCCGTCCACACGGCCAGCGCCGCGCCACAAAACAGCACACATCGCCATACCACGAGCTTAACGCGTTCAGCATTCATGGAACTAACTGACTGATATACCCGCCGCCGCCAGCTTGGAAAAGGGGAATCGGTGAGTCGCGCCCCGGTAGGCGCGTTGGTCACAATGCCTTGGGGGTGATGGTGGAAAAAGCTGAAACGCTGAAACGCTGAAATACTGAAATACTGAAACAAGAAAACGAGGGCTCTGAGCGCTTTCCAATTTCAGCTTCTTCGTGTCCCCCCGCATTCTGCCGAATGCGCCTGCGGGAATCCTACGGGACGGTCCCGCCCAACAAATATTTGGCAGCCTGCTCGACGTCCTTGTCGCCGCGGCCTGATAGATTGGCGATGATGATGGCGTCGCGGGGCAGGGTGGGGGCTAGTTTGATCACCCCGGCCATGGCATGGGCGCTCTCAAGCGCCGGCAGGATGCCTTCGGTGTGGGCCAGTTCCTTGAAGGCGGCGAGGGCCTCGGTGTCGGTGGCGTAGGTGTACTCCACGCGACCGGCATCGTGCAAGTACGCGTGCTCGGGGCCGACCGCGGCGTAGTCGAGGCCGGCGGAAATCGAGTGGGTCAGTTGGATCTGGCCATCGGCGTTAGCCAGCAACCAGGTCTTGGTGCCTTGGAGCACGCCGAGCTTGCCGCCTTGGAAGCGCGCGGCGTGGCGTTCGGGCAAAATCCCGTCGCCGCCGGCCTCCACACCCACCATGCGCACACTCGCATCATCGAGAAACGGGTGAAA
>TBL_comb47_HYPODRAFT_10004124_pt1 | contig 16826 bp, 17 predicted proteins | sample TroBogypolimnion_40_FD_10682 | JGI IMG/M metagenome (IMG submission 10682)
GCTTGTAATCGTCACGAGCAGATCTCTTTTTAAATCCTGCAATGCTCACTAGCCTGGATAAATTCATGAACATCACTTGATCAAGACACGGTCTCAAAAGAGTTTTTTGAAAAATACCGTGGCTGCCTAAGAGCCTCTTTATTGGAATGATTACTTTATAAAGTGATTTAGTTCAAACCACAAAGACTAATTGCTAAGTGCTTTCCCTAGATCCTTTAATTTCATCGTTACTAGGCTTTAAACCATATGCCTGCCCTAGCTTCCAGATGTGGCCTGGAAGCATATTCTTGATTTTGTGCGGCGCAGTATTTCGCAAATGAATGATGGATTCGATTGCCTTCATCTCAATTCTTGCTTTTGCGAACTCGAGACCGCGGGGCCCAAACCTCGGCATTACCCAGGCAAATATGCCTCTTAAAAAATTAGGCATCCTTTGGAGCGGTAAGCCACCAGCTGCTAACTCTACATTCCTCATAAAGCCCTTCACAGGACTTAAGCGATTGCCCGCAGAAGATAGGGGTTCTAAAACAAGTTCTGCTGCAAGCAAGCTTGCTAGACCCTTGCCCTTTACATTACGAATAATGATCCATTGCTCACCTGTACCTGCCATATACCCAACTGTAATATCAGAAAGTGAATTGACATAGTCAACACAAGTCTTGCATGTTGTAGGGAAAAAATCTGCAGGTAAATTTGATAGGGGTAGCTTTAAAAAAGGTATTTCTTGCTTTCGGCCATTCTCAAAGCGAATCTCCACATGATAGTCAGCCCTAAATTCCAGATACGTAATTGTTTCTGGCTTATCAGAGAGCAAACCCAAGAACTGATGAAAGTGTTCAGTAGTGGTGTTATCAGAACAAGGCGAACCAATAATCAACAATTTCTCAAAGCCAAATTCTTGTTCGAGTGCTCGTGCTGCATAGACCTGGCATGGAATACCCACCATGGCTACTTTTTTATACCCTAGATCTCTTGCTTGTTCTAGATATTGAATGATTGGGGCATAGCCCATCTTCATTCCCCTACATTGCGCCATATCCCGCGATCTCGTCACGATCACTGGCACCGGCTTCCAACGGTCATGCTCATCAGAGCGCATTGTAATTACCGCTTCAACTAGCCCCTGCTCTAGCAAGACCTCACAAAGTCTGGTGATGATTCCAGTCCACTGGGCACCCTTTAATGGCAGCTTTAACCTGGCCCTAAACATTTCTAAATATGGTCCAAAAAAGACCTCGTCAGAATGATCTGTAGCACGTTCCCTGCCGTGCGCTAATGTTTCGAATTTTGGGTAATTAGGCTGAATAAACTGGCAGGCAGTTGCGCAACGTTTGGGCTCGGCTGTTCGAGATACGCCACAATCAGTACATAAATCACGAAATGGGGCAATCTCAATCGGCTCCACTCTTCATCAGGCCTTATAAGAAACGAGCCAACACTCTTTGTTTCATCTTTTCCTTAGACAGCCCATAGCCATCTAACAGTAAATTAAGCTCACCATGCTCTACATACTCATCAGGTAAACCTAGTAAAAGAGATGGAATATGGACATTGTGATCAGATAGAAGCTCTAAGCAGGCACTACCAGCGCCCCCCTTAGTAGCGCTATCTTCAACAAATACCAAACCATCGTGACTATCAGCGATTTCTAATAATAATTTTTCATCTAAAGGCTTCACAAAGCGCATATCTGCGACGGTAGCATTTATCTCTTGGGCTACAGAGAGAGCGGTATACAGCAATGGTCCAAAACAAATGAAAGCAATTTTTTTCTTTTGGGGTGAGGTTTCATCTATTGTACGAACTAGGTGCCCCTTACCAATGGGCAAAGGATCCAAAGCAGCTCCTGATGTTTCCAGCCCAATTCCGGAGCCACGCGGATAGCGCACAGCCGTAGGACCATCATGATGAAAAGCAGTTGTTAGCATCGCCCGACATTCCTGTTCATTGGATGGTGTCATCAGAACTAAATTTGGTAAGCAGCGTAAAAAAGCAATGTCAAATACTCCAGCATGCGTTGCCCCATCGGCCCCCACCATACCTGCACGATCAATAGCAAATACGATTGGTAGGTTCTGCAAAGTCACATCATGTATGAGTTGATCATAGCCACGCTGCAAGAATGTCGAATAAATTGCAACCACTGGCTTTAGTCCCTCACAGGCAATTCCAGCCGCGAAGGTAACGGCATGTTGCTCTGCTATTCCTACATCGTAGTAGCGATCAGGAAAACGCTTCTCAAACTCGACTAATCCGGAGCCCTCTCGCATGGCAGGGGTAATAGCGATCAAGCGCTCATCCACCTGTGCCATATCGCATAACCACTCACCAAATACTTGGGTATAGGTTTTCTTAAGCACTGGCTTTGTCACAATTCCTGCTATCGGATCAAATGGGCTTGGACCATGATAGGCAATGGGGTCAAGCTCAGCTAATGAGTATCCTTTACCTTTTTTAGTAACAATATGAAGAAACTGTGGCCCTTCAGTTTGAGCAAGGGTTTTAACGTTTTGTAGGGTGGAAATTAATACTTCCAAATCATGGCCATCTATTGGGCCGTAATAATCAAACCCGAACTCTTCAAAAATAGTCGCAGGTCCAACCATTCCCTTTGCATGACCCTCCAATCTTTTTGCAAATTCACGAATGGGTGGGGCCACAGAGAGCACCTTATCGATTCCCCTCTTGGTGGCGGCATACATTGATCCAGAAATTAACTTCACTAGATAGCGATTCATTGCACCTACCGCCGGTGAAATTGACATCTCGTTATCATTAAGAATGACAATAAGTGGAACTTTTTTATTCACGCCAGCATTATTCATTGCCTCAAATGCCATACCAGCACTCATTGCACCATCGCCAATAATTGCGACTACATTACGCTTCTCATTTTTTGTTTTAGCAGCGACAGCCATTCCCAAAGCTGCAGAAATACTGGTAGATGAATGGGCAGTGCCAAATGCATCATATTCGCTCTCGCTGCGCTTAGGAAACCCTGAAATACCGCCGAACTGTCTTAAGCCCGACATGGCCTCCCTGCGGCCTGTAAGCACTTTATGAGCATAGCTTTGATGGCCTACATCCCAGATCAGACGATCATAAGGAGTATCAAATACATAATGCAGCGCGATTGCAAGCTCTACGGTTCCTAGGTTTGAGGAAAGATGTCCTCCAGTACTTGAAACCGAACTCAATATAAAGTTTCGCAACTCACGCGCAATTTGGGGAAGCTTGGATACCTCATGCTCCCTCAGGTCTTGCGGGTTGGATATGGTTTCAAGGAGGTTAGTCATTTTGAGCATAGCCGCCTCATTTCGATGAGTAAATTTTAGATATAATTTTTTTATATTCTTCCAAATTTGCATCGGAAGACTGCTTCAATGCATGAATTGGGGCATGCATAAATTTATTGGCAAGTGCTATCGCCATATGTGAAAGGACAACCATAGGATCGTCACCGTTCGCAATTCTTCTGCTTGCTTTTTCTAGCTCAATCTTTTGGTATTGCTCACCAACATTCTGAATTGACTTGATAATGGGTACAACGGCTCTTTTTTCTAAGGTTTCATAAAACTCAATGACGCCTCTTTCAATGATTTTTTCTGCATCACCAATACAATCTTGACGGTTGGCCTTGCCAGCGCTGACTATTTCGCCAAGATCATCAATAGAGTAAAGGTAGGCATTTTTAAGACTCTTGATTTCTGGCTCAAAATCTCTTGGTACTGCTAAATCTATCAGAACAATAGGGCGAGATTGCCTAGCTTTAAGCGCTGTTTTAACCATTCCCATGCCAATGATTGGAAGCGAACTAGCAGTGCAAGAAACAACGACATCGTATTCATGCAATTGCTTTGGTAAGTCAACCAATGGAAATACCTCGGTTTGTAAATTCTTATCGGAAAAAGTTTTAATTAAGTCGTTGCCTCGGTCAACAGTTCTGTTTGAAATTGCAATCTTTTTCGGATTTTTTCCTGCAAAGTGATTTGCGCAAAGTCCGATCATCTCCCCAGCACCAATGAATAAAATATTGCAATCACCAACTTTGCCAAAAATACTTTCAACCAACTTAATAGAGGCGCCTGCTATTGATATTGAGTGCGCCCCAATTTGAGTATTGCCCCGCACAATCTTAGCTACTGAAAATGTTTTACTAAACAAGGGCTTTAAATAAGTACCCAAAGTTCCTACTTGATTGGCATTTTCGATTGCCTTTTTCATTTGCCCCAGGATTTGGGTCTCACCCAAGACCATTGAATCCAAACCACTGCCCACCCTAAAGGCATGTTTTACTGCATCGCTTTCTTTTGCCGAATAGATGTAAGGACGTAACTCATCTTTTTGTACATTATTTTGTCCTGCTAACCACTCAAAGGCGCGATCCTCTAAATGGTTTTCGGTATATTCAATATCATTTGCTGCGCAATAAATCTCCATGCGATTGCATGTAGACAATATAGCCACCTCTGGCTTATTGCCAGAGTCAGTCCCTTGCAAATATTTACGCAAGTCTATCAGCGAGTCCTGCAAAATCTCGGGCGAGACTGCAACGCTTTCTCGAATATCGACTGGCGCTGTATGGTGATTAACACCGAGATTTAATAACTTCATCCCTGACATACTCTTAGTAAGCTCCTGGATTTAAGACTATCGTTTCCCAATTCAAGCACATTGCGATAGTTACCCATATTAAGTAGGGCAACATTAGTAATGCAGCCAATTTTCTTATCGGCCACATTACCAAAATAATGCTAAGTACTGAACCCCATAGGAAGCATGCTTCTATTAAGGACCAGTCTGGATGGTGCATTCTGAAATAGAAAACACTCCAGAGTACATTTAAAAATCCATTCAAGAAAAATAAAGTAATCATTTTATTTTTCTGAGATTGAGATGGTTTGCTATTAAATGCAATCATCCAGGCGAATGCTGATAAAACAAAAATGGTCGTCCAGATGACGCCAAAAGCCCAGTCTGGTGGCTTCCAGCCTGGCTGCTTTAATGAAAAGTACCAAGGACCTATTTCTGTTGCAAGACCCCCCATTACTGATGTAGCAACCATCCAAGCCGCAATCATCCAGAGGTACTTATGTTGAAAAAAGAGCTTCATACCTTAGCTAATCCTAAAAGATGCCCCATATCCTTGATAAATATTCTGAGGTGAGCCATTGGCTTTTTGCGTACTAGCTTTTTGTTCATATAAGACTCAAATGTGAGTTTTTGAACATCTTTGTCTTCGCACATCTTGACAAAGCTTTCACGTCTTTTATCAGTTGAGTACCAAAAATACTGCATGATGCCTAAGACCAAAAAGGTCATGCGGTGTTCTTTCATAAAGCGCTTACGGGCCAACTGGAGTTTTGCAGGATCCTTACTCTCGATAAACTCAGCAATGGCTTCACCAGCCAATTGACCGCCGAGCATAGCGTAATAAATGCCTTCACCTGAAGCTGGGGCAACAACGCCTGCAGCATCACCAGCGAGAACAACTTGCTGACCATCATCCCATTTCTTGAGGGGCTTCATCGGTAATGGCGCCCCTTCATGGCGAATAAGTTCTGCCCCATCTAAGCCGATATCTGCGCGAAGCTTGGCAACTGCATTTCTCAGAGAGAAGCCTTTATCTGCACTTCCCGTACCAATACTAATAGTGTCGCCGTGAGGAAATACCCAGCCATAAAAATCCGGAGACACTGGCTTTTGATACAAGACATCACATCGACTGCTATCAAATGAAAGAGGTTTGTTAGATGGGGTTTTAATAATTTCATGATAAGCAAAAACATAATTTGCTTCAGCACACCCTTTTACACCTGCACTCCTACCAACCTGTGATTTAGCGCCATCAGCACCAACCACTGCTTTTGCTAATACACTCTTCAGCGCCCCTTGGTCACCATCGAGCACTCCCCGTGTGCGATAGTAAATACGGACATTAGCGCCCTCTCGTTGAAGGGTTTCAAATAATCCATCTTCACGTACTGCCCCCGCTGCAACTGCACGCTTCCTTAGCCATTCATCAAACTGGGCTCGATCAACCATTCCCACAAAGCCGTTTTCAATAGGGATGTCTACTGCTTTTCCGAGAGGTGAGACCATCCGAGCTGACTTTGCTTTAGCAACTAACAACTCATCTGGAATCTGAAAATCTTTGATTAAACGCGGGGGAATCGCTCCACCACACGGCTTAATACGTCCGCGCTTATCTAATAGCAAGACATGCTTACCCTTTTGAGCAAGCGTTTGAGCTGCAGTAGCACCCGCGGGTCCACCGCCAACGACTACTACATCATAGATAAATTCTGTTGTCATGTTTTACCTCGCTCCACTGGCGTTACTTTGTTTACTTTCAACCTGAGATGCCATATACGCAGAAGCAATAAATAGAATTGCTTCAATGAAAAAGACTGAGGAATATGCTGATGCCAGATTGGTAAAAATAGAGCGCGCAAGATCACTTGCTCCAGCCCCTAGAAGACCGCCCAGGCCAAATGCAATCGCTTGCGCTCCACCCCATAGACCTATTCGGACACCCTCTTTGCCGCCTCCACCTACAACTGCTAAGCGCATCATTGATGCGATTGCTGCAATAGAAAATGCACCATTGGCAAGACCCAAAATAAAAACATTTTGTTTTAGAGGCCAGTCTCCCTCTAAGATGCCAGCAATCACTAAACCAAACATTGCCAATGCTGAAGCTAGGCAACCATAAATCATCCAAGATCTGAGTGAGCCGAAATAAGGCCTTAATCTGCTTGACCCGCAAACTGCTACTAAAAGCATGCCAGTCAGAACACCTGAGTGCTGAATCCCAGATAGGCTAGTTGTCTCACCTAGAGAGTATTTAAAAATCATTCCGGCAAATGGCTCTAGAATTAAATCCTGTGCGCTGAACGCAAACATCGACAGAAAGATAAAAATCGTAAATTTTTTAGTAACTGGATCAGCCAAGATGTCGGTCAATGCTTTTCTAAAAGGTATTTTTTGAACAGCACTAGAGCGTTTATTTTCAAGCCCATAGCCCTCAAGCTTATATAATGCTAGACCTGCAATCAAAAAGGCAATGGACGAAATAATTCCTGAAATCAGGATGACTTTCTCTGGCGAGTAAGGGTCAAGAAATTTTCCAGCAATACCACTTGTCAGAGCGAATCCAAAAATCATCATAAGCCAAACCGTTGTGGCAGCTGCCGCTCTGCGCTCATCACTCACTCCTTTAGCGAGTAAAGCCAGTAATGAAGTCCCGCTCATGCTGACGCCAATGCCGATTAAGAAGAATGCAACGATGGCCACTGCAATTCCAATGGCCAAATGAAAGCCCATGAGGGTTGTCGCAATAGCAGCACCAAATCCGCCTAGGGCTAACAAACCTACGCCACCAATAATCCATGGTGTTCTTTTGCCCCCAATATCAGACTCAAACCCCATGCGAGGTCTGATCACTTGAACAAAGTAATGAATGGCTACTAATAAACCTGGGAGACTTGCAGGCAAAGCTAACTCAACAACCATAATGCGATTCAAGGTTGAGGTGGTCATCACAACAATAGCCCCTATAGCCGCTTGAACTAGGCCGAGACGCACAATACTGACCCATCCAAAGCTGGAGGATTGATAGATAGACTGTGTCAATGTGACGCTCATGACTCTATACCTAAACTATTGACCGAAAATGAAGCGACCATCATTCCAGAAACTAATAGAGGCACTCCAAAACCGCTGTAAAAAAGCGCTTTCTCAATCGGTCTTTTTAAAAAATCACGTAATAAAATTATTTGCCCAATCATTAATGCACCAATAGCCACTGCATAACTAGACTTGTCCCAAAACAGCAGCAAAGCCAACACGATCAGTTGTGGCGCCAACATCAATACTGCAGATACTTTGGCCGCTCTCATTGCACCGAGTTGAACAGGTAGTGATCGGACACCCATTTGTCGATCACCCTCTATTGCCTTGAAATCATTTAAGGTCATGATTCCGTGAGCACTTGCGCTATATAAGCCTGCAAGCAGAAGAGATGGCTTACTTGGCAACGCCCCAGCAGATAACAAGGTGGCGCCCGTGACCCAAGCTAAGCCTTCATAACTGACACCACAAGCAAGATTGCCAAGCCAACCATTATTTTTAAAGCGGATGGGTGGCATGCTATAGAACCATGCCAGCACAAGAGCTAGTGTGGTTGCCAGAAATCCAATGGGACCTAAGAAGCTTCCTACCCATAAAGAAATCAATGACCAAATCACTGCGATATAAAGACCCCATCTCCCAGGAATACGACCAGAAGGAATGGGTCGATTTGGCTCGTTAATGGCATCCACATGTCTGTCATACCAATCATTGACTGCTTGGCTTGAAGCACATACAAGAGGACCGGTAAGTAACAAACCCAGAAAAAATATAGGGAGATTCTCAACAATTTTTTCGGTGCCAGTAATTGATCCACAAGCAAATGCCCACATGGGCGGAAACCATGTAATGGGCTTTAAAAGCGTCAAAATTGCTCTTGGTTCTGGCAGATTCATGTAAATGATTTTGTCATTGACATATTAAAGTGTCAATTAAATTTGACACTTTTTAAGCCAGTTTTTACCAGTGAAAACCCTTATATATTAAGGAAAAAAGGAGATTTTGCCCTAGGCTGCCTGCAATAAGCCTTTTGGCAGAGAAAAGCTAATGGTTTCTTCAATTCCCGGCATGGGGACAACTGAACCCCTGTAACGAGTATTGATCGCATCAATGATTTTGCTGGTTAAAGATTCCGGAGCTGAGGCGCCAGCTGTAACCCCAATATTTTTCACGGACTTAAACCACTCTGGCTTGATTTGACTAGGATCATCCACCAAGAATGCTGGAACCTGCATGCTACTTGCCAACTCTTGCAGTCGCTTGGAATTAGAACTGTTTTGACTGCCCACCACAATGACAATATCAACGTGAGGAATCATTGCTTTGACTGCATCTTGGCGATTTTGAGTGGCGTAACAAATATCTTGCCTTTTAGGAGCATGAATCTGCGGATATTTTTTGATGAGTGCGGTAGTAATTTCTTTTGTCTCATCTACTGACAGGGTCGTTTGAGTAACGTAAGCAAGTAAAGCATCTTGCTCAAAAGAAAGTTTCTCAATATCCGAAACATGCTCAATCAAATGAATGGAGGAGTCCACTTGCCCCATGGTGCCCTCCACCTCTGGGTGCCCGCGATGTCCAATCATGATAATTTGATAACCGCGCTCTCTTAAGCGCACTACCTCAGCGTGCACTTTAGCTACCAATGGACAAGTGGCATCAAACACTTGGAATTCACGTTCGTCCGCCTCAAAACGCACTGCTTTAGAAACACCATGGGCACTAAAAATCAAAATGGCGCCTTTTGGCACTTTATCTAACTGGTTAATAAAGACCACGCCGCGTGATTCAAAATCTTTCACAACATAAGCATTGTGAATAATTTCATGTCGAACATATACTGGCGCACCATATTTTTTTAGCGCTTCTTCCACTATGAGAATAGCCCTCTCCACTCCTGCGCAAAAGCCACGCGGTTGAGCTAGATAGATGGTTTTTTTAGAAAGCATTACTTGCTGTGGCTTAACGGTGATTTTTATAACCCCACTTCCACAGCAACTCACTAGGAAATGGCATAACAAGAAATAAATGCTCCAACAATCCAAGCGCTAATAGCGTACCCAATAATGCTGATGATGTGATTTCATAAGCAGATGACTCGGAAGCCGCATGCGACCAAATTGGCACTAAAAAGAGCACAGAAACTAAAATAGAAAATGGCATTAAAAGATTCATTGCCTTACGTCTAAAGTAAGTAATGAGATATTTCAAATGCTGCGGCAAGAAGGCCTCATTAAAATTGAGCACTCCCAAGAAGATATTAATCTTGGTGCTTTGTCGCATCCCCCAGAGGATGATATAAGTCCAAAAACCGGTCTGGTTCACAGCGTTCAGATTCATCAGAAATAAAACAATACCCAGACCCAGTAAAGTCATCTCATGATAGTTAATGGTTTGGAATGCATACCAAGCACGCCGAATACCACTGAGTCCCTGAGGACAATCAGAGCGTCGCGATCCAGTAATGTAGCCCAATAGAAAAGCAAGTTCTTGCCACCCCCAAATAATCATTGCGCAAGTAAAGGAACAATATTCTCCAGCCACTGTAGCCTGTTGGCTAGAGATTTCCAATCCCCAGAAAGCCATCATCAAGACACCAATAGAAAGTGTGAAGATAGCCTTAAAAAAACGGCTTGGTAAACCATTAATCTTCAGAATAAGGCCCGTACTAAACCACCATACAAAGATGGTAAAAATGAGAGGGCTTATCCAAAAATACATAGTGACTTACCAAACGGGCGCTAAGCGTATATCGGCTGGTAGCTCATTGGGAACTGCTGGCAATAGATAAATGTGCACGAAGGTTGCAGCAGCACTAGCAGCTAAAGCGCCACGCTTAATTATGGAGAAGAGCCCACCCTTTTGCTTAAGTTCCTCAACCTCATCAGAAATCCTTCTGAGTTTTTCGAATCCTTCCCAAACCCTTTGATCTTCAAGATTGATTGTGAAAGGGAACACTTGCTTAGAAATAACAGAGGTGATCTTTAGAACCTGACGATCGTAATCCGTAGGAGAGACACCTAGCGCCTTATGAAATTCTGGTCTTGAATGATCTCGTACATACATCGTTGCATAAACCGCAATCAGGAAAAAGCGTATCCATAGACGATTTACGCCACTGAGCAATTTTGGATTAGAGCGCATTAATAATGCAAACGCTTCACCATGACGGAATTCATCATTGCACCATTTCTCAAACCAAAGGAAGATCGGATGAAAACGTAATTCAGGTTTTTTCTGGATGATCCGGAAAATCATGATGTAGCGGGCATAGCCTATCTTTTCCGACAGGTAGGTCGCATAAAAAATAAACTTTGGTTTAAAGAAAGTATATTTTTTAGTTCTTGCCAAAAATCCCAAATCAACACCGATACCAAAATCTTTTAGCCACTGATTAATAAAGCCAGCATGTCTACTCTCATCACGGGCCATATAAGAAAACAGGTTTTTTAGCTCGGGATTATTGATGGATTTTTTAATTTCCGAATAGAGCACACAACCAGAAAATTCAGAAGTAATTGAGCTAATTAAAAAGTCCAAGAACTCTTGGTATAAGCCCTCAGGCAGATGTGAATAATCCTTAGACATATCTTCAGGACGCTGAAAGTGGGCCTGATTAATGTCCTGGTCAAACTCTTGCATCAGTCGATCCCACTCTGGCTTCACAGATGAGATATCAAAACGATCCATCTCGTCAAAGTCAGTAGTATAAAAGCGTGGGCTGAGGATCGTATTTTCAAGAGCTCGGTCAGTTGACTCATTAATTGGACGCCCCATTGGCATTGTTGGCATGGCGGTACTCATGCTTTTACCCCTTCATGCAAAATAATAGGGCTAGCTTCTTTAATAGGAGCTAGCCTAGGATATTTCTTAGCTTTACTAAATCGAGTAGTTGAAAAGCTCACTTCATACAACATCGTCACCTCTAATCTTGCTGTCAAATACACCCACAGCCGCGAAAGAATACCCGCCTTAGAAATAGTAGCAGTACGGTCATAACTCAGAACCTCACCAAAATTGATATCCACAATAGGATCGTGCACCAATACCTGGTCTCCAGGTCCGACCTGCACTCCGCTCAAATCAACATGAGCATATAGAAACTCAGAGGTATTTGACATGTCAACATGACACGGAACTGTTTGTTTTGACATAGTTATCTCGCAATATTTAAAAAAGCAGCGAACTCAGCGGCGTTATCTTTTCCAAACGACTCTAAATCAATTCGGTTATTGGTTGCTAAATCAATTAAGGTGAGTCTGCCATCTGCACGACTTATTAATTCAAAAGCATCATCACTAGAAATATGACGAATACGGCGATCACGTGCCAAAGCCCTCAAAATCCCCCTTACAAAACCCGCCTGTCCTTCAACCTGGGTAATCATTTGCCTGTTATCCGCAGAAATCACACCTACTGCACCGCTAGGAAGATCTCTAAAGCGCAAAGTTTTCTTAGCGACGATATCAGCATCTGCTTGATGCTCCAATTTTCCGGACCGAACAAAGTTTCCAACGAGCAGGATCACCACTGCCAGCAATGAAACAATAAACAATGCAATATAGTTTTGTATTTGAATAGTGTTCATACGCAAAATCATGCTACTTCTGCCTCGGAGTAATGACTTTTAGCATCAATCGACTTGCGATCATTTGCTTGGACAGTACGTACGATGACGTTATTTTCTATTGCCCATGCATCCACCAAAATTTGTGCAACTTCAGCACAGTTTTTGATGCCTCTTAATGTCGGCTGGGGAGCAGCCCACTTACCAGGTCTTGCATGTGGCCATAAATGAAACATTGCAATCTTAGTTCCCTTGCTCAACTTCAAATAAATATCACCTGCACCGTCTTTAGTAAACCCACAATCTGCTGACTCAATCATTTTTAAGGGGAAATTGAAAGTCATATTGAGCACAATGCCAATTCGCATTACCACACGCTTATTAGTGATGGTGTAAACCGCTGTTGAAGCAATCAAATATCCAATCAGCCCAACCAGACCAAGGCCCAATCCTGATAAAGCGAAAATAGTCAGCGCTGAATACAGGATGGTTGTAATTGACTCACCATCGCTAAAGCCAGTCACCAAACGATAAGCCAATAGCAATCCAAAATAAATGCTTAATAGTTTGATGTGAAAGACCTTCGAAAGGATTGTCTTTGTATCAGGTGAACCCTGCCACAAAATACACTCATCCTTTGGCAGCTTCTCGGGAAGGCCGAATTCAGCCTCAAACTCATGTTCTGGACTGCTATGGATATTAAGACTCATGCTAATGGCTCCTGACGCTCAGGTGTTGCATATAAAGTACCTGCACCAAAGTACGCCATAATTTTTTCTTCCTCTAGCAAGGTCACTTCTTCTGGGTGCTTTGTTTTTGGNACTTGAGCGAATTGATCCGACAATATAGATTGCACTTGAATAGTGTGCTTTCCAATGCGAGAGAAGTTAATAGGTAATAACACCTTGTTACCATTTGCATCTACCTCAAGGTATCGAATCATCATTTCCATATGGTCTACCCATACATCCGTTACCTTGCCGCCTTTATTGCCATCTGCACCGATAACCTCCAAACCAATTGGATTGATATCAATTTCTGAGATAGAAATTTTTGGCAGATTTCTTAATGGGCGAATACGTGCATGACCCTCTAAGTCATAATCGACATGATCAGCGCGATTTGCATAAGACCCTGGGCCAACACCCGCCAAGAGAGGATTGCCAACTGGCGCTAATGGCGCTCCGTTCCAAGGATGAATCGGAACTGCGGAAACTTTTTCGGGCTCAGGAGGAGTTTGCAATGGCGCATAATAAGTTTTACCAAACTCTGTTACAAATTTCTTCACCCTTGGCATACCCAAGATTCCGTCTTCACGGCGCACCTGCCCAAAGCGCTCAGTTTCCAATGGAAATCCCTCTCGCTTACTTTCTAATGTCAGATAGATAATTAATCCAACGAAGAATAGCAAGAATATATAAAACACGACTTGAGCTACGTCGATATATTGTGTAATTGCACCTGTACCCATATTTCTCCCCTTCCTTGTAAACTAGCCTGGAAAATCGGCTAGGCCAAACTTACTCGTTTTTGAAACACCCAACACTGTCCTTTTAGCCACCAAAGGACCCAATGCAACCAAAGTAATAAACAATAGATAAATTTCGATGTGATAAACAAAGCTATACCCAGTTGCTGGATTCATTAATGCAGAGCCAATTGCTCCACTCATAGCCAATTGGCCAACGAGATCCCGAATTGCACCACCCAGTAACATACCAATACCAGAGCAGGTAGCAGTCACTGCGCCCCAAGCGCCAATAACCATGCCACTCATATTTTCTTGGTCCATGCTCATTGCAATTGTTAAGGTACTGACCGCAAACAGGCCGCCGCTAAAGCCAATTAAGAGTGCGCCTAATCTGAATAAATTTGGCGAACCCATGGGTTCCGAGAAGATGACCAGGGTGAATGCAATTAAACCCAGTAATAAACCTAGCGCAGCGATTCTGTGGGCGTTAAATCCACGACCGAGCCATCTAGCTGACAGCGAAAACGCTAATAAAGATCCAAAAGCAATCAAGGCCGTTAGGAAACTGGTCGCAGAAACATCAAGCTGCAAAATCTCGCCGCCATAGGGCTCCAAAATAATGTCTTGCATACTAAAGCCGGTAGTACCAAGACCAAGCATGATTAAGAAACGACGTACATTTTGTTTTTTGATGAATTCTTGCCAACTCTGAGTGAATTTAGGCTGGGCAATGTCAGATGAGGTATTCCTAGGTTGCCGAACTTCTTGCTTCCAAAGGGCAAACAGATTCAGGAATAAAGTGAGTGCCGCTACACCTTGTATTACCCTGATTAATTGCATTGGGCTGAAAGGATCCAAAAATAGACTGAAGATAATTCCGCTCAACACCATGCCAACAAGCAACATGACATACATCATGGCGACTACGCGTGGTCTATTTTTTTCATCTGCTAAGTCAGTTGCAAGGGCTAAGCCAGCAGTTTGAGTGGTTTGCATACCAGCACCCACAAGTAAAAACGCTAATGTACTGCCAACATAGCTAAACCAAATAGGCCAGTGTGTATCGCCAGACAACAAGATCAAAGCAAACGGCATGATGGCAAGGCCGCCAAACTGTAACCAAGTCCCCATCCAAATATAGGGAACCCTTTTCCAACCTAAGATAGAACGATGCGTATCAGACTTATGGCCAATCAATGCTCTAAATGGTGCAAAGACTAAAGGTAATGACACCATTAAGGCCACCAACCATGCATCTATGCTCATCTCTACAATCATCACGCGATTAAGAGTGCCGACGAGCAATGAAGTAGCCATACCAACAGAAACTTGAAACAAAGATAACCTGAGGAGTCTTCCTAAAGGCAAATCAGGAGTTGCCACGTCTGCAAAAGGCAAAAAGCGAGGATGAATCCTCGTCCAAGCTTTTACAAGTTTAGACATGCGAATCATGATTGTTTTTTCAACTCCATGAGTTGCGACTTATAAAAACCCCTAGATACTAAATGGGTAAAGGGCGTCTCCCAATCTACAAACCAGGGTGATTGGTTAATAGATTTATGCAACTTCATGTGACTAATGGGCTCAATAAATGGCGCCCTATCTTTTCTTGGGAACAGGCGACCAACCCGAATCATTAATTCCAGGGGTAATGTGCTGGGAGCAAAAGTAAATAGTATTTTTTCTGATACGCGAGGAGCTAACTTCTCCAACACAATCAACATATCTTTTGCGCAATAGTGAATCATGGAATCCATGCCAATGACATAATCAAAATCACCATAAGCTTCATCCAGCATATCGCCAGCATGGAACTGAATATTTTGACGCTCACTCTCAGGAATTCTGCTTTTAGCAAGCTCGATTAAATTAGGTGAGAGATCCACTGCGGTCACCAAAGCACCTTTGTTGGCTAATTCAAGCGCTACAGCACCGGTTCCACAACCTGCATCTAGAACTCTTTTACCAGTCAAATTTTCTGGCAGTCGACTAATAATGCTGTTACGCATTTGATCGCGCCCCGCTCTCACCGTGGCACGAATACCGCTCACGGGAGCATCTGATGTTAGTTTTGCCCAAGCATCATTAGCAGTACGATCAAAATAGTTCTGCAGCTTACTGCGTCTATCTAAATAAGAAATAGCGTCCATGATTAATCAAATCCTAACAAGTCAAAGATTTCACGATCTTTTAGAGACTCCATTAACAATGGGTCATCATCTAAAAGTAAGCTGGCTGCCAAGCGGAGATACTCTTCTTTGACCGCTTCAATTTCAGGGGTAGATTCCATTTCAAAAATGGTGCATTTTTTTAAACGACTCTTACGAATAGCGTCTAGGTCAGGGAAATGAGCCATTTTCTTCAGACCAACTCGATCGTTGAATTTATCAATCTGATCAGTATCCTGACTACGATTCGCAATCACACCGCCTAAGCGAACATTGTAATTTTTGGCCTTTGCACTAATCGCTTGAACTATACGATTCATGGCAAAGATGGAATCAAAATCATTTGCAGCAACAATGAGCGCACGATCAGCATGCTGAAGTGGAGCAGCAAAACCACCACAGACCACGTCACCGAGCACATCAAAAATAACAATGTCGGTATCTTCTAGTAAATGATGCTCCTTTAAAAGCTTCACGGTTTGACCAACTACGTAACCACCGCAACCCGTTCCAGCTGGAGGACCACCTGCTTCGACACACATCACCCCATTAAAGCCCTCATAGACAAAATCTTCTACACGCAATTCTTCAGAGTGAAAATCTACTGACTCCAGAATATCAATCACCGTAGGAACCAACTTTTTAGTCAAAGTAAAGGTAGAGTCATGCTTTGGATCGCATCCAATCTGGATGACACGTTTGCCTAATAATGAAAAAGCTGCGGAGAGATTGGAAGAAGTAGTACTTTTTCCAATTCCGCCTTTTCCATAGATCGCAAACACCTTGGCATTGCCAATTTTTTCATTTGGATCTAAATGAACTTGCAAACTACCCTCGCCATCTAATGGCTTAGTTTTCGTATTGATTGAAGAAATTGGTATGTTTACCGTTTCCATTAAATATGCACTCCCTCGTATACACCTTCAAGTCGATCTTCAAAGTCATTGGCAACGCGACGTAATGTCTCGAGTACCGATGGCTCTGGCTT
>TBL_comb47_HYPODRAFT_10004125_pt1 | contig 16826 bp, 10 predicted proteins | sample TroBogypolimnion_40_FD_10682 | JGI IMG/M metagenome (IMG submission 10682)
CTCCCTGGCCAGGCGCATGGCGATCTCCCCGAAGGAAGCCGCCGAGCATGAGCGGGCCCAGTCCAAGCTGCGGGACCGCTTCATCTCCCAACACCTGGGCGCCGACCTGGCCGACCGGACCTTCTACGACGCCGTGTTCAACAACGAGCGGCACAGCGTCGAGGAGATCGCCAGCGCCATCCTCGCCTACGTCCAGTGCGCCTGGAAAGGGGGCGGCACCACCACGTTGTGACCACGAATCCGCCCGATGCCGGCCCATACGGCCGCAACGTTGCTATATTTGAGGGGACCCGGTGGCCGCGGCTGAGCGGCCGTTCTGTTTCTCAAGGGAACCCCCATGTCCGCCATCCGCCGCCTGTTCGTGGAAAAAAAGCCGGAGTACGCCGTGGAGGCCCAGAAGCTCCACCGGGATCTGCGCGAACACCTGGGCATCGCCGCCCTGGAGGGTGTGCGGCTGATCGTGCGCTACGACGTGGAGGGACTCCAGGACCCCGAACTGGACGCCGCGCGCTGGACCGTGTTCGCCGAGCCCCCGGTGGACGTGGTGTTCGACGAGACCCTGCCCGTGGGGCCGCGGGAGACGGCCCTGGCGGTGGAATACCTTCCGGGCCAGTACGACCAGCGCGCGGACAGCGCGGCCCAGTGCCTGCAGCTCCTCTCCCACGGCGCCCGGCCCAAGGTGGCCGGCGCCAGGGTCTACGTCTTCAAGGGCGCCCTCGCCCCGGGCGACCTGGCCCGGATCCGGACCTTCCTGGTGAACCCGGTGGACAGCCGGGAAGCCTCCCCGGCCAAGCCCACCACCCTCACCCCGGTGCTTCCCGCCCCCGGGGACGTGAAGACCGTGGACGGCTTCATCCGGGGCGACGGCGGCTTCCTGCGCGAGCTCCACGGCCGCATGGGCCTGGCCATGACCCTGGCGGACCTGGAGCACACCCGGGGCTACTTCCGGGACCAGGAGCGCCGGGACCCCACCGAGACGGAACTGCGCCTCCTGGACACCTACTGGTCGGACCATTGCCGGCACACCACCTTCCTCACCCGGATCACCGAGGTGGCCGTGGACGACGGCCCCATGGCCCGGCCGATCCGCAGGGCCTACGGGGACTACCGGGACCTGCGCCGGCGGCTCTTCGCCGAAGCCGAGGACCGGCCCGAATGCCTGATGGACATCGCCCTGCTTCCGGCCCGGGCCATGCGCCAGGCCGGCAAGCTGGACGACCAGGAAGTCACCACCGAGATCAACGCCTGCTCCGTGCGGGTGGAGATCGACAACAGCGCCGCGCCCGGCGGCCGCGAGCCGTGGCTGCTCATGTTCAAGAACGAGACCCACAACCACCCCACCGAAATCGAACCGTTCGGCGGGGCCGCCACCTGCCTGGGCGGCGCCATCCGGGACCCGCTCAGCGGCCGCTCCTACGTGTACCAGTCCATGCGCGTCACCGGCTCCGGCGACCCCCGGACGCCCCTGGACCAGACCCTCCCGGGCAAGCTGCCCCAGCGCAAGATCACCCAGGAGGCGGCCCAGGGCTTCGCCTCCTACGGCAACCAGATCGGCCTGTGCACCGGCCAGGTGGTGGAGTACTACGACCCCGGCTACGTGGCCAAGCGCATGGAGATCGGCGCCGTGGTGGGCGCGGCGCCCCAGGCCATGGTCCGGCGCGAGGAGCCGGTCCCCGGCGACGTGATCGTCCTGGTGGGCGGCCGCACCGGGCGCGACGGCATCGGCGGGGCCACCGGCAGTTCCAAGGCCCACACCGAGCAGTCCATCGAGACCTGCGGCGCCGAGGTGCAGAAGGGCGATCCCCCGATGGAGCGCAAGCTCCAGCGCCTGTTCCGGGACCCCCGCTTCTGCCGGCTGGTCAAGAAGTGCAACGACTTCGGCGCCGGCGGGGTGGCGGTGGCCATCGGCGAGCTGGCCGCGGGCATCCGGGTGGACCTGGACGTGGTCCCGCGCAAGTACGAAGGCCTCGACGGCACCGAGCTGGCCATCGCCGAAAGCCAGGAACGCATGGCGGTGGTGGTGTCCCCGGAGGACGCCGCCGAACTGATCCGCCTGGCCGCCATGGAGAACCTCGAAGCCACCCTGGTGGCCGAAGTCACCGCCGAGCCGCGGCTGCGGATGACCTGGCGCGGCCGCACCATCGCCGATCTCGACCGGGCGTTCCTGGATTCCAACGGCGCCGCCCAGTTCGCCCGGGTGCGCATCGCGGCCCCGGACCCCGCCGCCACCCCCTTCGCCGGGCCCCGGACCCCCCGGGCCGATCTGGCCGCCCACTGGCTGGAGACGCTCGGTACGCTCGACAGCTGCAGCCAGCGGGGGCTCGCCGAGAAGTTCGACTGCACCATCGGCGCCGCCACGGTGCTGGCCCCCTTCGGCGGCCGTCTGCGCCGGACCCCGGCCGAGGCCATGGTCGCCAAGTTCCCCCTCACCGAAGGCGAGACGCTGTCGGCCAGCGCCATGAGCCACGGCTTCATCCCCTCCCTCAGCCGCTGGAGCCCCTTCCACGGCGCCGTGTGGGCCCACGTCCAGGCCGCGGCCCGGCTGGCCGCGGTGGGCGCCGACCACCACGCCCTGCGCTTCACCCTGCAGGAGTATTTCGGCAAGCCCATGGACGATCCGCTCCGCTGGGGCATGCCGTTCGCCGCGCTGCTGGGCGCGCTGCACGCCGAGCTGGCCATGGGCACCCCGGCCATCGGCGGCAAGGATTCCATGTCGGGCAGCTTCCAGGACCTGGACGTGCCCCCGACCCTGGTGGCGTTCGCCGTGGGCGTGGTCCGGGCCGACCAGGTCGCCAGCCCCGAATTCAAGGAACCCGGCCACCCGGTCGTCCTGGTGGACCTGCTGCGCACCGAGGAGGCCCTCCCCGACTGGGACGCCCTGGACAAGACCTACAGCGCCGTGGCCCGGCTGGTGCGCGAAGGCAGGGCCGTCGCCGCCCGCACCCTGGGCATGGACGGCCTCGCGCCCGCCCTGGCCATCATGGCGTTCGGCAACGGCGTCGGCCTCGAACTGGAGGAGCGCGAAGCCCCGCACTGGTTCGCCCCCCGTCCCGGCGCCTTCGTCCTGGAAATGGCGGGGGACCCCGAGGAGGCCCTGGAGGGCCTCGCCTGGACCCTGCTGGGCGTCACCCGGGATACCGGCGCGATCCGGATGCCCGGCCTGGACCTGCCCCTGGCCGAGGCCATGGCCGCCTGGGAGGCTCCCCTGGAGCCGATCTTCCCCACCCGCATGGCCGGCGCCGTCCCCGCCCTCCCGGCCTTCCGGCCCCATCCCGCCGGGGAGCGCAGGGCCCCGGCCATCCGGACCGCCCGGCCCAGGGTGGCGCTCACGGTGTTCCCCGGCACCAACTGCGAGTACGACACGGCCCAGGTGTTCCAGCGGGCCGGGGCCGAGACCGAGACCGTGATCTTCCGCAACCTGGACCCCCGGGCGGTGGAGGAATCCCTCGAGGCCATGGCCCGGGCCATCGGCCGGGCCCAGATCCTCGTGCTCCCGGGCGGCTTCTCCGCCGGGGACGAGCCCGAGGGCAGCGGCAAGTTCATCGCCGCCGCCTACCGCAACCCGATCGTCAAGGACGCCGTTCACGACCTCCTGGGCCGCAGGGACGGCCTGGTGCTGGGCATCTGCAACGGCTTCCAGGCCCTCATCAAGCTGGGCCTGGTGCCCTTCGGCGAGATCCGCGAGCTGGGCCCCGCCAGCCCCACCCTGACCTTCAACAACCTGCGCTACGCCAGCCGGTTCGCCCGGACCCGGGTGGTCTCCAGCGCCAGCCCCTGGCTTTCCAGGCTCCAGCCCGGCGCCATCCACACGGTGGCCATCGCCCACGGGGAAGGCCGGATCGTCGGCCCCGAGGACGTGCTCTCCGGGCTCATGGCCCGGGGCCAGGTGGCCACCCAGTACGTGGACGCGGACGGGAACCCCACCCTGGACCTGGAGTACAACCCCAACGGCAGCGCCCTGGCCATCGAGGGCCTCACCAGCCCGGACGGACGGGTCCTGGGCAAGATGGCCCACCCGGAGCGCTACACCCCCCACGTCTGGCACAACGTGCCCGGCGAAAAGGACATGGAGATCTTCAGGGCCGGCGTCGAATACTTCAGCTAGGCCTCGGCGGCCCTCACCCTGACCGTGGAGGCCAGCCAGACGGTGCCCCCCAGCGCCACGGCCACCGCCCCCGCGGTGCCGAGGAACACGGCGGGGTAGCCGAAGCCGTTGATGACCGCCCCGGCGATGGGTCCGGCCAGGAACAGCGAAAGGTCCACGAAGGCGCTGTAGATGCCGATGGCGGAGCCCCGGACCGAGGTGGGGAACCGGTTCGCGGCTTCGACCCCGAGCGCCGGGAAGATGAGCGAGAACCCCGTCCCGGCCAGCCCGCAGCCGAGGTAGGCGAGGGCCTGGGAATGGCTGAGCCCGAGCAGGAGCAGCCCGCACGCCTCGACGCCGAAGGAGGCGACGGCGACGGTGTAGCCGCCGTAGCGGCTGATGGTCCGGGTGAACAGGAGGCGGGTGCCGACGAAGGTGCTCCCGTAGACGGTGAGGCAGAGCGCCGCCCCCTGCCAGCCCAGGCTGGCGAAGTAGAGGGTGATGAAGGTGGTGATGACGGCCAGGCCGGTGCCGCCCAGGGCCAGCGCCAGCCCATAGGGGACGACGCCCCTGAGGATGCGTCCGGCCGGCACCCGTTCGCCCTTGAACGGGGCCGTGGGCGCCATGCGGGTCGCGGCCATGAAACCGGCGGCGGAGATCGCGAAGATGATGGCGCCGACCCCTATGAAACCCACCCGCGACGCGGCGAAGACGCCCAGGGGCGCGCCGACGGCGAGCGCGGAATAGGTGGCGACGCCGTTCCAGGAGATGACCCGGGCCGTGTGCTTCACGCCGACCCGGCCGATGCCCCACATGGTGCACCCGGTGGCGCTCAGGCTTTCGCCGGTGCCGAGGACCAGCCGGCTGAGGGCCAGCGTCCCGAGGCTGAGCCAGAGCGAATGCCGGAGCAGCGCGGCCAGGGCCAGGAGGGCGCCGCTGGCCGCGCACGCCAGCAGGCTGTAGCGCACCGTCTGCCGCGGCCCGACGGTGTCCGACAGGTGTCCCGCCCGTTGCCGGCTGGCGAACGTGGCGAAGTACTGGAGGCTGATCAGGAACCCGGCGGCGACGGTGCCGATGCCCAGATGGAGGTGGAGGTAGGAGGGCAGGATCGCCATCGGCGCGCCGATGCAGAGGTAGGCGAGGAAGTTGAAGGCGATGACCTGCAGGATGCGCAGCGTGGTCTTCTGTTCACCGGTGAGTTGCGGCACGTCGGGCTTCCCCCTCCGCGGCGATCGGAACATGGAGCCGTGCCGGACCTGCCCTCGGAACCTCAAGTATAGGCCCAAGCCCGCCGGTTCCGGAACCGGGCGGCGGGCCGATGACGACCGCGTCCCGTCTGGCATCCAATGCGGCATGGACCCTCGAAGGACACCCGTGAAGCCTACCAAGCTCAAACTCACCGACACGCCCGCAGCGCCTGTGGAAATGCCTGACGCGGCAGCCTTTCAACCTATTCTGGCCCTGATCAGGCAATCCCGCCGGCAGGCCCTGCAAGCGGTCCATACGGCCCTCGTGGACTTGTATTGGCGGATCGGAGAGTATCTGAATCGCAGGATCCGCAGGGATGGATGGGGCCAGGCAACCGTGAAGGTCCTTTCCGCTTGGCTGCAAGAGCGCGAGCCTGGCGCCCGGGGGTTTTCGGCCCAGAACCTCTGGCGCATGCGTCAGTTTTTCGAGACTTATCAAGAAGATGCGGAACTCTCACCACTGGTGAGAGTTTTGACCTGGACGCACAACCTCTTGCTTTTGAGTAAATGCAAATCACGTGATGAGCGGGCGTTCTATCTCAAGCTGGCGGCGCAAGAGCGATGGGGCAAGCGTGACCTGGAACGTCAGATCGACGGAGCGCTTTTTGAACGCGTCGGCGGCGGGAAGCTGAACACCACGGCTGCACTGAAAACATTAAGTCCGGTGGTTGAGACCTATTTCAAAGACCGGTATGTGATGGACTTTTTGGACCTGCCCGAACCCCACAGCGAAAGGGATCTTCAGAAGGCCCTGCTCCGACACTTGAAATCCTTCCTCCTCGAACTCGGCCGTGATTTCTGCTTTATCGGTAGCCAGTTTCCAGTCCAGGTGGGTCGCCGCGACTTCTACATCGACTTGCTTTTCTATCACCGCTGCCTCCAGGCACTGGTTGCCTTCGAATTGAAGATTGGTCAATTCGAACCTTCCCATCTGGGGCAGCTTTCCTTCTACCTGGAAGCCTTGGATCGGGACCATCGGAAACCCCACGAGGGAAGTTCCATCGGTATTCTGCTCTGCAAAAGCCGCGAAGCGGATGTCGTGGAATACGCACTGAGCCGGACGCTCTCCCCCGCCCTCGTGGCCGAGTATCAGACCAAGCTTCCCGACAAGACCCTCCTCCAGGCCAAGCTCGAGGAGTTCTACGCCCTGGTCGAGGGGGACGAAGAAAAGGAAGCGTGAGACCTCGCGTCCCCCGGGCCCATAGCCCCATCCCGTATAATCGGTACCCGCACCCTGCCCCTTCCCCGGCAGCGCGCGGACCGGAGTCGCCCATGCCCCAATCCCCGACCACCAACCGCCGCATCGTCCTGGCCCGCCGCCCCCAGGGCGCGCCGCTGCCCTCCGACTTCCGGATGGAGGAGACGCCGGTGCCGGCGCCCGCCGAGGGCCAGATGCTGCTGCGCAACCTCCACCTCTCCCTCGATCCCTACATGCGCGGCCGCATGAGCGACGCGCCCTCCTATGCGCCCCCGGTGGCCCTGGGCCAGGTGATGGTGGGCGGGACGATCAGCCGGGTGGAAACCTCGCGCAACCCGGAATTCAAGCCCGGCGACCGGGTGCTGGCCTATGCCGGATGGCAGGACTACGCGCTGTCCGACGGCGCCGGGCTGTTCCGGATCGATCCGGGCGACGACCATCCCTCCCTGGCCCTGGGCGTCCTGGGCATGCCCGGCTTCACCGCCTACATGGGCCTGCTGGACATCGGCGCGCCCAAGGCGGGGGAGACGGTGGTGGTGGCGGCGGCCACCGGGCCGGTGGGCTCGGCGGTGGGCCAGATCGCCAGGATCCAGGGCTGCCGGGTGGTGGGCATCGCCGGCGGGGCCCGGAAGTGCGCCTACGCGGTGGAGGAACTGGGGTTCGACGCCTGCCTGGACCACCGGGAGCCGGGCCTGGCCGAAGCCCTCGCCCGGGCCTGCCCCAAGGGCATCGACGTCTACTTCGAGAATGTCGGCGGGGCGGTCTTCGAGGCCGTGCTGCCGCTGCTGAACCCCAAGGCCCGGGTGCCGGTCTGCGGCCTCGTCGCGCAGTACAACCAGCTTCCCGAAGGCGGGCTCAGCGCCGCCCGGCTCCAGGGCGCCCTGCTCACCCGGCGGATCCGGATGCAGGGCTTCATCATCTTCGACGACTACGGCCACCGGCTGGGCGAATTCCGCAAGGCCATGGGCGAGTGGGTCCGGGAAGGCCGGATCAAGTACCGGGAGGACGTGGTGGAAGGCCTGGAAAACGCCCCGGCGGCCTTCATCGCCATGCTCCAGGGCGGCAACTTCGGCAAGCTCGTCGTCCGCCTCGCCTGACCTGCACCGGCCCCGGCCGGCATCGAAATCTTCCCCTGGTAAGCCAGACAGGTAAGGGCTAAGCTGAGGCTGCGGGTTTTTTTTGACGGATTAGATGTTTAAACTCCTATCGCCGCCCGCATGGAGGTTCCAATGGCCAACATGATCCAGCCCATTCCTCCGGCCCAGCCGGATACCGAGGTCCAGCCGGTGCTGTTCGTCTCCCATGGCGCTCCCACCCTCGCCCTGGACGGAGGCGCCTGGGGCGCCGCGCTCAAGACCTGGGCCGGCGGGCTCAAGGGGGTCCGGGCGATCCTGGTGTTCAGCGCCCACTGGGAGAGCGCCGGGCCGGTCCAGGTGATGGCCCATCCTCACCCGGAGACCCTGCATGATTTCGGCGGGTTCCCCGAGGCGCTGTACCACATGGAGTATCCCGCCCCCGGCGCTCCGGCCCTGGCCGCCCGGGTGGTCGCCATGCTCCGGGAGGCGGGCCTGGAAGCCGGACTGGACCCGCTCCGCCCCCTGGACCACGGGGCCTGGGTGCCCCTGCGGGCCGCCTTCCCCGACGCCGGGGTGCCGGTCCTCCAGGTGTCGTTGCCGATGCCGAGGACGCCGCGGCAGGTGTTCGAACTGGGCCGGGTGCTGGCCCCCCTGCGCCGGGAAGGGGTGGCCTTCATGGCCAGCGGCGGGATCGTGCACAACCTCCGGCTGCTGGACTGGTCCAGCAACCCGCCGCCCGATCCCTGGGCCGTGGGGTTCGAGCAGTGGATCGCCGGCCACCTGAGCCCGGAAGGCCTCCCCGCCCTGTTCGAGGCGGCCCGGCAGGCGCCGGCCTACGCCAAGGCGGTGCCCACCTCCGAACATTTCGATCCGCTCTACTTCGCCCTGGGCGCCGCCGGCGGCTCCGCCCTCCGGACGGTATTCGAAGGCTGGCAGCTGGGCAGCCTGTCCCTCAGGACCTGGGTCTGGGAATAAGGAAGGAATCCATGGCACAACCCCTGCACTGTCCATCCTGGGTCATCCCCGCCGAGGTCTCCGGTCCGGGCCCGTCACCCCTCCTCATGCTCATGCACGGGGTCGGCGGCAACGAGAACGGCATGATCGCCGCCGCCCGGGTCCTGGATCCGAGGTTCATCAAGCTGGTCCTCCGGGGGCCCCTGCCCTTCGGTCCCGACGCCTTCGGCTGGTTCCATGTGGACTTCACGGCCGCCGGGCCCCGCCATTCGGCCGCGGAAGCCGAAGCCGCCCGCAGCCTGGTGGCCGGACTCATCCCCGGCGCGGTCCGGGACGCCGGCGCCGACCCGCGGCAGGTCTACGCCGCCGGCTTCAGCCAGGGGGCCATCATGGCCATGAGCCTGCTCCTCACCCGCCCGGACCTGGTGGCCGGCGCGGTGGCCTGGAGCGGCCGGATCCTGCCGGAGGCGGTCCCGGTCCCGGGCGGAACGGAGCTGGGCCGGCGGGACGCCCTGGTGATCCATGGCCTGCACGACCAGACCCTGCCGGTCCGCCATGGCCGGGCCAGCCGGGACACCCTGCAGGCGCTCGCCCTGCGCCGGGTCGACTACCACGAGCTGCCCATCGGGCATGAGCTCACCGGGGAGGTCCTGTCCCTGACCAACGCCTGGCTGGACCGGCAACTGGCCCCATAAAAAAAACCGGAGGGACCGCGAGGTCCCTCCGGGGTATTCAGAAGCCTTGATGAGGTCTAGTGCTTCTTGATGGCGTAGTACTTCTCGGGGACCTTGACGGCGGTGGTGGTCAGGAACTGCTTGCCGTCGAGCTTGCCGAAGATGTAGGTGTCCATGTAGACCAGGGCCAGGTTCTTGACCTTGACGCCGGTGTTGGTGTCGGTGTAGAGCGCGCCGTTCCACTTCGCGCCGGGGGTCCACTTGCCGTAGGCGGCGAAGAGGTCGGGCAGGCTGTTCTTCTTGGCCTTGCCTTCGACGACGCGGATGGCGTATTCGCCGAGACCGGCGGAAACGGTGTAGCCGTAGCTGAACGCCCAGGTGCCGAAGCGACCCTGGCCGCCCTTGGCGAGCACGCCGGCTTCAACCTTCTTCAGGATGGCGGGGAAGTTGCCCGCTTCCTTGGAGAGGTCCAGGCCGAGGGCGCCGGGGTAGCCCATGAGGGGGGAGGGCAGATCGGCTTCGACGAAGACGCCGTTCTTGGAGGCCAGCAGCTGCTTGAGCAGGGGCTCGGTGTGCGCATCGTTGGTGCAGAAGAAGGCGACCTTCTCACCCTTGGGGCCGTACTTCTTGAGCCACGCGGGAACCTTCTCGAGGATGAACTGCTGGGCGCCGGCGACACCCACATCAGAGGTCGGATCGGGGGCGGTTTCGAAGGCCCAGGTGATGCCCATGTCCTTGCAGGCCTGTTCCATGATCGACCGGCGACGGCCGAGGCCCTCGTAGGACATGTGGCGGGGGAAGGAGATGTGCACGAAGGTCTTGGCGCCCATCTGCTTGGCGGCCCAGATGATCGTGTAGCCGCGGGAGACGAAGTCGTTCTGGGCGGCGAAATCGGCCGCGCCGGAGATGACGAGGGGATCTTCCTGGCACTCGCCGGCGAGGCAATAGATGTCGGGGCGCTTGGCGTGGACGCGCTTGAAGGCCTCGGCGGTGCCGGGAATGGCCTGGTTGACGATGATCGCCTTCATCTTGGGATCGTCGGACATGGAGACGACGTTCGAGATGAAGGTCTCCTGCTGCGACATGAAGTCGTCAGGATAGGTCATGTGCTGGATCATGCCGCCGGTCTTGACGGATCCGTATGCCTTGATGAGAGCTTCCGCGCCGCGGAGATCATCTTCGGACTGGGACACGGTCCCGGTGCAGATGCCGACATGGAACTTTGCGTCGGCCATGGCGGTGGTGCCGATGAAAAGCATCGCGGCCGGCACAAGGGCCGTAGCGAGTCTCGTCAACCTACTCATGTTTCCTCCAAAGAAGAATGCTTGTTGGACGTCAATTGTAGTCCTGAAAAACCGGGGGTCGGGAAAAAAAATAACGGCTAGGTAAGATTCCCGAATTAATAATTTGTATTATTTTATCATAAAATAAATTAAATATTTTAGTCATGGATCAAACATGGACCATCGGCCCGTATCATACGGGTTTTCGGGTTTTCCGCCGTATCCGGTCCACGCGGATCCCGGGAATGCCGGAGACAAGACCGACCGGGCAGCCATTGGTCAAGACTTTCATCCATCCATGGAACGGTTGGACGGGCGCCACCCGGCCGGATCGCCACCCATCCGGGAAAGCCGGGCCGGAAGGACCCCGGAGGCGCCAGGCCCGTGCGCCGGCGGGCGGGCCGCCCGGGCCGGGCCGGGAAGTCCGGAACGCACGGGGCTGTGGGTACGAACCGGTTTAATGAAGTACGAATTGACGGCTGTTCAAATTCAAGCGCACTCATAAGAACAACAAGATATTAATAATTTTTGACAGATCAAAACAATAGCCATCACCATCACGAGCGTTTTATTTCACAAAGGTGCACCATCTTTTTGAGCCATATTGCAGCTTTTTTGCAAATGGCTGGCATTCGGAACCGTTCGGACCCCCCGGCGGAAACGATTTCAATTGGTTCTTTTTAGTATTATTTAATTATTTCTTGCCGGAATGGGCATCCCGGTCCGCGGCAACCCCATCCGAAGGCTTCGCAGACGGCTACACTGAAGGCATCCATCCGGAGATCCTTCCACGTCCGCCGGGCAAGCCGGCGCCGATCCTGCCCGAACCCACCGAGGCCAGTCACCATGCGCATCACCGGCATCAAGATCCTGCCCGTCACGATCCCAAGGCTCAAGGAACTCAAGGTCGCCTATGCGACCCGGACGGTCTATGAGGGTTTCCTGGTCCAGCTCTTCACGGACGCCGGGCTGACCGGTATCGGTGAGGCGGCCCCCAACTTCGAGGTCTGCCACGAGACCCTGGAGGGCACCGCCGAAGCCCTGGCCGCCATGGCCCCGCTGGTGTGCGGCCGCCATCCGCTGGAGCGCGAGCGCATCCTCGGCCGGCTGGAACCCTGGCGCCACGCCCATGCGGCCGCCCTGGCCGCCGTCGATATCGCCCTGTGGGACCTGGCCGGCAAGGCCGCCGGCCTGGCGGTGCGGGACCTGATCGGCGGCTACCGGCTGCGCATCCCCAACGCCATGACCATCGGCATCATGTCCCTGGACAAGACCGTGGCCGAGGCCCGGTCGATCCTGGCGAGCGGCCTGTACGCCGAGATCAAGATGAAACTGGGGCTCGACCCGGAGCTGGATGTGGCGCGGGTCCAGGCGGTCCGCACGGTGGTGGGCCCCGGGTTCCCCCTCCATGTGGACGCCAACCAGGGCTACGACCGGGAGGGCGCGCTGCGGGTCCTCAGGGCCCTGGAGGCGGCGCGGATCGACTTCGCCGAGCAGCCGGTGGCCGCCGCGGACACGGAGGCCCTGAAGTGGGTCAGCGACCACAGCCCCATCCCGATCATGGCCGACGAGGCGGTCCACAGTCCCGAGGACGCCCTCACGCTGGTGCGCGCCCAGGCCTGCAGCATGCTCAACATCAAGCTGCAGAAGGTCGGCGGCATCTCCCGCGCCCTGGATGTGCTCGCCATCGCCAGGGCCGCAGGGGTCCCCTGCCTCATCGGCTGCATGACCGAGACCCTGGTCGGGATCACCGCGGGGGCCCACGTCGCCCTCGGTTCGCCCACGGTCACCCACGTGGACCTGGACGGCCATGTGGACCTGGCGTCCAATCCTGCCCGGGGCGGGGTCCAGATCGAAGGCGACCAGCTGGGCGTCTCCGCCGGACCGGGGCTCGGCCTCGAACTCGACGAGGCCTGCATGGAGCGGTTCGCCCAGCTGGAAGCCCTGGCGTCCTGCCGGGAATAGACACTGTTCAAGGCAAAGCACAGATCCCCGGGACTATTTTCTGATTTTTTGATGGGCGCGAAGCCTTTTTCAAGTGAAAATATCAAACTAGTCCAAATGGCTCCGGGGAACTCGAAATGGCTTTGTGGAAACACCTGAATATCAGAAAAAAGCTGACTTACTCCTTCCTGGCACTGACTGTCCTGCTGGGATTGGCCGCGGTCGCGGCCACCGGCATCATGCTCAGCCGGGCCCAGACCAAGGCGATGATGGTGAAGGGCAACAGCCTGTCGAACCTGCTCGGGCAAGCGGTGACGACCAACCTCATCAGCGATGAGCGCTACCTTTCGGGCGCCACCGAACGTTCGCTGAACTTCATCAAGGGGGATGAGGACGTCAGCCTGGCCGGCGTGGTGGTGGTGACCGGGCAGAAGGCCATGGTGGAATTCCAGAAGAAATTCAGCGAAGACCCCAAACTCGACGGCTACTTCATGGCCGGCCCCCTGGCAGCGACCGGGCAGACCCAGTACAAGCGGGGCGGCTACATGATCCTGGCCAACCCCATCGCCCTGACCGGGGCGGATCCCGGCAAGAAGTACTACCTCATGCTGATCATGAACACCAAGAGCATCGACCGGGAGCTCAGGTTCAGCTACCTCCTGATGATCGTCCTGGGCATCGGGATGGTCGCGGTGGGCTTCGCCGCCGCCCTCGTGCTCAGCAACGCCATCGTCAAGCCCCTGGAAGTCATCAGCCTGGGCATGCGCGACATCTCCGAAGGGGAAGGCGACCTGACCGCCCGGCTGGCGGTCGACGGCGATGACGAGATCGCCCAGCTCTCCACCAACTTCAACCGGTTCGTGGAGAACATCCAGGCCATCGTCAACCAGGTGATCACCATCTCCAGCACCATCGCCTCGGGTTCGCTGCAGATGTCCGCCGGCATGACGGAGATGGATTCCACCGCGGGCTCCATCGCCCAGACCGCCGAGAACCAGAAGACCAGCGTCCGCCAGGCCACCGACCGGGTGGGCACCATCGCCCAGTCCTCCCAGATCATCTACACCAATGTCGCCAATGCCCTCAAGGTGTTCGAACAGGCCCAGGAGGCCGCCACCCGGGGCGGCGCCGCGGTGGGCGAAGTGGTCACCGGCATGGCGGCCATCAACACCAATTCCAAGCAGATCGGCAGCATCCTGACGGTGATCACCGAGATCGCCAACCAGACCAACCTGCTCTCGCTCAACGCCGCCATCGAATCCGCCAAGGCCGGCGAGCACGGCAAGGGCTTCATGGTGGTGGCCGAGGAAGTGCGCAAGCTGGCCGAACGTTGCGGCCAGGCGGCCAAGGAGATCACGGTGCTGATCCGGACCTCCAGCAAGAGCATCCAGGACGGCAGCACCATGGTGACCGCGGCGGGAGCTGGCCTCAAGAGCATCCAGGAGGCCATCGGCGCAAGCGGCGAGCACATCCAGGCCATCGGCGCCCAGAGCCACACCCAGAGCCAGGACAGCACCGCGGTGGTGGGCTTCATGGGCGACCTGTCCGGCATCGCCGAGCAGAACGCCGCCGCCACCGAGGAGATGGCCGCCACCATCCGCGAGACCAGCCGGACCGTGGACGAGCTGAGCCGCGCCGCCGAAAGCCTCAATGCGCTGGTATCGCGCTTCAAGGTCTAAAAGGGCGTCTGCCCGATCCGGTCCGGGACTATTCCGCGATCCGCTTCAAGCTGATGATCCTGGGGCTGGCGGCCTGGGGGGCGAGATTGGCCGGGATGGGCACGACCACGAGGTTCTGGTTGCCCAGCAGGTACAGGGTGCCTTCCAGTTCGTTCAGGATCATCCTCGGGTAGACCATGGAATTGCAGACGCACGGCTGATCGGTCAGCGGGATCGAGCCGATCTTCAGGAACCGGGTGGTGCCCGGGGTGAGCTGGGTGGTGTCGAAGACGTCAAGGCGGGTGAAGGTATCGTTTGACCCGATGGTGGAGACCGCCCGGTAGATCCGGCTGCCGTCGTCCGAAAGCACTCCCCAGTTGTACCAGGTGGCCGGGTCGCTGGCACTGCCCAGCCAGGCGAAGCTGGTCCCATCGTAAAGCTGCCCGTTGTCCACCAGCAGGCGGGTGCCGTCGAAATTGAACGCATACCAGTTGCCGAAGGGGATGTTGGAAGCCGAGGTCACCGATCCGGTGGCGGGCAGGTAGAGATAATCGGGGAACATGGCGGTCGGATTGGAGACTTCCATCAGGAGCCTGGTGGTGTCGCCGCTGGCATGGTAGTGCGGGCTGTCCAGAAGGTCGTTGTTGCCCGGGATCCCGCATGGGCCCCAGGCGAGGGCGGCCTGGTCGAGATCGAACCAGCACGGATAGGACCAGCCGTCGCCGTTGATCCAGAGCCGGCCGTCCCGGGTGGCCTGGAGGCCGTCGGTGAAGGTGTAGCCATCCTTGGTGACCGCCAGTAAATCGACCGAAAGGGGGTAGGTCGCACGGGTTTGCAGGGTATCCGGATCGAGCTCGTACAGGGTGGTGGTGCCGCCGGCGTTGGAGGTCACGAAGAGCCTCTGGCCGTCAAGCGACAGGCCGAAATCGCCGATGGTGGCGATCGGGACCATCGAGGTGCCCCAGGCGGAGCCGTTCCACTTGATCCGCTCCAGGGCGCTGCTGTCGATATTCACGGCGAACACCGCCCGGCGGCTCGGATCGTACTTGGCGCTCCGGATGGTGCCGGTGGTGGGCACCGCGGCATAGGGGTAGCCGGCCGGCACCACGGCCGCCAGATTCGCGCTGGCGGACGGCGCGCCCGAAGCCAGGGGCACGGAAACCTGGTAGGTGGCCGCGGAAAGGGCTCCCACCTGCAGGACCGCCTGGGTGTCCGAGGTGATGGTGGCAGTGACCGCGCCGGCCCCAGGGATGGAGAACCCGGAACCGCCGCTGAGCTGGTTGAAGCCTTTGCCGATGAGGGTGACTTGGCCGGCCTGGCCGGCCTTGATCGCCCCTGGGACGACTCCCAGCACCTGTGGGAGGTTCTTGTTGAGCACCACCCGGGTGGTCTGGGCGGTCAAGCCTGGAGCCTGGACCGTGACGGTGGCGGTATCGCTGGACCAGTCCGGGATGGTGCCGATCCTGCTCAAGTCGATGGAATAGGACAGCGGCGAAGGTCCGGTTCCCGCGGAGGCGCCCAGCACCAGCCACTCCTTGTCGCTGGCTGCGGCCCAGGCCGGGGCGAGGCCGCCGGCGAAGGTGAGCCCGAGCGTGCCCTGGAGGGCGGCGGGCAGAGTCTGGGCATCGAGGTTGATCGTGCGCGTCTGCAGACCGATGGCATTGCCGATGGTGAGGTCCACCGGCACCGACAGGGTCGCGTCCACCGCCTTGAGCTGGAGGGTTCCCTGGTAGGATCCCAGCGCCATGCCGGCCGGGTTGGCCGTGACCGTCAGCGTATCCGGCGCGGTATGGAGGGCGGAAAGCCAGGCGTTGCCGGGCGCGGTCGCCGTGACGACGTTGCTGCTGTCCGCGGGGGTCAGAAGGAGCGGTCCGGAGACGGGGGCGGTGAGGGTTTCCGATGTATTCAGGCTCACGGAAGGGGAAACCAGCCCGAACACCGACAGGGCGACCGGGAAATCCTTTGACCAGAGGATGTTTGCGCCTTGGATATCCGACGACAGGAGGAGGGTGATGGTCCCGCTGGCGACCCGGGGCACGGTGACAAAGGTCGGGGCCGGGTAAAAGGTGACGGCGGCGCTGTTCGAGCCGGTGATCTGAAGGTCGGCGCTGAAGACGCCGGGGAGGGTGGTTCGCCACCCGGCATAGAGGGACCCGGAGCCGCCGGTGGCGGTCAGGATCAAGCTCTCCACCGGCAGGGTCTGGCCGGCGAAGGCGGCGAAGTCCAGCCGGTTCCGGTCGGCGCTGACCGTCAGATGCGGGGCGGAGCTGTTCGATCCTCCTCCGCCGCATCCGACGATGGCCAGGGCCGCGCAGGCGGCCAGAACGGGCTTCAGGCGGTGGCACATGAATGGCCTTTCCAGGAAAGTCTCTGGCGGGGTCTCGATCTTTTTGGGCGATTAGCGGCCAGTTTATTCGTCCGGCAATCGTAAATCAATCATATATTTGGCTTAGTCACATCGACAGCAAAACGCCGGCGCCCTGGAGGGCGCCGGCGGGTGGTGCGGAAGGTCCGGGGGGGCTAAGGTGCCGGGGGGGCGCCGGGCTTGGCCGGCGCGCCGGGTTTGGCTGGCGCCCCTGGGGCGGCCGGCGCGCCGGGGAGGGCGGGCACGCCCGGGATCACCGGAGCATTGGGGTCGGTGGGCGAGGTGAAGGCGTTGTTGTTGCCTTCGTCGGCCGGCGCCACCGCTTCCAGCGGCACGAACTTGA
>TBL_comb47_HYPODRAFT_10004126_pt1 | contig 16821 bp, 3 predicted proteins | sample TroBogypolimnion_40_FD_10682 | JGI IMG/M metagenome (IMG submission 10682)
GGGTCAGCGGCTGCGGCCGGCGGGGTCGGCGGGACGGTTATTAATAATGCCGCGCTGAGCATTCAACCGTCCACTGAGACCCTTCCTTTCGGTCCGACGCTGGACGTGATTCCCTACGTGTCCGCCGATGGGTTCAGCATCCAGTTAACGATGATCCCGACCATCGCCGAGTTCATCGGCTATGACGACCCCGGCCAATTCGTGGTTCAGGCTCAGTCCGGCGCGGGCGGGTTGCCCTTGACCGCTCAGCTCCCGTTGCCGCACTTCCGCATTCGTCAGGTGACCACTTCGGTCAATGTCTGGGACGGCCAGACGATTGTCCTGGGCGGATTGATTACCGAGAATGTGAGCAAGATGAAGGACCAGGTGCCGATCCTGGGGGATATTCCCCTGATTGGCCGATTGTTCCGCAGCGAGGCCAGCCAAACTCAGAAGAAGAACCTGGTCATTTTCGTGACGCCGACCATCATTGATGCGGCGGGCAACCGGTATCACTCGGAAGACGAGATGCCGTTCGCTCAGTCCGCATTTCCGAATCAACCGCAGCGGACCAGTGCTCCGCCGGCGGCGAAATAAGTTTAGTGCGGCCATGCCGCAGGAGAAATCGTGTCATGAGAACGAACTCGTGCTGCGCCGATGGAACGGGAAGTTGCCGCGGACAAATGAACCACGGCTTGTTAAGAAGGTACAATCTTATGTTATTGTCGCCGATCATCCGGAAGCCACTTTTGTGGTGGGCTTTGGTGCTGGCCTTGCCGACGCAGGCTTGGAGTCAGTCCGCGTACACGACCAACCAGGCGGAGTATTCCATCTCCGGCGCTCTGCGCGGGGATCAGGTCCGCCCCCAGGCCGCCATCACTCCCTTGGGCGGGTTTCTCGTCTGGGATGACAATGCCATCGATGGTCACGGTCAGGGCATCGGAGCCCTCGCCTTGGACAGCAATTTCAACCCATCGGGCGCTCCGTTCCGAGTGAATCAGATCGAGGGCAACGACCAGAGCCATGCTCAGATTGCCCTGTTGCGCGGCGGCGGCGCGGTGATCGTTTGGCAGGGCGGGGTCGCCGGCCGCGAGAATATTTATGCCCGCTTTCTTTCGTCGAGTAATACTTGGCTCACGGGCGACATCCTGCTCAATACCGCCCGCGGGGAATTCCACAAGTACCCGGCCGTGGCCGCCTTGGCCAATAGCAATGCGGTGGTTGTCTGGGGCAGTTACAACCAACAGACGTCCGGCTCGATGCAGGACATTTACGCTCAGGTCGTGTCCCCCATCGGCCAAAAGGTCGGGGCTGAATTCCTCGTCAACCAATTCACGCCTTATAACCAGCGAAACCCGGGAGTCGCTCCCCTGAAAAACGGCGGGTTTATCGTCGTGTGGGTTTCCGAACAAGAACGGGTGGTCGCGGACAGTTCGGCGTCCAACGTGGTGTTTCAAGCCGTCGGGCCGAGTGCGGATATCTATGCGCGAACCTTTGGGGCGAACGGTGCGCTGACGGGCGCTAACACCAACGAATTCCGCGTCAACGCGGGGTCCAACCCGTGCGCCACGCCGGTAGTTACGGTAGGCCCGGACGGCAGCGCGCTGGTGGCGTGGGCCGAACGCGATATGGTCGTGCATACCAACGCATGGGACATTCTGGCCCGGTCCATCTCGAGCGCGGGATTATTGGGCACCGCCCGAAAGGTCAACACCTACACGGTGGGCGACCAGTATGCGCCGCAGATCGCGGCCAATGGCAGTTCGGCTTTTGTCGTCTGGACCAGCTTGGGTCAGGATGGTTCCTGGGAAGGCGTTTACGGTCAAATGCTTCAGTTCGACGGAACCACGGTGGGATCTGAGGTTCGCCTGAATTCGACGACGGTCGGCCGCCAGATTCAGCCCTCGATCGCTGGAGACGGCACGGCGCGGTTCTTGGGGCTGTGGGCTTGCTACGCGACCTCCAGCAGCACGGTTGACCTGTTTGCCCAGCGCTACGCCTCCGCCGCCTATTCTCCGATCGCTACTGTGAATAACGTCTTCGCCGCCCCGGCCAATGACCCTTTCCCGCCCATTCTCCCGGTCGGCGAAATCAGCTTGGTGAAACTCATGGGCGGCACGACCAACCTCCCGGTCAGCAACGTGTTGGCCATGGGCGTTCCCCTCTCGACCTCGCCTACCAATGCGACGGCGGCCCTGGCCTCCGTGGCCGGCACCTATAACGGTTTAATCTGGGACCCGAACCAGGTGATGGTGCAGAGTGCCGGTTCGGTGACTCTGACGACCGTGGCGACGCCTACCACCAAGGGGGAGTTGGCGTATAGCGGGAAGATCTACCTGGCGGGCAGCAGCTATTCCTTTAGCGGGAAGTTCCTGGCCGCCACCGGGCTAGCCACCAATTATACGCTCACCTCTCCCTCCACTTTTTTGAAGCTCCAACTCCAGGCCAGTTTGTTCGGGGGCGACCAGATTGTGGGAACGCTGACCGGTCTGGGGAGCAACGGCAAGACGAATTTTGTTAGCTTGGTGACCATGGACCGGGCGGGGACGGGCACCGGGACGGCGCAGACCTTCACGATGGTGGTTCCGCCAGTGGTCAACGGGCCGGTCGGTTTTGGTTATGGCACGATTGCGATAGACCGCTCGGGAAATCTCCAGTGGGCTGGGGTGCTGGCCGACGGGACGCCGGTGAGCCAGACCACGACGGTTTGCAAGCAAGGGCTGTGGCCGTTGTTCGCTTCGCTCTACGGGGGTGGCGGGGTGGCCATCAGTTGGATGCAATTCGCCACGAATAAGAACGATATGAGCGGCCAGTTTATCTGGATTAAGAACGGCGGGTTGGGCTCTGCGTACACGAGTATGTATGCCGCGGGCATTACCAACTCCGCGATCGTGGAGGGGGCGCCTTATGTGGCCCCGACGTCCACCAGTCCGCCGTTGAACCCGACCAACCGGGTCACTTTCCTCGGCGGTGGCCTGACCAACGCGTCGGCGTCATTTACCAACTGGTTTACCGTCAACACGCGCGGCCAGATCGCTTCCACGAACAAGCAGTTCACTCTGAGCGTTACGAGCTCCTCCGGGCTCATCAGCGGGAGCACCCTCAACCCCCAGACCGGCAAGTCGCTCTCCTTCCTGGGAGTGATTTACCAACGCACCAATGCCGCGGGCCAGTTCCCCGGCACCAAAGTCAACGGGCAGGTCTTCATCGCCCCGGCGAAATAGCCCCGAACACACACCAGCCAATCCCAGGATTTACGTATGTTGCATCGAATCAAGATTTTAGGGTGGGCCCTGTTGGCGGTCGCGCTGGTACAATCCGCGCCGGCCTTCTCCTTGTTGGGACCCAAAGAGTCATGGCAGGTCGCCGCGTTGGGCTATTCCGGTGATTTTTCCGAATCACCCCACAACTTGGGCGAAGAGTTTCGCTGGAACGTTCCCACCAATTATTACACCTACGACCAGACTTTCCTCGACTATTTCGGCTCCAATGGGGTCTACGAAATCGATTCCGCGGTGACCAACCTGAACAACATATTTGGGCAGAAGGTATCGTCCTGGAGCGCGGATCTCTCAGAGTTTCCCCTCGAGGCGGCCCAAATCAACTTCACCGCCGCCGCCCTGCACTTATTCGATCTCCGATCCTGCGTCTTTGAAGTAATCCTGGACCATATCGGCCTGGCCGCTCCGCAACCGTACATCTGGACGCTCCATTCCCGGGTTCCGACCCCGGGGTGCCCGAACTTCATTTACGCCGTCGTCAAACGGAACTTCGATCCCGTGACCTTTCAACCGTCGGTCTATGTGAACGGGGTGCTGTTCACCTACTGGATTGAGGAATTTTGCCCGGCGATTGATGAAGCGATCACCGTACCGGTGACGGTCGACGCTTCGGCCAACATGGACACGGCCATTTCCACGGGGCGTATTGCTTATAACGACTTCACCTTCTACGGTTGGTATTACACGGGGATCACCCGGGACGATGCGGGCGGCCTGCGCTACCTCTACCAGACCAACAATGTCAACATCGAGAACTCGGGCCCAACCGGGACGACCACCTACACCACCAATGTCGCCGCGAGCCAGTTGCTCTATACCTCAAATCTCCTGGACCTGGCTACCTCGGCAGTCACCAATAGCGATGCCACGCTGGCGGGACTCTATCCGAACGCCGTCTTTAGCTCGGCTGCGGCCAGCACCTGGGTGATGGTCGGGACCACCAACACGGTGGCCTACTACACCAACTATCCTTATGACCCCGTCGGAACGGCGCCGCACCTCATGCTTTCGACGAACGTGACCTGGGCTCCCCAAAACCAGTTTGTTCATTACTTCGCCAATCTCTTCGTGCCGGTCCTGGTCAACGGAGTCTGGACCAACGTGCCGGTAACGGACATCACCACGCTCAAACGTCCCGCCTACGCCACCGTTCAGACGGTCAATGTCGCGACGCCGAAGTACGCCCCCTATGGCAGTGGGGTCCTCGCCACCAATATCAGCAGCAAGACCTTCCTCACCAACTTGATTTCCGGCGAGTACTTTTTCTTGCCCACGAATGCCTGTTCGATCGTGCTGCTGCAGAATTTGTGGACCTACACCAACCTGACGACGAACGTGGTTTACTCCGCAACCAATTCGTCCGGGGCCTTCGGCGGAGTGGGCGGCACCAATACCACCACCACCTCGACGAATTTGGCCATCACCATTCAAAACCTGGTCACGTACTCGACCAACCACCTGTTCGTGTCCCTGCCGATCACCTGCCCGGTCAATGCCCTCTCGGCGCGCCAGGGTATGGATCACGTCTTCCAAATGGAGCGGCGGGATTATGACTCGCTCATTCAGCGTTATTGGACCCCCATAACGAATACCTGGACGGCGGTGGCGGTGACCAACAACACGCGCTACTCCCAGACGATGACCCGGGTGGTGACGGTGCCGGACTTCCTGTTTGCGGCGGCCGACTTGTTGGTGCCGCTACCCCCAGTGAATTTCTCCGTGATGCGCACGGTGCCGTACTGGGATACGAATGGCATTCCCATTGATGACACCTTCCTGATCAACGGGCCGGGGACCATTCAGCCCAACGGGGTCACGACCTTTACTTTCAGCAAGGTGGGCGAGGTTTACTACAATATCGGGCCGAGTTCGATGGATGAAGCGACGGCTTACACCGATTTCCTCTGGGGTTCATTCGATGGAACGACCAATGCGCCGGTCGTTTACCCCGTTTCGAGCAGTGTGGCTGATTACCAGAACCAACTCGTCCTGCAAACCTTCCCGTTGGCGCTGCCGGACGCCCAATGGGGTGCTCCCTATGACCTCAACTACGTGAACAACTCCTCAGGCGTGAGTTACACCGATCAATTCTCGGGTGCCGGCGGTCAGGCGCCATACACGTTCTCCCTCACCCCGGGTTCCACGATGCCCGACGGGCTGGGGCTTCTGCCCGATGGCACGATTACGGCCGACGACCTGAGCAGCCCGCCGATTCCGACCGTCATTTCCTACTACCAATTTAGTATTCGGATGACCGATTCCGCCGCGCGGTTCATCGACACGCCCTATACGCTCAATGTCACGCCTCCTTGACCGCCCGATACCATGAACCATTCGCTGTCTATTGACGCACCACTATGAAGACAAAGCTCTTTCTAAGTTCGCTGGTTTTCGCGGTCGCCGCGGCGGCCTATGGGCAGACCCCGGTCGCCTATACGAACGACCTCTTTTTCGTTGCCCCTCCGTTGCCGGAGCCACAGATCGACGCGTTGTATTTCGTAAACAACAGCTATTTCGAGGTGGTGTACACCAACATCAACGAAAACGCCCAGTTGTTTACCACCACCGACACCGACCACTTTATCAATACCGGGTTTCTCAGCTTGGTTCCGGGGTTGGATTTTGAGTGGTTTCCGTCGCGCGTGGGTCAGCGCCGCCCCAGCTTCGAGATTATCAATACCGGCACCATCGAGATCGGTACCGCGACGAACGTCTTTGCCCTGACCTCCAACAACGTCGTCAGCCTGGCCTATCCCAAGGCCATCATGTCGGCGACCAATATTATCAACCCCGGCGCTATTTCCGTCGGCTATAATGGAGTTTTCTCCTTAAGTGGCCAGAACATCGACCTGAGCCGTGGCTCCATCCAAATGACCAACGCCGGGGTGACCTTCATCAATCTTGGTCTCGGTGTGTTCGGGTTCTTGAACAACGCCAACAACGGCAGCATCTTCGATGGTTATTGGGGGATGGGAACCAATTACTTCAACCCCTACTTCCAGTTCGTCATTCCCCCGCCCATGTCGCCGGGTGAGATTGTCACGGAACGCGGCAATAACCTGGCGTTCAACCAATTGATCCTGACCAATGCCTTGTCCTACGGTGCGGATTTCCCGCTGTGGCAGTATCCCGGATTGGGATCGAACGACATCCGGCATGTGGTCTACGTATCCAACACCAATAGCAGCTACGCGCCGAAGGTTTATATCTACATGAACGCGGTAGTGCTGGAGTGGGCCGAGAGCATCACCAATTCCGCTGACGGCACGGTGCAGACCAGCTATCTCTACGTCGAGGATTTTCTGACCGACTTCCCGGGCCTGGGTCTCATGATTGACGGCTATGCCGGGGTCGGTATCACTCGGCCCACGTTCATTCCGATTAACTATTCGGTCTTCCAGACCACCGTGCAGCAGACCGATATCGCCGCATTGGTAGGCTCGATGACCATTCCGGCCACCTATGTCCCGAACGTCTACAGCACGAATACCTGGACAGCTTACGAGGCGCTCCTGCCTCCTATCAATATCATCACGAGTGACACCGTGGGTGCGGATGTTACCAACAGTCCGGGACGGATTGAGATGAACGGTTTCGGGGCGCTGAACCTGGAATTGGCCCATGTGACCAGCCAAAACTATTTGTCCTTGGTGGCGACCAATCAGTTCATGGGCAGCGCCGGCGCCCAGATTTCGGCCCCCTTCCTCGATGTCAATCTGCGCAGCACCAACGGCTTGCTTTCCATTACCAATTTATTGCGCCCTTCCGTCATCCAGCCGGAGGGTTATATCAACCTCTACAGTACCTGCCAGACCAACGTGACCGGCACGATCACCAATATTTACCACCAGATCCTCGTGGACGCCCACATCTCGCCGACCGTGGAATCGCGGGTCGAGGATGTGACGCTGCGGGTGACCAATACTCTGGAGGGCGATGATAACCTGGTCATCAACGATGTCTTGAACATCACCCGCGGGTTTCTATTCGATGCCAGCCGTATCACGATTGCCACCAACGAACCCGGCTCGCCCACCACCTCCGGATCGATCAACCTCGAAAGCAGCGCGGTCTTCTGGTCCACGGCTACCCCGCGGCTGCAATTCCTGACGAATAACGGCTCCATTTCCAGCCAGAACACCATCTTTTTCGGTGGGTCGCGTTCCACCCCGTACTACGGATCGAGTTACCAGGAGCCGTACCAGGCGTTTGTCAACACCGGTACGATTAACGACATTGGGACGTTCATCTGGGCTAAGGAATTCCTGAACGGTGGCCCGATTACTTCCTCACTGGCCGACATCCAGTTGGACCAATCGCAGACCGCTATTATCACCAACACGGTGCTCCAGGCACTCCAGGGGGCCATCAGCCTCAAGGCGGGCTACCTCCTGGCCAGCAGCAATACCTTTAGCGCCAACAGTCTGGTATTGTCCCCCACCAACGTGATCAGTGACGGGGTGACGAACCTGGCGCCGCAAGTGCCGCCCGTGCAGGGTTCCTGGCCGACCAACGGCAATACCTGGTTGATCGGGGCGGGCGGAATCAATATGACGATCGCCCCCAAGGCGGGCGACCTCCTGGGCACGACCATCACTAATACGGCGCCGGCGAACGGCGTGGTTTCGATCGTCTGGGGTGGCACTAATCGCGGCAACACGGTCAAAGGTTTCACCAACAATGCCGCCCTTGGCCGACTGGTCCTCGTCGGCGGTGACAAGCATAGCGTGTTCAAGTTCTCACCGCCGCAGGGAATGGCCAGCGGGGCCATCTATGTGGATTGCCTCGAGCTGGCGGGCGCCGCGTCCACGAATCGGGACAACGATAACAATTACCTGGGGGTTCAAATCGCGCCGAACATGAAGGTGTATTATGGCCAGGCTTTTGCCAACGGCTATTCCATCGCCGAAAAGCTCAATGGCCGTAACCGGAACGGGACCGGCGGCGGTTTCTATTGGGTCAGCAACTACAATGACGGTTACTACTCCTCGACCAACTTGACCTATCCGAGCGGGATCACCTACCGGGTGAATGCGGCGCTGGCGGCGAGCACGGATATTTCTTCGAGTGGCAACGGGCAGGTCAACTCGGTGAATCCGGCGCCCATCCCGCCGAGCCTGTTGGCGGCGAACAAGGTCACCAACTCGATTCCGGCCCTGCCGCTGATCGTTCAGCAGCCGGTGCCGCAAATCACCAGTGTGGGGGCGTCGAATCAATTCAGTGTGGTGACCGGTCCGGGAAAGGTCAGCTACCAGTGGATGTATCGGGCCCCGGCTACCAACGTGGCGGCGCCCATCCTCAACGCCACCAACAGCTCCTACACCCTCAAGTCGGTGCAATGGACGAATCGTGGCACTTACAGTGTGGTCGTAGCCAACGCCTTCGGGCGCGTGGTGAGCGCGGACGCCACCCTCACGGTGGAGACGGTGCCCACTATCACGACTCAACCGGCTAACCAGGTCGTATTGACCAACACCACGGCCACGTTCCAGGTCGCCGCTTTTGGCAGTCTGCCCCTGTTTTATCAGTGGAATTTCAACGGCACCCCGATTGCGAATGCCGCCGCCTCGACCTTCAAGCTCACCGGGGCAAAGGCCGCCAATGCCGGCGCTTACACCGTCGTCATCTCCAACTCGGTCGGAGTCACCACCAGCCAGGTGGCGTCCTTGACCGTGGTTACCACCCCCTCGCTGGTACCGCTGCCGCACAGCGTTCCGGCGCCGGGCAATACCTTGAGTTCAGCGTCTCCGACAACTAATAATTTTGCGGGAGCGGTCGGGACGTTTAACGGCCTGATCTCGGACCCGGCACTGGTGAGTGCGAACAGCTCAGGCGCTCTCAACGTGCAGGTGACGAAGACGGGCAGCTACTCGGGGAAGGTGACGTTAGGCGGTTCGACCTACTCGGTTTCAGGCTCGCTCAACACCCAATCTGCGCCCATCAGTCGCGGGTCTTCGTTGAGTCCGCTGACCCTGTTCCTCCAGGCGGATCCGGTTACGGCCGGTGGTATGGTGTTCGGCCAGGTGAGCGCCGTGGGGTGGACGGCACAGGTAGTGGCTTTCCGCGCGGCCTACAGCAGCTCGAAGACCGCGTGTCCGTATGCGGGCAGCTACACGCTCATTATGCCCCCCGATTCGACCAACCTCAAAGGTCCCGGCGGGTACAGCTCGGGATCGGCCAAGGTCGATACCTCCGGCAACGTTCAGTTTTCGGGCGTGTTGGCGGACGGAACCGCAATTAGCCAGACCACGACGCTCTCCACCAACGGTTACTGGCCGTTGTTTGCCTCAGCGCGCAGCGGCGGCGAGTTTGCCATCGGTTGGATGCAATACACGAATGGCCCACAGCCTTCGGTTGGGGCCGCTGCGGGGAACAGCTTCCTCTGGGTTAAGGTGGCAGGCGCCGACGCGGCGAGCTATACCGGCGGGTTTACCAACGGTTCCACCGTCCGCGGCAGCTCCTTTACGGCGCAGCGGACCGGCATCCCCTTGGTGGGGCAAAGCCCCGGCAACCTGTTTGAGTTGATCCTGAGCGGTGGCGGCATTAGTCCCCCCCTGACTAACTATTTTGTCCTGGGCTCGAACAACAGCGTGCCGTCCATCCCGGGTGTGAGTTTGTCCTTTAGCGCCTCATCCGGAGTGTTTAGCGGCAGCCGGTCCACCGCGACGGGCTACAAGGCCGTGTTTGGCGGGGCGGTATCCCAAACGGCCGGTAACGGTTTCGGGTATTGCCTGGGTAGTTCGTCCAATGCGAACAGCGGGGTGGTGATGTTGTTGCCGGCGCATTAGGCGCCGTTCTTCGGGCGTCCGACGGGTTGCGGTTGGCCGGGCGAGTCATCGCTGGTATCCGTGCGCGGCCCCGGGCGGGGACTGCGGGGGATGGGAAGATAACCCATCTCCTGAATTGAATTTGATCGGTTTAACGATGTGAACTTTAGAGTTATGCGTAAATTCGGAACGAAAATGACTGGCTTGCCGCAGACCCGCTCGGTCGTGCTGGGGTTGATTGCCGGCTTGGGCACGCTGGCGGGGGTCGCTGCGGCGCAACCCGTCAACGACAACTTTGCCAACGCGACAGTTCTCACCGGCACGTTCGGCACCGTGACCGAGGACAACTCTACGGCTACCACTGAGCCGGGCGAGCCCAAGCATGCGGGCGTGCTCAAGAACGCCTCGATTTGGTTCCAGTGGAAAGCGCCCGCCAACGGCGAGGTGACGATGGATACTCTGGGGTCGGCCGTGAGCACCACGTTTTTCGGGCAAACCACCACCACTTATCTGGACACCGTCCTCGCCGTCTATACGGGTAGCGATCTGAGTCATCTCACGCAGGTGGCGGCCAACGATGACCAGATGCCCAATGCGGCCCTCATGTATAAGGATGGGCTTTATGATGGGGTCAATAGCTTCGGCGGTGGCGGAGGTGGGCTTGGTGGGGCTGTCGGTTCGGCCCCCTATAGCCAATTCCCTGCCGGCCCCAGCCTGATTCGCTTTACGGCGGTCTCCAATACGGTTTACCGCATTGTGGTGGACAGCAAGCCGGGTTACCTGGGCAACCTCACCCTGAACTGGGCCTACCATTCATCGGGGACCTTCCGCTTTGCCACGGAACAGTTCGACCTGACGACTGGGCTGCCGGAATATGTGTGCGGGGATGCCGAGTCGGAGACCCTGGATTGGTCGGGCGACCTCAACGATACCACGACGCAAAGCTACTACAGCTATGGCGTCCCCGGGGTACTGGTGACGGTCACGCGGGTCGGTGGCGCCGCCGGCCGGGTGCTGGTGGATTACACCACCGCTGATGGCACCGCCACCACCAACCTAACCGGGTTTGGCCAGTCGGGGGGTAGTGATTATACCAACGTCACCGGTACTCTGGTGTTTGATGACAACGAAATGACCAAGTCGATCGTCGTTCCGATTACGATCAAAGAGACACCTGGCCGAGGTGTGTGGGGGAGGAATACCCGGCGGCCTGAGTCCTATTATTTCAATGTAATCTTGTCCAACCCGAGGCTGGATCCCGGGGAATCACCCGCTCTGCAACCTCCGCGGCTGGATCCCGTCATGGGCAGTAACGCCATCGTCCGCATCATGGACCTTTACGCCCCTTATGGGTATGGGCAAAACTCGGGCGGATACCACAGCGGTATCTTTTACAACCCAAAAAGTAATGTCGGTCCCGTGCAGGACTATTTCAGTTTCCAACGGGCGCATTACCGGGTGCCGAGGGATTACAATAACTATTACAAGGATGTGATTGTTTATGTCTATCGTTACCAAAACCCGGACAACACCAACAATCCAGCGGGCGCGACGGTTAATTACGCCATCAACAACTACCTGAGCAGCGGTGGGGGCAAAGAAGAGTGGGACAATACCTTTGCCCTGCAACCGGGTTCCGATTACGCGATCCCGACGAGCGGCGACAACAACCCACCGTACCTGCAGCCCGCCTACAACGACTTCGTTCTGACCGCCGGGTCGCTGTCTTTTCCAGCTACCGGCGCCGGTGCTGAATACCAGCCGATTCGGTTTCAGATTCCCAACAATCTGATTCCGGAGTTTAACAAGGATTTTAAGATCACGATTTGGATGGATGACAGCGGAGCGCGGGCGATGCCGGGCAGTGTCAGTGAGGCGATCGTCACCATCCTGTTCGATGATGCCAATCCGCCAGCCGGTTCGGTGGATGAGTTTTACAATCCCGACCACACCTATGACATGGCGACGCCGCTGCCGGTCACCTCGGACCCGCCCGATCTCGATCAGCCGGGTGCGGACAATCAAGTGATGAGCCTCCTGGTCATGACCAACGCGCTTTACTTTACCAACACCGTGGTGCTGACCAACAGCAGCGGGACGGTCACGACGAACGTCGTGGTGACCACGCAGAGCAACGATGAGCTGCTGATCGCGGGCGACTTTCTCTCCTACAACACCTATGCGCGCAACCGCCTCGCGCTGGTGGACATGACTGGGTTTTTGGATGCTGGCTTCGACCCCGGGGACGGCCCGAACGACTTTGTCGACGCGGTTACGCCCGCCTCCACGGGCGGCTACCTCATCGGCGGCGGGTTTAGTTCCTACCAGAGCGCGCAGCGCAACGGGGTGGCCCTGATCAAGGCCAACGGTGATCTCGACCGCAGTTTCGACCCCGGTTTTGGCGCCAACGGGGCCATTCGCACCGTGGTGGCTCTGCCTAACGGCCAGTACCTGGTGGCCGGTGATTTTACCACCTTCAACCAGACCAACAGCAGCCACCTGGCGCGGCTCAACGCTGACGGGTCCTTGGATACCGTGTTCAGCGCCAACGCGCCCACTTTTGTAGGAAATAGCATCTACGCGATGGTGGTCAACAGCGCCGGCCGCATCTACATCGCCGGTGATTTCTCCAGCGTCGGCGGAAGGACCACCGCGAACATCGCCTGCCTCAACGGCAATGGCTCGCTCTATGGCACCTTTGCCACCAGCGTTGGATCGGGGCTCAACGGCAAGGCCTTTGCCCTCGCGCTCGACCAAAATGGGCAGGTGCTGGTGGGAGGCGCCTTCAGCATGGTGGGCGCGGTTCCTCGGACGCGTCTCGCCCGGCTTACCCCCAACGGTGCTATCGATTACAGCTTCGACCCAGGCAGCGGGCCCGACGATACGGTTTACACCATTACGCCGCAGGCAGATGGCACCATCTATGTGGGCGGGCAGTTCACTTCCTACAACGGCACCCACCGCCTCGGTTTGACTCGCCTCTTCCAGGACGGTTCCGTGGATACGAGTTTCCTGGACAGCGCCTATAACCAATTTGCCGGGTTGCACCGCTATCGGTTTGCCGACCCAGCGGGGGTGGTGTATGCCACGGCCGTGCAGAGTGACGGCAAGGTGTTCATCGGCGGGTCCTTTGGCCAGGTGGGTGGCGGCCAGGCCGATCCCTTGATCCGCATGGACCCCTTCAATTACCAACTTGACGCCAACGGGGTGTCGGTCGAAATCGATTACACTAACAATGTGTGGACCGAGCCCAAGGTGCGCGAAGGTCTGCGCAACCGGATGAATGTCGCGCGCCTGATCGCCGGCAGCACACCCGGACCGGGAAACCTGACCCTCACCTATACCAATTACAACGTCAACAAGAGCCAGTCCTCCCTGACCGTGAGCATGAATCGCACGAATGGGAACCTGGGCTACATGTCGGCGAACTTTAGCGTACCGCCAGGCGTGGCCCAGAGTGGTGTGGATTATAACTATTTCGGGGCCGGCCCCCTCTTCGACGTGGTTTGGGGAGCCCTCTACTATTTCCCGACCACCATTGCGAACAAGGGTGCGCGCGCGTTTGAGGACGGCATGTTTGGCACCAATACCGCGCCCATCGATCCTTGGGGCATTTATTACAACCAGTATATTCCAGGCCGGTTGTTGGTCACTACCGCGAAAAACTCCTTTAGTGGCAACCGGCAGGCTCAATTCCAGTTGGCGAACCCCGCCGGCGCGGATCAGTTCTTCCTGGGCGGGGCGAATATCCCCTTGGGCGTGGCGCTGGGGCATTCCGCGGCACCCTTCACGGTGGTAGATGACACGCACAAGGCAGGCACGCTCGGGTTTGCTCAGCCGGCCTACACCGTCAACGAGGGCGACGGCACGGCAACCATCAACGTCGCCCGCACCAACGGGTCGAGCGGCACGGTGTCGATCTATTACACGACCACTCCAGGCAGCAACGTGGTGATTGGGACGGATTACACGCCCGTCAACGGCACGTTGACTTTAGCGGCGGGGGTGACCAACGCGTCGTTTACGGTGCCGATTATCGATAACACCATTATTCAGCCCTATGATCGCATGGTCGGGCTGAACCTGTCCGCTCCGGGCGGAGGCGCCCTTTTGGGGAATGCGAACGCCGGCTTATACATCATCGATAACGATTGGCCGCTGGGGTACGTCAAATTTGATGCCACCGCCTACAGCACCAACGAGAGTGCCGGGTCGCTGGTGGCGACCGTGACGCGCGTCGGTTCCAGCCGTGGCGTTATTTCCGTGCTCTGCAGTTCGACCAACAGCGGGACCGCGGTCAGCGGCATCGACTACGTCAGTCTCAGCACGAACCTGACCTGGGCCAGCGGCGATGCCTCGCCTCGTTATGTGGTTCTGCCCCTCCTCAACAACCAGCTCGTCGGCGCCGATAAGACGCTCGGCCTGGTGTTGTCCAATCCTATCGGTTACGGAACCAACGCGCCCACCATCCTGGCGGGCTCGCGAAGCTCCGCCGCGGTGACCATCCATAACGATAATCTCTACGGCACGCTCCAGTTCAGTGCCACCAACTACACGGTCAACGAAAACGGCGGCTATGCGACTATCACCGTCATTCGCAGCGGCGGGTCCTCGCAGTCGCTGAGCGTGAATTATTCCACTAGCGATGGCCCTAACACCTACTACCAGGGCGAGGGCATTCAACCCAACTACGTGCTCACTACCGGGACGCTGAACTTCCAACCCGGCCAGGTAGCCGCTAGTTTTACCGTTCCTCTCCTGGACGATGGCGCGACGAATGTGGCGGGCCTCTATTTCTTTGTCTCGCTCTCGGGCCTGGTTCCCTCGACGGCCACGTTAGGCTTCCCCTCGACGGCGACCGTCACGATGATCGATGCCGAGTCGGTTTACGCGCCCCCTGGCACGCCGGATCCCAACTTCGTCACGGCGGTGCCCGGCTTTAACGGTGACATCCTGGGGCTCCAGATCCAGACCAACGGCCAGGTGGTCGTAGGGGGCAGCTTCACCACCACCAGCGGGGTCAGCCGTAATCGGATCGCCCGCGTCAATAGCGATGGCACGCTGGATGCCGGCTTCCTCTCCGGCCTGAGCGGCGCGAGTGGGACCGTTAATGCGACCCTGGTTCAGTCCGACGGTAATGTGGTCATTGGCGGGGCCTTCACCAATATCAACGGTTTGGCCCGCAACTACATCGCACGCCTGCTGACTGACGGAACGTCCGACCAGTCCTTCAGCCCGGGCGTGGGCGCCGATGGACCGGTATATTCCCTGGCTGAGTCCTTTGTCGGCGGGGGCACCGTGCGGCAGTTGTTGGTGGGTGGCAGTTTCACCTATTTCAACAGCCTGCCCCACACTTCCATCCTTCGACTGAATTCGAACGGTGGTTTGGACGCGACCTTCAATCCCGCCCTCGACGGTGGGTCGACGGTCTATGCGATTGCCGTCTATCCTTCCTCGACTATACCGAATGCTGGGAAGATCCTGATCGGTGGCAATTTCAGCACCGTGAACGGCTATGCGCGCAAGGGTGTGGCCCGGCTCAACGCCGATGGCACGCTGGACACCACTTTTGACCCGGGTCTGGGCGCTACCAACGCCGTCCGGGCCCTGGCCTTGCAACTCGACGGCCGCATCGTCTTGGGCGGCTCCTTTACCTATTTCAACGGCCAACCCTACAACCACTTGGTCCGACTGAACACGGACGGAACCTTGGACGGCGCGTTCAACGTGGGCGTGGGAACGGATGATACCGTGAATGCCTTGGCCCTTCAGGCGGACGACCGGATTGTGGTGGCCGGCTCCTTCACCCGCGCCAGTGGAGTCAGTCGCAGCCGCATTACCCGGCTGTTGCCCGATGGCACGGTGGATCCGAGCATCAACTTTGGCCTGGGCGCCAACAATTACATCAATTCCCTCGCGATTCAACCCGACGGCATGTTGGTCATTGGCGGCGGCTTCACCCAGTACAACGGCCAGCCTCGCTCTCACCTGGCCCGCATTTTTGGCGGCTCGATGGCTGGAGTGGGCTCGCTCACCTTCCTCTCCGCCAATTTCCAGGCGGACGAGAATTCCACCAACACCGTCGTCACCGTCCGGCGGATGGGCGGCACCGCCGGCAGCGTCAGCATCAACTTCGCCACCTCAGACGGGACTGGTGACAATGCCGCTCTCGCTGGTGTCAACTATTCGAATGTGGCCACCACGCTCTGGTTTCCCAATGGGGAGACCTTCCAGTTGGTGAGGGTGCCGTTGATTCAGGACTTCAAGATCACACCGGACCTCGTCGCCAATCTGACCCTCTCGACCCCTGGGAACGGGGCGGCGCTGGGCGACCAATACCTGGCCAACCTGATTATTTTCAACGACGACAGTTCGGTGAGCTTTGCCGCCACCAACTTCGCTTACGCGCAGAATATCGCCAGCGGCAGTGCCCAGATCACGTTGACCCGCCAGGGGAGCAGCCGCATCACCTCCGCCATCGACTTCTTCACGACCACCAACGGCACCGCGATCGCCGGCCGGGATTACCTGGCCGTTTCCAACACGTTCGTGTTCCCCGTCGGGCAAAGCAACGCCAGCGTTTACGTTCCGCTGATCAACGACCCAACGATGCTCAACAGCACCACGGTCGATATGCGATTGACCAACGCGGTCAACACCCTGGTCTTTAACCCGGTCGAGGCGACCTTGAACATCCTGAGCACCAACCAGGCCGCGGGCCAGTTTGTGCTCTCGCAAACCAACTTCGTGGTCAGCGAGGACTCGGGCGTGGTGGCCATCACCATCCTGCGTAC
>TBL_comb47_HYPODRAFT_10004127_pt1 | contig 16816 bp, 9 predicted proteins | sample TroBogypolimnion_40_FD_10682 | JGI IMG/M metagenome (IMG submission 10682)
TTGGAATGCGCAAATTGAACAAATTTACGTTCGCGAAGATAAAAAAATTGAATTGATACCCCGTGTTGGTGATGCTATCATTTTGTTAGGAACATTGGACAATTATCAAAAAAAACTTGAAAAACTAAGGAAATTATATGTAAACGGTTTTAAAATTTTCGGTTGGAATAAATATAAAACCATCGATTTAGAATATAAAGATCAGGTGGTTTGTAATAAAGATGAGGTCATAGAGCCTGGCAGAGAAGGATTTAAAACAGAGAAAAAAGATAGTATTATTGCAAGTAAATTATGATTTCGAATAAACTTATAGCAATTGATTTTGGAAGCACATCCATTTCTGCCCTTGCTGCCGAAGTACTTGAAAATGGAGCAGTAAAAATCTTATCAGAAGAATCAAAAGCTTCCGAGGATGTGAAATGTGGTATTATTGAAAAACCGACAGGAGCTTCATTCAAAGTAAGCGAATTGCTTAAATTACTGAAAAACAGCGCAAAAAATTTAGATATTTCGCATGTTTCAGTTCCACTCAATGCTAAAAGCATGAAACAAATTTCTGCTTCAGTTAGTCGATTTGTTGGAAAACCAAATGTTGTTTCTGAAAATTTATTGGCAGAGATGTTTGATGAGTGTGAAAGAAAATCCCAACAAGCGAATCTGACGGTTTTTGATGTGATTCCAGTTTCATACGTTTTAGATGGAAAAAAGATGGATGATCCGGTGGGTCAGCGTGCAGTTCAAATTACTGCTAACTACAATGTTATCATTGGTAGTTCCATTATTAAATATGAAGTGGAACGCTGCTTAGATAGAACCGGGTTTATGCTTGAATACAACCCATTAGCTATGGAAGCTTTATCAACAGTCGTACTCGAAGAGCAAGAAAGGGAAGTAGGCTGTGCATTGATTAATTTTGGCGCAACGACCACTACATTAGCCGTTTACCACGATGGAATTTTACAAAATCTTGTTGTAGTTCCATTAGGTGGAAAAAATATAACGAAAGATATTCAGGAATTAGGGATAAACGAAACTAATGCTGAACGCTTAAAATGTCTGAAGGGTGTGGCACTCGAATCAAAAGTGGAAGATCCTATCTATATTCAAGTTGCAGCAGAAGATGCAGGAAATCCACCGGTAAAAATTTCTACCAAATTTTTGGCAACGATTATTGAAGCACGTTTAGAAGAAATTTTACAACCCATTTTTGATACTATTTCATCATTAAATTTTGAATTGCAAGAGGGCATAGTAATAACAGGAGGTGCTTCCAAACTAAAATATATTGTAGAATTTATTGCCGAAAAGACAGGTATAAACGCTCGATTTGGTGATCACTCTGAATGGCTGTCTGATGATACAAATGAACGATTTTACGATCCGAAATATGCACAATTAGTTGGCGCAATACTGCTAACGCACGATTACCGCAAAACACATCCGATTGAAGAAACCGTAAAGAAACCCGAAAAGAAACCAAAATTGCCAAATGGAAGAATTGATAAATGGGCAGGTATGTTTTCAAATTTTTTTGGAGAAGAAAGTGAAAATAAATTTTAAAAAAGAAATTTCAAATAATTAATTTTTAATAAAATTAAAAATATGGGATATTTAGACGACAGTTTGCCATTAGTTTTGCCATTAGTTGACAGTTCTATAATTAAAGTCATAGGTGTAGGTGGTGGCGGTGGGAATGCTGTAAATCACATGTACCGCCAGGGAATCACCGATGTATCGTTTGTGGTTTGCAATACCGATAATCAGGCTTTATTGAAATCACCTGTGCCAATAAAAATTCAACTTGGAGCTGACACCACCGAAGGTTTGGGTGCAGGTGGAAAACCTGAAGTTGCAAAATTAGCGGCTGAAGAATCTATTCAGAAAATTCAGGATTTGTTGCATGATAATACTAAAATGGTGTTTATTACTGCCGGTATGGGTGGTGGAACAGGAACAGGTGCTTCACCTGTTGTAGCAAAAGCTGCTCACGATATGGGAATTCTGACCGTTGGAATTGTTACCATTCCGTTTGCTTTTGAAGGAAGCATGAAAATTCGTCAGGCTTTAGAAGGTGTGGCTGCACTAAGCGAACATGTAGACGCGATTCTGGTAATTAATAACGAAAAGTTGAAACAAATTTATCCCGACTTAGAGCTTTCCAACGCTTTTGCCAAGGCTGATGATGTGTTGACAAACGCGGCTAAAGCCATTGCAGAAATAATTACAGTGCCAGGCTATATAAACACAGACTTTGCCGACGTTTACAGCATCATGAAAGATGGGAATGTGGCTATTATGAATACAGGTTATGCATCGGGAGAAAACCGAATTACCAAAGCCATTGAAGACGCTTTAAACTCTCCGTTGCTAAACACCAGCGATGTAAGCGGTGCAAGCAAAATTCTATTGAGTTTGTACTGTTCGAACAGTGACCAGATACGAATGGAAGAAGTGGAACAAATTCACGAATTTATGTCAAAAGTTGGTGAAAATGTTCAGGTTATATGGGGAGCAAGTTTTGATGAAGAATTAAAGGAAAAAGTTAAGATTACTCTTATTGCTACCGGCTTCGAAGTAAGTGATATTCCGGGAATGCCCGCTAGTATTGCTAAAAAACACACACACAAGCATCCAATGAGCGTTGAAACATTGAACGATGATAACAATGATATTAATCAGGAATTAGGTTTGGAAACCGATGAACCCGTTAAACCAAATTTAGAGAAAACCTATGAGCAATATTATGGTAATAGTACACAATCTGAGGTTGAAATTGAGTCTGAATTGGAACTAAATGCTGAGAATGAACCTAAACATAAATTGGAACCCGAACTTCCGGTTTTCACATTAGATGAGTTGGAGAATGAATCAACCTTAAATAAAGTTGTCAATATTCCTGCTTGGAGACGAAAATTTATGAACAAATAATATAAACTACTATTTTATAAACTAACTCCTAAACAAATAATCAATTATGAACGAACTATTTGATAAAGTAAGTGGTGATATAAAAACTGCCATGTTGGCTCGCGACAAAGTATCATTAGAAGCACTGCGAGGTATAAAAAAAGAATTTTTGGAAGCTAAAACAGCGAAAGGAAGTGATGGGAATCTGTCAGATGAAGTTGCTATAAAAATCCTTCAAAAGATGGTAAAACAACGCAAGGAGTCTGCACAGATTTATTCTGAGCAAAGCCGACCCGAATTAGCCGAAAACGAATTAGCTGAAGCTGCAGTTATTGAAAAATATTTGCCGGCTCAAATGACTGATACCGAACTGGAAAGTGTCGTTGCCGCTATTATTGCTCAAGTTGGAGCTACCGGTACACAAGACATGGGAAAAGTAATGGGAGTAGCCAGCAAACAACTTGCAGGGAAAGCAGAAGGACGTTTGATATCAGAAAAAGTTAAAGCATTATTGGCAAAATAAAATTCATTCAAATTTTTTATTTAAACCCTTGAGAAAAATTTTTTCAGGGGTTTTTTCTATTTTAATCCCAAACAACCATAAAAAACACAAAAACAATAATTTTAAGTACTAAAAAAACCTCCCAATTTACAGTTGGAAGGTTTTACTTTGTGATCCAGCTGGGGTCACATATTTCCATGCTAATTATTTTTATTTCAATAAGTTATTTCAATTGAAACAAAAACAAGTAATGATTTGGTAACGTATAAAAAGTCTTGCTTTGTCTTGCTGTGACAACGTTTTGTCTGCTAAACTTTCGGGTTCAAAATTACACAATTATTTTGACATACGCAAGTATCAAATTACTAATTATTTATACATAGTGTAAGGTGCAAGTTTCTATATATAGAAACACTTGCACCTTGCACTATATTTTTAAACCATTAAATAACTCCATTTTTGTATTTCGTTTTGTACTCCGTAGGTGTAACTTTAAATTTAGCTTTGAAACACGCACTAAAATACTTTGGATCTGAAAAACCAACCATATAGCAAACATCAGCTACACTTACTTCATTTTCAGTTATAATCTGAGCAGCACGTTTTAATCTGAAATCCTGTAATAATTCCTTGCCAGAAAGCCCAGTTAGGTTTTTTACTTTGTTGTAGAATTTGGCATGACTCATTGACAGTTCTTTCTCAAGATTATCGACAGTGTATTCTGAATTAGGAATCCCTTTTTCAATTTCTTTCATCAAATCATTTAAAAACTTCTCATCTGTTGATGTTACTGTTACTTTTGATGGTTCAAATACTATATTATTTTGAAATAATTGTCGCAGGTTATCTCTGTTTTTGATTAAACTTTTTATTTTCGTGAGTAAATAATCAGTATCAAATGGTTTTGCTATATAATCGTCAGCACCGGTTTCAATCCCTTTAAGTTTAATTTCGTTATCTGTTCGTGCAGTAAGCAGAATCACAGGAATATGGCTTGTCTCAAGTGTGGTTTTAATCTTTTCGCAAAATTCTATACCATTCAATATTGGCATTACATAATCGCTAACAATAAGGTCAGGTAATTTCTTTTTGGCAATTTCAAATGCATCAGCTCCATTTTCGGCTTCAAGAATATTGTAATGCTCATATAGGCAACTTTTAATGTATTCTCTCATTTCAGGATTGTCTTCGGCAATCAATACTGTTTGTAGCTTTGCTGATTTTACAAAAGCCTTCACCTCAGCAACGTTAATATAATTATCATCAATTACTTTACTTTTTATTACTGGGATAACTTTAATTGTTTGATTTATAACATCTAACTCCATTGGTAAATAAACAGTAAATGTAGAGCCATTACCATGAATGCTATCAACAGTTATTTTTCCATTCATTACTTCAATCAAATCCTTACAATGTGAAAGTCCTATACCATAACTACTTTCAATTGTATTACTTGAATCATTGTAAAATCGATCAAAGATTCTCTCAATTTTATGTTGTTCTATGCCAATGCCAGTATCTTTCACCCAAATTTTTGTATAGGGCTTTGTAGGATTGCCAATTTCGCAAGTATCTATGCCAATCTCGATATAACCTTGTTTAGTATATTTTACTGCGTTTGAAAGCAAATTGAAAATAACTTTAGCTGTTTTTTCAGTATCAATAAATGTGTATATATTTTCTTGTTTCAAATCGTAAAGAAGATCTAACCCTTTATCTTTCATAATGAAATCAAAATGGTCGACTTCATCTTTCACAAACTGGTTGAGTTCAACTTTGCGAAGTGAAGTTGCAAGTTTACCCACTTCTACTTTACGGAAATCGAGTAATTGTTCTATCAGATATTTCAGTTTGGTAGCATTCCGGTACACCATACTTAACTGACTCTTGAGCGCTTTGGGATAATCAGTATTTTTTAATATTTGCTCTAATGGTCCGGCAATAAGTGTAAGTGGTGTACGCAAATCATGCGAAATATTGATAAAGAACCTTGTACGAATCATATCAAGTTCATGTAATCGTTGGTTGTGCTCAGCATCCAAAATAATTTGCTGTTTGGTGGCAATTTTAATCATTGAATAGCGTGTAAAATAAAAAATGATTAACCCTACAGCTATAATATAAAATAAAAATGCATACCAGGTAAGATAAAATGGGGTTGCTATATGAATAATAATTTTTCTTTCATTATTGCTCCAATCGCCATCACTATTTGTTGCTTTTACTCTGAATGTGTAAGTACCATGCGTGAGGTTGGTGTAGGTTGCCGAATGAATTCCACTTTCTGTTATATTCCATTTTCTATCAAATCCTTCAAGCATATAAGCATATTTGATTTTTTCAGGAGACTGAAAGTTCATTGACGAAAAATCGAATCTGAAATTATTTTCTTTCGCTTTCAAGTTAATTCTATTCGTTATAAAAACCGGATTTTCAAGTAATACTCGTCCTTTTATGGTTGTTTTAGGTGTTATTTTTTCATTAAACAGATAAAAATCTGTGAGAGTTACCTGAGGGTTCTGGTTAATACTTTTAATGTTTTCGGGATAAAAGGAATTTACGCCATTTATACCTCCAAAAAAAAGTTCACCATTTTGTGATTTGAATGAAGTGTGCTCTGAAAATTCATTACTTTGAAGTCCATCAGCTGCGCTATAAGAAGTCATTTTTGCTTTTTTTGTATCAAATCTTGTCAGACCGGAATTACTCGCAATCCAAAGTATGTTTTTGTTGTCGAAAGTAATGCTCTGTATCATATTATTGGGCAAACCATCATCCATGTAGTATCTTTTGAACACTAAATTTGCGGAGTTATTAGTATAATTACATCGGTTTAGTCCAAGATGAGTACCAATCCAAAATGTATTTTCATCTGTTTGGCAAATACACCGGATATAATTACAACTTAAAGTATTATTTTCTTTTTTGTAGATTGCACATTTAATAGGTTCGAAAACATTATTTAGTGTGATTATATTCAAACCGCCACCTTCAGTCCCTACCCAAAGCTTGTTTCGTAATTTATCGTAGTGTAAAAATCGGCAATTTTCATAAGATATTTTCATTACTGAATTTCTGCTATCATAATTGTCGGTACGCATAACTTTCTTATTTTTAAATTGCAAACGATATAACCCAAGAATGCCACCTACAAAGACAATATCCGGCGAAACTTTTTTGCTGTAAAAGCAAGCTCTATTAATATTTCCAACTGGAGTAATCCGACCATTGAGATTTACAAGGTATGTTCCGGTTGATGTACATACAAATAAAGAGTTTGAGTCGAAATATTCGATATTGAAAATAACTTGTGTATCTAAACCGATTTTTTTATACTGGCCTGTTCGTCGGTTCAGCAAGAAAAGACCATTATTATGAGTGCCTATCCATAAACAATTGTTATTATCAAGAAAAACCGAACGTATAAAATTGGAATGAACCGATTTATCATTATCAGAAGGAGGAATAAAATAATGGTTGAAGCTTTTTTGTTTAAGATTTAAAAAATTGACACCACTTCCGATTGTTCCAATCCACAACTGATTATCAGCTGAAACAAAAAGCGAATAAATTAGATTTGAATTTATACTTTTTGTATCATAGATATTGTTTTTAAAAATATCTACAGGAAGGTCTTTTGCAGAAGTATTTTCGGCATTAATCCGTATCAGTCCATTATCAATAGTTCCCAGCCATACATTCCCAATAGTATCCAGAGCCATTGCCGAAATCCGGTTCGATGAGAGTTCGCTATTTGACTTTGTAAAATGTGTAAGTTTAGCACTTTCAATATTAAATCTATAGAGACCACTTTCTGCTATATTGACATTGCTAAACCATAAATTATTATTTTTGTCTTCAATAATGTGTGAAGCACCGATACTAGAAAATTCAGGACAAAGTGTAATGGGAATACATTTCTTTTTCAATTTGTCGAAATGAAAAGTAATCATTGAACTGCCTAATCCACAACAATAAATACCATTAGTAAGTTGAATCGTATTATAAATGGAATAGTTTTCAATATCTATATTTCCAATTTTTTTAAGTTTAATCGTGTTCCTTTCAATGGTTTCGAAATTGTCTGAACTAATATCTGCCAGAAATAAGCCTTGATTTGTAGAAATCCATAACTGAGTCTTGTCCACTAAAAGATGGAATATCTTAATAAATATTTTAGAAGTTATTGGAAGTTTAATTTCAAAAAGTTGTTGATTTACTGTATTGAGTACATTAAGTCCATCATCTGTACCTATCCATATTCGTCCATTTAGATCTTCAGCTAAAGAGTGGATAGTATTGTTGGATAAACTATTGTACTTATTCAATCCTACATTATATTTTGTGATTTTGTACCCATCATAACGGTTTAAACCATCCAAAGTACCAATCCATATAAAACCCTGTTTGTCTTTCAGAAACGAATATACTTCACTTTGACTCAGTCCTTCGTTTGAGGTTATTTTATTAAAACGAAGGGTTTGTGAATAAGATTGTAAACATTGAAAAATTAGGATAGCGAAAACAATGTGTCGTTTCATATTATTTACAGTATTATTTAAGTTCACAAAAATACAAATACTATAGTATCTATAATCATCGACTTACAGGATTTTAGTGAATTCGACAAAAATTCGGACATTAATCAACAATTAATCATCCTTTAATGCTGTAATAAACGACTATTTTTGTGGCATTTAATACTGCAAGAAAATTAGTTTTATAAATATGAAAAAGGACAGATTGCAAATCGCTCTGTTGCTTGCAATTTTTGCATTTTCGGTAAATGGATCAGCTAATCAACCTGTTGATTTTGTAAATACAAGTATAGGTGTTATTGACAACCGCACCAACAATTGCGTGATTGGTCCAATGATGCCCTATGGTAGCATTAATCCATCGCCACAAACTCTTCGCGACCAGAATGACAAATATGGAGGGCATGATGGATACGATCCACGTTTTCCAATAATTGGTTTTGGACAATTACATGTCAGCGGAACTGGTTGGGGAAGTTATGGTCATTTTTTGATTTCTCCACAAGTAGGTTTAAATGTTGAAAAAGGAATGCACGACTCACCAAAATCTACCGAAATAACCAAGGCTTATTACTATAAAATCAAACTTGACCGTTACAATATCACTGCTGAAGTTAGTCCTCGTTATTACAGTGCAATGTATCGTTTCCATTTTCCGGAAACTGATGATGCTTCCATTGTTTTCGATGCATCTCAGTCAATTGGGCTAGATATCGCCACTCAAATGGGCGGAATAATCTATGAAAATATTGCTACGATTGATGCTGAAAAGCGTCAAATTCGTGGAAAAATAAAAATCAAATCTGGATGGCCTGAAGGAGCTTATACAATTTATTTTGTGGCTGAAAGTAATAAACCTTTTGCTGATTGGGGCGTATGGAAAGACAACATCATTTATAATCAAAAATCAACCATAACCCGCGACGATTCTAAAAATCAACACATAGGCACCTATTTTAGATTTAAAACTTTACATAATGAACCCGTCTTGATGAAAGTAGCTATTTCGTTTTGTAGCTATGAAAAAGCAGAATCGTTTCTTAAATTGGAACTTCCCCACTGGAATTTTGATAAAGTAGTGGCGCAAGGCAAAGCTGATTGGAAAGAAAAACTGAAAACAATAAAGATTGAAACCAAGACCGATGATGAAAAAAGGATATTTTATTCTGCAATGTATCGGGTGCTTACAATGGCACGTGACCGCTCGTTGGATAATCCAAACTGGCAATCGAATCAACCTTACTGGGATGATAATTATGCTTTTTGGGATACATGGCGAACAGCCTTTCCAATGATGTTGCTTATTGACAATAAAGCTTTGCATGATAATGTATTGGCATTGCTTGACCGTTTCAAACATAATGGTTTCGTACGTGATGGTTTTATAGCTGGACGTGATAAAATGGAAGAACAAGGCGGAAATGATGTGGATAATATTTTGGCAGAAGCGGTGTTGAAAAATGTAAAGGGTATTGATACAAATGAAGTTTATAGGCTGTTGAAATTCAATGCAGATAATGAGCGAAATGGTTTGCCTGATAAATTTTGGAAAGATTCGTTGAACAAAGCTAACAATAAACGCTACAAAGAATTGGGTTGGATTCCGCAATGCGTGATGAGTTCGTCAAATACAATTGAATATGCCTACAATGATTTCTGCTTTTCACAAGTTGCAAAGCTATTGGGCAAAAATGAAGATTACACGAAATACCTGAAACGTAGCATGGGATGGCTGAATTTGTGGAATGATACACTCTCAAGCAAAGGTTTTTCAGGTTTTATGGATGCTCGTAGTGCTGATGGATTGTTTGCTGGTATTTATCCACAGAAAAATGGTGGTTCGTGGAAGTCACCTTTCTACGAGGGCGATACCTGGACTTACAGTTTCGGTATTCCGCATGGTTATGATAAGTTATTTGAATTGATGGGTGGTAAAGAAAATTATGTGAAACGGTTGGATTTTGCGTTCAGAAATCATTTGATTGACCTGACCAACGAACCGGCATTTCTAATTACACGTTCATTCTCAGAAGCAGGAAGACCTGACTTAACTTCGTATTGGACACATTATGTAATGAATAAATATTACGATATAACTGGCTATCCTGGAAACGATGATACCGGAGCCATGTCATCGTGGTATTTGTTTTCGGCTATGGGATTTTTCCCAAAAGCTGGAACAGACATTTACTACCTCAATGCTCCGAAATATGCCAAAACAGTTCTAACACTTGTCGGCTCAAAAAAACTAACTATTTTAGCCAAAAATACTGGTAGAAATGCGGTGTTTATTCAATCCTGCAAGATCAATGGAAAAGACTGGAAAAGGCCTATATTCCATCATTCTGATATTACAAATGGTGGAAAAATCGAAATGGTTTTATCGGATACGCCCACTGATTGGGGGAAATTTTAATTTACTATGCAAACTAAAATGAGAAATATTCTATTCCTTATAGCATTGGTTATGAATCTGATTCTATTTTCATGCAAAGAAAATGATCCTGTCATACCACCTGTTACAGAAATAATGATGCCCGCCCATCCCCTAATTCTTTGAGGAACTCATGAGTAACAAACAATTAAATCTATTGCAGTTTCAGGTTCATGGCAAAAAAGTACACGATTTTATTTCGGCAAAGTGCAATAAATTTATGAATTTACAACCTAAAGAGCGTGTACTTATAGGAGTTTGATTGCTTGAGGTGTTGGGTTTGAAATTACCAACTGGTTCAACAACTAAAGTTGCTGTTCAGTTAATTCCTTACGGAAATGAAACGTATGTTGGAAGTGACGATAAATTGTTGAATCTTTGGGGGCAATAATGCTGAGATTATAATTTTTATGTTTAAAAAAATAGCAATGAAATCAAATAAGACAATTATTCAGATATTTTTTCTAACACTTATATTTTCTGGTTTAAGGGCAGAAAATAACTATATTACATCAATAATCAAGGTTGAACATCCCCGAATTCTACTCCTTAAAGGTGAGGAAAAGTCAATTCAACAGGCAATTGCATTGAATCCAACTTTAGGAAAAATGCATCAAGCCATTTTAAAAGCATCTGATGATATGCTTGATAAACCAGTGTTGGAACGTAAACTTCGAAGGTGTTCGGTTGCTCGATGTGAGTCGTGAGGCATTGCGCAGAATCTTTTATCTTTCATATGCTTATAGAATCTCGGGTGAAGAAAAATATGCTCAACGTGCTGAAAAAGAACTACTGGCAGTTTCAGCTTTTAGCGATTGGCAACCTCCTCATTTTCTGGGTGTAGCCGAAATGGCGTTGGGTGTTTCAATTGGGTATGATTGGTTGTATGATGAACTTTCACCAGAATCAAGAAATACAATCGAACAAGCTTTAATAACCAAAGCCCTTGAACCTTCGTTCGATTCAAATCAGGCAGCTATTTTCAAAGGTCCGAGCAACTGGAATCAGGTTTGTAATGCTGGAATAGTTTATGCGGCATTAGCTATTGCAGATAAAAATTCCGAATTGGCTCAAAAAGTAATTGCCCGTTCTATGCAGTCTATCACTATTCCAATGAAAAGTTACGATCCGGATGGAGCTTTTGCCGAAGGGTATATGTATTGGCAATACGGCACTGTTTTTAATATCTTCATGCTCGATGCCTTGCAAAAAGTAGGGATAACGGATTTGAAAATAGCGGATTTTAAGGGTTTTTCTAAAACTCCCTACTATCTGCAACACATGGTTGGCACTTCGGGACAAAGTTTCAATTATATGGATTGTATTCCAAATTCGATTTTGAATGCTTCACAATTTTGGTTTGCCTCTCAACTAAACGATCCGTCTTTATTATGGGTGGAAAAAAGCTATCTCGAAAAAGACGGTTTTTTGATGATAACCGATGGCAATGGATTGCCATTAACCAAAACACAAGCGAAAGTAGATAAATATACTCAATTTACCACCGACCGAACGCTACCGGCACTTATGATTTGGGGTAAAGACATTGACTTATCTAAAGTTACTGCTCCAAAAAACAATTGTTTTACTGGAAAAGGTGAAACTCCTGTTTGTCTGATGCGAACTTCTTGGACAGATAAAAACGCAATTTACCTTGGATTTAAAACTGGTTCGGCGGGCTCAAGTCACGGACATATGGATATTGGCTCCTTTGTGATAGATGCTGACGGTGAGCGCTGGGCATCCGATTTTGGTATGCAAAATTATAATTCTCTGGAATCGAAGGGAATTAATCTTTGGAGTTTAACACAAGAATCAACGCGATGGAATGTGTTTAGATACAATAATTTAGCACACAATACATTAGCAGTTGATGGCAAATTTCAAAACGTAAAAGGAAAAGCAGGAATTAATCAAAATGGTTTTGAACCAAATTTCATGTTCGCCATTTCAGATTTGTCGAAAGTATACGAAAATCAGTTGAAAAATGTGAAGCGCGGTGTGGCAATTGTCAATAAGCAGTATGTAGTGATACAGGACGAAATCGAATCTTTAACAAGAACAGATACAGTTCGCTGGACTACTTTGACGGAAGCTCAGGTTAAAATTACCGGGGAAAATACTGTTGAACTTACATTAAATGGCAAAAGGATGTTAGTGAAATTCGAAACATCTGCACCGATACAACTCAAAATATGGAGTACAAAATCAGCGAATGAATACGATGCATCCAACGAAGGAAAAACGCTCTTTGGATTTGAAATGGTGCTGAAACCCAACAGTAAACAAACCGTTTGTACGAAATTTATTCCCTCAAAAATCAAATCAACAAAATTCAACCGTGCACTTTCGGATTGGAAATGATTAAGAACAAAGACAAAACTATCTATTGAATATATTATGAACTTTAGATTAAAATCGGTTACAATTTTTCTACTAATTTGCAGTATTCCGGCTTACGCTATTTCAAAAAAAGAAATTAAAAAAGATTTAAAGCGGGTTGCCGATTGGCAAATATCCACTTTCGAAGAATCTGTAAAACGACAAACTACCTGGAAAGATGCTTATGCCAAAGATGAATGGACACAGGGGGCACTTTATGTGGGTATGGTTGAATGGGCAAAGCTAAGTAAAGACGAAAGATACTGGAAGTTTCTGAAAGGAATCGGTGAAGAGTTAAAATGGAAACCTGCTAAAAAAATATTCTTTGGCGATGATATTTGTGTAAGTCGTATGTATTTGGAGTTATATAAAAAATACAAACAACCTGAGATGATTGTGCCAACTGTGGAACGACTGCAATACATTATGAAAAACTTGCCACAGGTTCCGCTTCAAATGAACGTAAAAGGCAATCAGGATCGTTGGAGTTGGTGCGATGCCATTTTTATGGCTCCACCGGTGTATTATAGTCTATCGAACATTACAGGCGATAATTCGTACCGCAAATTTGCTGAAAAAGAGTTAGATGTTACTTACGATACATTGTATGTAAAAGCCGACAGTTTGTTTTGTCGCGATACCAATTTTAAAGGGAGAAAAGAAAAGAACGGAAAACAGGTTTATTGGGCACGTGGTAATGGCTGGGTTGTTGGTGGATTGGCAAATATCATTACAAACACTCCAGAAATCGACCCCTATCGTGCTAAATACATCCAATTGTTTAAAGAAATGACGACCAAGATTGCCACATTACAAAGGCAAGATGGATTTTGGACAGCCAGTTTGCTTGACCCAACTGCCTATTCTGTGCCCGAAACAAGCTCTACAGGTTTTATGACTTATTCCATAGCCTGGGGTATAAATCACGGATATTTGGATAAGAAAAAATATACTCCCATAGCACTGAAAGGATGGAAAGCGTTGGTAAGTGCAATAGAATCGGATGGGAAACTCGGTTGGGCTCAGGCTATTGGAGCTGCTCCCGGAGCCACCAAGCGCGAAAACAGCGAAGTGTATGGCGTTGGCTCATTCCTTTTGGCAGGTATCGAAGTATATAAGCTTTTAAAGTAATTTTTGAATAAAATCAGTTTATGAAGCGAGCAATTATCTTGTTGAATCTAAGTGTTTTATTGTTTCTCAATTCTTTTGCACAATTGGTAAAGCCATTATATAAAAATCCAGCAGCACCTATTGAAAAGCGGGTGGAGGATTTGCTTAAACAAATGACCCTAACTGAAAAGTTAGAGCAAATGACTCAACGTATTATTGGTCAGAACAATAACGCAAACAATGCAGAACTCGATAAGCGAAATTATTCTCCATTAACCGGCTCGTTTATTAATTTCAGCAACGATCCCCGTTTTGCAAACGATATTCAACGTAAGGCTATTGAACAATCACGCATTGGAATTCCTGTTTTGCTCGGTATGGATGTGATTCATGGCTTTCGAACCATTTTCCCTATTCCATTGGCGCAGGGTTGTACGTGGAATCCTGAACTGACCAAAAAATCATGTGAAATTGCAGCCAAAGAAGCTTCATTGTCAGGTATCAAATGGACTTTCTCGCCGATGATTGATGTCGCCCGTGATCCTCGTTGGGGTCGAGTTGCTGAAGCTTACGGCGAAGATACTTATAGCAATTCGCAATTTTGTGTGGCAGCAGTAAAAGGTTATCAGGGCGAAAAGCTTTCGGATAAATATTCTGTGGCGGCTTGTTTAAAACATTATATTGGTTATAGTCTTTCCGAAGGAGGTCGCGATTATCATGCAACTGATGTTTCACCGCTTACGCTTTGGGAAACCTTTATGCCACCTTACAAAGCTGGTGTGGATGCTGGTGCTCAAACCTTGATGAGTGCATTCAACGATATTACAGGAGTTCCGGCTTCTGCTAATTATTATACCTTAACCGAAGTGCTGAAAAATAAGTGGAAGCACGATGGTTTTGTGGTTTCGGACTGGAAAGCCGTTTTTCAATTAATCAATCAGGGCTATGCTGCAGATAGTGCCGATGCAGGTGTAAAAGCATTAAATGCGGGTGTAGAAATGGATATGAACGATGAAATTTATGCAAAATATTTACCAGCAAAAATCAAACAAAATGAAGTCAAAATGAGCCGAATTGACGATGCTGTTCGTCGTATTTTGCGTGTGAAATTCCGTTTAGGATTGTTTGATAATCCTTATGTTGAAGAAATTTCGGAAGTAAATCGATATTTACTACCCGAAAGTCAGAAGTTGGCTGAAAAATGTGCAGAAGAATCCATGGTTCTGCTTAAAAATGAGAATAATACATTACCATTAACTGCTAAAATAAAAAAAATAGCTGTAATTGGACCGATTGCCAAAGACCAGGTAAATATTATGGGTTCATGGACATGCAATGGAAAACCGGAAAATACAATCAGCTTATTCGAAGGCTTACAAAATGAGTTTCAAAACAAAGTCGAAATTACTTACACAAAAGGTTGCGATTTTGAAGGAACAGATGAGTCTGACTTTGAGAATGCACTAAATATTGCTGCTCATTCCGATATAATTATTCTTTGTATAGGCGAAAAACGAGCTTGGAGCGGCGAAAATGCTTCGCGCGCGTCCATTGCCTTACCCGAAATTCAGGAAAAACTAGCTGCTAAACTCAAAGCTACCGGAAAGCCAATAGTATTGATTCTGTCAAATGGTCGTCCCTTAGAATTGGTTCGACTTGAACCTCTCGCTGATGCTATTCTGGAAGTGTGGCAGCCTGGTAATTTTGGTGGAAATCCATTTGCCGGCATTATTTCTGGTCGACTTAATCCTTCTGGCCGTTTGGATATTTCGTTCCCGAAAGTTACAGGGCAGATTCCAACTTATTACAATATGCGACCCAATGCCCGTAGTTCTATGAAAGACTGGAATGGTCTGTATCAGGACGTAAAAAATGAACCGATGTATTGGTTTGGTCATGGATTGAGTTACAGCAATTTTCAGTATTCTGATTTGAAAGTTTCTAAAAATACGTTTACTGAAAATGAGCAAATTACTGTTGAAGTAAAAGTAAAAAACACTTCCGGCGTTGATGGTCAGGAAACAGTGTTTTGGTATGTTTCAGATCCTGTTGCCAGCATTACTCAACCGATGAAAAAGCTAAAATACTTTGAGAAAAGGGAAATTAAAGCAGGTCAGGAATCAATATTTACTTTCAACATTGACCCAAAACGTGATTTAAGTTTTGTGGCTGGAACAGGAAAATCAATATTAGAAAAAGGTAGATTTTTTATAGAAGTAAATAATCAGAAATTAGCAATCGATTTAAAATAATCATTTATGAAAATCAAATTAATCACAATTTTAGCAGCATGGTCTTTGACTTTAGCTGCAATTGCAAAAAATAAAACAGAAACAAAAGTTTTATTAACTCCCACACCACCAATGGGGTGGAACAGTTGGGATTGTCTTGGGTTGGATGCCAATGAAACCCAAATAAAAGCGGTTGCCGATTATATGGCTGCCAATCTAAAAAAATATGGTTGGGAATATGTGGTAATTGATGCCGGTTGGTATCACCCTAAAGAAATAAATACAGCCAAATCAAACACCTATAGACCCGTACAGAACCTCGACAAATACGGACGTTTAATTCCTGATACCGTAAAATATCCTTCTGCAAAAGGTGGTGTAGGATTCAAAGCATTGGCCGATTATATTCATGCCAAAGGTCTGAAATTTGGGATTCATGTACAGCGTGGAATTCCATGGAATGCTGTTGCAAATAATACTCCTATAAAAGGTACAGGTTATTTTGCTAAAGATGTGGCTAATCTCATAGATACATGCAAGTGGTCACCTATCATGAAAGGAGTAGATTTGACTAAAGCCGGAGCACAGGAATATATAAATTCAGTGTATGAGCAATATGCTGCCTGGGGAGTGGATTTTGTGAAAGTGGACGATATGACCTATCCTTATCATAAACCCGAAATTGAAGGAGTTAGAAAAGCCATCGACC
>TBL_comb47_HYPODRAFT_10004129_pt1 | contig 16809 bp, 22 predicted proteins | sample TroBogypolimnion_40_FD_10682 | JGI IMG/M metagenome (IMG submission 10682)
CGGCAACACCGGTGGCTTTCGAATTATGGAAAGGAGATATTTTAGTGCTCAACGAGAAATACAATCCTGTTTCGGAGATGGTGCTGATCAACCTGCGAACGGTAATCGACAGGATGTTGGACATTGCACTGCCTGTTGCGCAAACTACGCAACAAACAAGCGGGTTTGCGAATTTTTCGGCAAAGGTTGACAGTACATGGGTTTATTTTACGGTGATCAAAGGGGGCGTTGCGGAACTGGCAGAAACTGCCGCAACATTTGTAGAAACCCATTTCCTATCGTGGCAGACACAGGACAAACAGATACTGCAAATGCAACCAGAATATTTGACCTATTTTGCCACAATAAATTGCAGGTTGAAGTTGAAGCTTTATTTTGTTGACGGTACTTCGGATATAGTTTTTATGGATTATACCGTTTTCTATGAACTCCCGATAATGGTGACGCAGGAGATGGGCTGGGCATTTGTAAAAACGTTATCGCCGAAAGATATTTATGCGTGGGACGTTTGCCTGTTGAACGGGAATGACGAACAGATGACACCTGTACAGCGATACCGGTTAAGGAACAACAGGGACGAGGAGCATGTTTTTATGTGGGCGAACACGCTTGGGGGGATCGACACAGTATCGTTTACCGGGCCAGCCGAAAACGACCGGAAACTTGAACACCTGACCGCACAACTTGACGACGAATCGTACAACGAATATGACATTACCAAAACGCCTGAAATAAAACAATCGACTGGATACCTTACATTGCGAGAAAGCCTTTGGATAGAAGATTTTTTTTATTCAAAAAAACGGTGGACAATTATGCCAGACGGATCGATTAAGCCGATTGTATTGGTCAGTTCAAAAGTGATCACTACGACAACGGAGGATTTATTCGATTATGAATTTATATACAGGTTGGCTTCGGACACGCAACTTCTGAACCTTGACCTAAGCTACGAAACATTGCCAGCACCGGAGGGGCCGGGCGGTTTTTTTTTAACTGAGCTGCTGTCGTCATTGGCAACAGCTCAGTATGGAGACAACCTTCTTATAGCTGTGCAAAACCCGTTTTTACAAGGGTGGATGAAGATCTCGTTTGCACAACTTTGGGCTTCGGCACTGCCAAACCTTGTGGATGGGACCAGTATTGCAATTAAGGATGGGAAATTAAGTGTGATACAGACCAATACCTCAGAGACAGGGACATATGGATCGACAAAGAAATCGGCAGTAATAAAGGTTGATGAGAAAGGGGCAATTATTGAAGTATCGGAGATAGATATTGATGTAGGCATAAAGAATACTGGCGAACGTAAAATAGGGCTACATGCCGGGACACTGAACGAAATTTCGATAGCAGACGATTACATTTACATCTGTGTGGCGGCGGGAGAAGCGGGCACAGCAATCTGGAAAAAAGCAACATTAACACAATCGATATGAGAAAAGCAAAATTGGCACAAGAGAAGGCCCAGAAGATTACGGAAATTGTCAACAAAAAAGTGTTGGATGCCGAAGCAAAGATCAAAGAGGCAGAGGCGGCGATACAGGCAAAGATCAAAGAGGCAGAGGCGGCGATACAGGCAGAGATCAAAGAGGCAGAGGCGGCGATACAGGCAGAGATTGAGCGGCAAAAAGAGGCCGAAAGGGAATTTATGGAGGCGCAACAACAGATCAAAGATGCCGAATTGGCGGACATTGCCAACCTGGAAGCCACAAAAGATCGGATACTTTCGATCTGCGAGGAGGAGGGTTTTTTTTGTGGGATGATCCTTACCAAAGAGGATATTCTGAGCATTGTTTCGCTTGCCATTGACAACAAGGACAACATTAAGATACCATTTGTACTTTATTTTAACAAGGAATAAATTTTGAAGTTATGGCGACACAGTATGAATTATTATTAACGCAAAACGTTGCACCAACGGGACAGGAGTTCTCGGAAAAGTACGTCCTTCTGAACAAGGGATCGATACTTACCGGCGATGGCGCAACAAAAATCCCATATGCGGTAGCCGTAGGCACCGATGGGATGGTGCTCAAAGCCAACTCGGCAATAAACGGTGGGTTGGAATGGGTGCTGCAAAGTGCAATAGTGGGGCAGAACTCACATGCACAGAACACGGACACAGGGACAACCTCGAACGTGTTCGAGATTGGATCGGGGGCGAACAAAATGGAGGTCACGGCAGAATCGACAACCAAATTAGGGGTCAAGGTTGACGGCGGGGCGACTTATGCCGATTTTCAGGCCAAAGATGCCACCTTCAACAAGGTGACAATTGGGGGCACCCCATCGGCAAACAGCACGGATGCAGCGACAACATCGTATGTTGACGCAAAAGTTACGGCAGGATTTGCGGCCAACAACGCAATGGTCTATCAAGGGACCATCGGGACCGGAGGCACATTGACGATTGCAGCCTTCAACGCACTGACCACCTACAACACCGGCTGGACATACAGGGTGATAGAGGCAGGGACAATAAGGGGAGCAGTTTGCGAAATTGGCGACCTGGTGACCGTGATCGTGACGAGGACAGGTACCGGCAACCTGAGCACAGACTTTACGGTGGCACAGACCAACATCGATGGAGCCGTAGTAGGGCCAACATCGACAACGGACAACTATGTTGCCCTATTTTCTGGGACGACAGGGAAATTGTTGAAAGCAGGGACAGGTGCGTTAGGAGATGCAGCATACACAAACTCATCGGCCTATGCCACAGCAGCACAGGGGACACTGGCAAACAACGCGATACCGAAAGGGACAATTACAGCAGCAGACCAGGTTGTGATCGGGACGGCAGCTTCGACCCCATCGGTGATCTCAGTTGGAGCTTCGACATTCGTAGGCAAAAAAGCTACAGGAGCGGTAACCGCCATGTCGGTTGCAGAGGCAAAGGCAGTACTGGCCTATGGCACGGCAGCCGACCAGAACACCTCGGCATTTGACGCAGCCGGTGCCGCCACTACGGCAACAAGCACACACGCAGCATTGCAAACGGGCGTACACGGGATCTCGATTACGACAGGCAAAACCCTTTCGGTATCGAACAGCATGACCTTTTCGGCAGCCGCAGACGGGAACACGCTGAACATTGGGGCCGGCGGCACCTTGGGAACGGCAGCTTTTACGGCAGCATCGGCATATGACGCATCGGGGGCCGCCACTACGGCGACAAGCACACACGCAGCATTGCAGACTGGGGTACACGGGATATCGATTACAGCGAGCAAAGTATTGAGCGTAACAAACAACCTTACCTTATCGGGCACCGACATGAGCACCCTGAACATCGGGCTTGGAGGCACCTTGGGAACGGCAGCTTTTACGGCAGCATCGGCATATGCGACCGCTGCACAGGGTACGACCGCCGACAACGCAGTCGCAAAATCGACATTTACCGCAAACTCGATGTTGTATGCCACCACAGCCGCAACCCCGGCCGCCCTGACGGTAGGATCATCGACATTTGTGGGGCGCAAGGCAGCAGGGGACATCTCGGCAATGAGCGTAGCCGAAGCAATGGCACTGTTGTGGCAAAGCGCACCGGCAGCCTACAACTCGGACGCACCGGCAGTTGGATTGTTGGCAAGGGACGCAGCGAACAACTTTATGTATGTTTCGACCACAGCGGGCACAACCGGGGCCGGACGTTGGAAGAGATTTCCAATGGCGACAAACTGGTAGGATTTTGTTTAACCAACAGGGGCGGGACAAACCTGCCCCTGTTTTAATATTATGAACTATGGCAACCGGTGACGTAAAAATATTAAAGGTCAATGCGGGCGGATCGCTTGACGAATCGGTGCTGGCAAAAACGGACATAGAGAATGTTTTGACAGGGCCCATATCGACACATAGCCACGCGGCATATTTGGACCTGACAACCAACCAGACCATTCAAGGGCTTAAAAGCGTAGGTGCAAGGACAGCGGGAGGCTTATTGACAAGGGATGGACTTGTATTTGGGAACAGCCAATTGCGGGATGCAAAACTAACATCGCTCAACCCAAACCAGCTCTTTAACATAGACCTAAAACCGGGATTCACGATCTCAAGTTCGCCGTCGAACGTAGTTGTTGCAAACAACCCCAATGTGCTGTTCGATGGGAACATGGGGACAGCAATCACCTTGATCCCATCGGTAATCAATGCCGGGACACCGTGGGTGTTGGAAGTCACCAATGCGGCAATGTTCCTGGACCTTTGTTATTATAACGCCTCGTTTGCGTTTTTTGAACATGAGGGATATGTTGCTCCAAACGCAACCGGCAACTGTATGTTCACCTCGTGGAAACTGGAAATACAGAGCACCGCGGACAGCCTGTGGTACACATTGGTTGACAGGACTGGGGTAACAGACTACGTGAACAACCTGAACGTAAGCGGATTTACATCGGCATCACCGTTTTACACAAATGGTGGAAGACAAGGGAAAGGGTTCAGGCTGACCATAAGGGGATGCACGAATTATGGTACCGGATATGACACGCTCTATCTGGCAGGGATCAATTATTACTCGTCGTATGCAACTGCATCGGGGGATTATATCAGCACAAGGGGAGGCACGTGTTACGGCAACTTAACTGCCCCGGCGCTGGTATCGATCATTGCCACAGGAACGGCCCCATTACAGGTCGCATCGACCACGATTGTGCCTAACCTGAACGTCCAATACCTGAACGGGCAGGCAGGAACATATTATGCAAGATACCAGGGCGTTGTTTGTACGGACGGGAGCGTAGTTACCGGCAATAACTTTTTGACAGTGCCAACCCCATCAAGATCGGTTGACAATGCCCCCAATACCTTCAAAAGGGGATTGTCGTTAGATTTCAAAGCACAGGCTTGGTCTGGCCAATCCTCATATCAGGGATTAATAACTATTGCCCCTTATTCGGGGTTAAGTTCGGACAGTGCCGGATACAATACCCAATTGAGCGTACCTGCTGGGACAGGAGGAAGCGCGCCTACAACGAACATGTTCATCAGGAGCGGGACGGACACGACATGGGGAAGCTGGTACAAAATGCTGCACACAGGGAATTTTGCAGCAGGAACGGACTATTTGCCCATGACCGGTGGCACAATTACAGGGCAAATAATTGTTAACGATACGGTTGGGAATTGTCCTGTATATGGCACAAGTATCAATGCGCAAGGAGTATATGGGCAATCGACCAATTCTGTCGGAGTAGAAGGAAATTCGATAAACAATGCAGGGGTTTATGGGCACTCCCAAAATGGCTGGGCAATTTCGGGATATTCGACCGACGGACATGCAATTGTTGGGAGTTCTGTGAACGGTTATGCCCTGTCAAGCAAGACAATAAATGCAACTGCTGCATATGTGAGACAAGAGGGCGTACTGACATCATCGAATGTGTCGGATGTAGCTTATATACAGAGGATCAGCTCTGGAAATTATAGTTCGTTAGGGAATATGCTCACAATTGAAGACAATCCAACTGTGACCGGAACGATTGGGGGTGCACTGATATGTGGAATTATTGGCACAACAGAACGTTTAAGGTTCGATCCGAGGGTCGTGAACGGGTCAACGGCGGTTGCCCATTGTTTGGACACCCACAACACGCTGTCAACGGCAGGGGCAAAACTGCTTTCGCTGAGGAACGCGGGGACAGAAAAATTTGCAGTTGGGCATGACGGCGGGGTAACAGCCGGGACAATGAAACTAACAACAATGAAAACAACCACGGGAGACGGGACAGGCGAGGAAGGGCTGTTCCAGATAAACACCTACGACAAGACTTTGAAAATATACGTGGGAAGTGCATGGAGATTGATAGCAAGTTGGTAATCAAAAATTAAAAAAAACAACAGATGAAAATTAATTTGAGCATTGAGGAGAGGTTGGCAATAGGGCAGTTTTTGCCAAAAGAGGGGAGCATGGCGGAACAATTGGTGGGGAAGTCGATCATGGAGAAAACATTGATCTCGAAAGAGGAAATGGGGAAACTGCGGTTTGACCCGATCTACCAGGGAAAGATTGACCCCGAAACGGATTTTTTGACCGAATTTGAATTTTCGGAAAATGAACTTGAGCTGATGTTTTCGGAGTTCCTTCAGAGGGACAAGGAGCGCAAGATAAACAGCGCGAGCATTGGGATGGCACTTAAAATAAGGGACGCGAAAAAGCAACAGTAAAATTTTTGTCCTTTAATTGCCGGACGGATATGGGCAATTTTGGACATATCTTTAAATTACAAGCAATGGTCAATGAAATTTTGGACTGGATAAAACCGCCGGTTACCGCACTGGTGAGCATGGTGAGCGCATTTACTGGTACGCTTTCGGCGGTGAGCTTCCCATTGAGCAGTGCCAATATTGCACTGCAACATATGGCCTGGACCGTGGCGATAATCGCCGGGCTATTCTCGATAGCCAACTACATCAGGAACTGGTGCTTATCGGATAAAAGTTTTTTCGGCAACAAAAAAAGGAGGAGGCAATAATGACACGGGGAGAAATAATCGAAGCATTGCGGGCCTATTTTAAGATAGCAGACCTGGTTTGCCCGCACACTTATAAAGCATTTGGCGAACGTGCATGGCAGTTTTTGGACACAGAATACCTGCACACATTGCTTGTGATCAGGCGNGATATCCTGAAAGCTGCAATGACCTGCAACAATTATGGCACNGGNGGGCAATGGACACAGCGCGGGCTAAGGTGCAACATTTGCCAACTTGTAACCGACAAAACAAGGGCAAACGTGCCCTATTTGTCGGCACACGTGACGGGCGCGGCGGGCGACTTCGACACAAAAGGGATATCAGCNGAAGCTGCAAGGCTAAGGATACAGGCCAACTCCAATTTGCTCCCCTACCCGGTCAGGATGGAAGCGGGTGTTAACTGGCTGCATTTTGACGTGTACGACACCGGGAACGGGCAACAGGTAACGATGTTCAATTCTTAACCTCATGAAAAAATATCTTGTTTTTTTATGTTTTTGTTTTTTGTTCGCGTCGTGCCTGACGGTGCGGCGGATACAGGGCCACTGTGGGGATTTTGCCCGCGTGTGCGGCGAAACGACCATCGCGGAAACGAAATACAGGGACACCGTGGTTATGGTGGACAGACGGGTGCCCATCTTTTTGACGCGCGATACGGCAAGGATAGACGGCCTTGTGAAGGTAACGGCAAAGGGTGCCCAGATGGCACCGGTTACACAAACGCATGGGATCGTGACGGTGAGGGCGCAAGTGATCGACTCGCAATTGCAGACGGTGGCCTACATCAACAGGGACAGCATTGTTGCATCGGTTACGGATTCGATAAGGCTGCACAACGCAATTGTGGACAGGCAGACTGAAAAAACGGTGCCGGTGAGGGTGAAATATATCCCAAAGTTTTACAGGTTTGCGTTCTGGACGGTGATCGCGGAAATGGCCGGTGTTGTTTTGTGTATCGTGTTCAAGGTCCTGAATATTTTTAGGGTCAAACTTTAGCGGTTTTTTTGTCCTTTACATGGAAGCTCCCTGGAAGTAAGTTTGACCGTGAATCAATTATTTACTTAAAACATTTTTTATGAAAAACATTTTAGTTGTGTTTTTGGCGGCAATTATGCTTTTTATCGTCAGCTGCATATCGCCACCCAACAAGGCGAAGGCTGACCAGGCAAAGCCGCAGGTTACGCAGGTTATTGACCAGCCGGTACAGGCGACAGTTATGTTTGCGGTGGACGATGTGACACCCGTCGCACCTGCCCCGGCAACGGGTTGGCTCGACAATAACTTGATTGGTGCAATATCGGGCGTAGTGCTCGCTGTTTATGAGCTGCTCGTCAGGTTGATACCAACCTCAAAAAGCATCTCAATAGTGGGATGGATTTATAAACTGATCAATTTGTTTATCCCTGACAAGTCGGCAACAGGCGGATCGTTCGACATAAAAGCTCCTTCATAGATACCCGGTTTTTTTTCAGATTGTTTTCATAAGTTTGGTTAGTTAGTTTGAAGGGAGGTTGATAGCCTCCCTTTTTTTTGTTGTAGGTTGTAAGCGGGGTCATGATTCAAATTTCAAACCTTCTTCGAATTTTTTCATTTGCAAGACCAAATTTTCTTCGGATATATGGACATAAACCATGGTTTCTTCAATCCTTGAATGACCCAACAGCCTTTGCAAAGTCGCCACGTCACTTGTTTTTTTGATAAATAATGTCGCAAAGGTATGACGGGCAGAATGGTTTGTGAGGGGTTTTTTGATCTGCGCTAGTGCTGCAATATCTTTAATGTTGCTATTCATGCGCTGCTCGGTAACTGGGTGAAACAATTTGCCTCCAGCTGAAGCAGGAGGCAAATTGTTTGCTTCATCGGATATCAACCGGTTGCCCTGTTCGCAAATCGGGATTTTGACCATTTGCTTTTTTTTCGAGCGGGTTTTTACGGGGTACAACCTAAGGGTATTGTTGGTAATGTTGTCCCAGGTGAGGAGGTTGAAGTCGGAGATCCGGAGCCCGGTAAAGCACATAAAAAGAAAATGGCGAAGGACAGGACGCAAATGTGGCTTGAGTGTGATTTCCATTTCAGACTTACCCGTATATATTAGCCACAAAAGGCGCAACTCCTCTTCTGTGAGAAAAGTGCGGTCGGGGGCGGCACGACCGATCCGGATATCGAGGAAAGGGTCCAGCTCGATAAGGTTTTTGCGAAGTGCACGGTTGGTAAAGGTCTTGATGACGTTAAGGTTGGTGGAGATGGTGCTGATGTCGTTGTTTTTTTTTGTGCGGCACCAACCACGATAGTCTTCGATAAAAAAGCGGTCGATTTCGGAAAATGTAAGCGGGTTACGAAACTCTGCCAATTTGTTCCGGATCGTAATGTATTTGATGATCCGTCGCGGACCGACCTGGGACTTGAGCAATTTAATCTCTGAGTCCATCCATCCAAGGAAGTCGATTCCGGATGATGGGCGTTCGTATTCGGCCTTAAAAAGATCCGTGGTTATCTCCTTGTTTGCTATCCGCAATTTTGCCAGCACCCCACTTGCCCGGCTGAAGCATTGACCTATTACAAGGTTATTGTCGCCAACTTCCTTTTCCTTCCCTTTGATCAGGTTTTTTTTTGCATCCCACAAGGCTTCGCTGGTACTGATCTTTGTATTGATGAGTACCCTCTCGCGTTTAATGATTACCTGGACATATATTGGGCATGTGCCGTCTTTTTTTTGTCTCCCGAGTGTGAAAATTGGTTTCATATTTTTGCAGCAAATGTGACATTTTTTGATTTTTCAGCAATTTTGCAGCAGAATTTTAGTTTTTTCAATTTGTAATTGATTGAAAAACAAAGGGTTGAAAACTTAATTTCAACCCTGGGTAGCCTCACCGCAGCTTACTATTATTATTATACCAGCCTATTAATCAGTTATTTACAATTTTTTTAAAGAACTTTTTTACAGCAATTGCTGAAAAATATCGTGTTATGGCACAATAATGTTTTTACATATTGTTATATCAATATTTTTTTATGTTTGGGTGGTTATTGGACTTAGGTTCAAAATTCTCGCTTATGCACAATTCTCAGCTGGCTGCCCCATTTTTTTGATGCTCACTATATAATATAGAGTTCAACAACGTAACCTGATTTTGAAGATCACGGATATGCAGGTCCTTTGCCTCACATGCTGCACACCCTTTTGAACCTGGCTGCGGCTGATCCTGAGCAATCCAGTCAGCGACTTCCGATCCCATCATTTCGCCTTCTCCGGTTATAAGCCAACGTACATTTAATGCCGGAAATTGCGTACAAATAATTTGTATCAAATCGGCAGAAAGTTTCCGATCATTATCTTCCCATTGCTTAAAACGAGTATCTGAAACCCCTAAAAGAGCAGCAATATCTTTTTTTTTCAGTTTATTTATTTCAACGAATTTTATAAATCGTTGATTTATACCATTTCCATTCATTATTTTATAATCGTTATAAATTAAAAAATAATACATATGTGTATTGTTTATAATACATTTATGTATTATAATTGCAATACTATTTCAATACAATAATAATACAATTAAAATACTTAGACAATACTTTAAAATAATGACAAAAGAAGAATTAGATAAGATAAAGGAAAATCTGCCGGTGGGATACAGGGAATCTTTATCAACTGCAACAGAACTTAGTGTTGTGACAATCGATAAAGTTTTAGCTGGAGAAAGACAGAATCTTAAAGTGATTCGAGCTGCAATTGATTTAGCGAAGCAGCATAAGGAAGAATTATCCAGATTGCAAATGGAAATCAATAATTTATAACGACATGATACCTGCTGGCATTGAAACTGGATTCAATATTTACCGCTATGGTGGCGACGTAAGAGTTCTGGTTGATGGCCGGAAATATAACTATGCCGACTTACCAGACGGGACCAGAGCTATTTTCCGCACGGAAATGGAGCATGGGAAAGGTATCGTTGATTTGCTTACCAGGATGGGATGCCCAGACAAAGAGGCGCAGGAACTGAAATTTGTTGGTTGCAGGTTTGGAAGCCTTAACCAAACTGCCGACCTAAACGGGGAAACAACCCACCCAGACGCACCGAATTGCCAAAAGATAGGAAACTGCGTTGGCTATGGGACGGTGTGCCTGATACCTGAAGGGTTGACGAAAAGGGAATACCATATTACAAGGCTGATTGCGGAAGGGCTACAGGACAAAGAAATTTGCAACCTGTTGGACATTGCACTGCCGACCTTGCATACTTACATGGAAAGGATACATGAGAAACTGCACCTAAACAACAAGGTGGAAGTTGCACTTTGGGGACAAAGGAACGGAGTTATTTAACCTATTTATACTATGAAATACTTACTGATCATCACCCTTTTCATTTTTGCATCGTGCCGGATACAGTACCACGGGGCAAGGTTCAACCCGGGGCCAAACAAACATGTGCAGAGGCATATCCCAAAACACGTTGTGAAATACCCAAGGCATTATAAAAACAGGTATCCAAAAAACAAACGTTATGGCTTTTAACCAGATATCAATAAGGGAATTACCCACATGGGTAAAGGTTCTTAAAACTTCTGAAGACATTAAAACAAATATGGATATGTTGGCTGAACTTACACTGATAGACGATTTGTTGGTTTTGATGAAATCGAAATCGTTGCTAAACCGGAAACGGAACTTAAAACAGCAACTGGAAGGCAGGATTGGGCAAGAACTTGGGCATAAACATTATCAATTCACACACCATGGCAAATAAAACAAGGCGTATGGCCACTATGATAGCGGGCAACGGATCTGCAATCGTGTCGATAAAGGTTGGAAGGAACTCACCTTGCAAATGTGGGAGCAGTAAGAAAGCTAAGAATTGCTGCGGGTGCAGCACAAAGTTTTTCCATGCAGGGCCTGAACGGATTAAAGCAAAACCGCCTGGTTAGCTCAATGGCAGAGCAGCCGCCGCAGGGTTGTTTCCCCTGATTGGTGTAAGGTAGCGGGTCCGATTCCCGTACCAGGCTCAACCCACTAAAAGAAGGACTTCGGTCCACATGTAAACTTAGGTAATGGCTTATGCGACACTGACAGGAAAAGTTATTTGACCTGTGACATCATGGAAAGGATAGCGATATGACATGACAGACGGGAGTAAAGTTCGCTAAACGGCAAAATGCTTATGACAGCCTGGAAAGACAGGCAAATTTGGGGAGGTGGCGCAGTTGGCAGACGCTATGGGAGATAGCACGAAGCAGCGGCAAGTAGTGCGATAGGGGAACCAAATACCGTGTTTTAGGTTTCCCGCTCTACCAGGTTCAGGCATGAACGCAGGTTCGATTCCTGCCCTCCCCACTGGTTTTTTTAACAAGCATTTGACTGCTTCCGGTCGTATCAGGCCCAACCAAAAGCTAAGCGGAAGAATATCGGCAACAACACCCCTGCGGCAACTGGACCGCAGGGGAAGAGCAGGACACGATTATTGGATTTAATACGAACAGAAAATGAAAAAATCGAAATTTGCGACAGAGGCAGGTATAATGTTCGACAACGCTAGCAAGTACCTGACATATGGTCCCCAAGATTTAAAAACACAAATTGAGGAACGCCAGGGGGAACTTTTCAGAGAAAATAGGTACTCGATTATGCTCGAACATGAAGGCGACGGGTACATACTTGTGCTCAACCAACCTACAGGGAGGAAAGCCCTCAAAAAATTCAAGAAAATACTTCAGGAAATGGCCAAAAAGGCTTGACGATATTGCCCAACTGGCTGGGTAAGGCCCGCGTTCTTTTAATGTTCCATGTTTTAGCAAAACATCCCTGCGGCGGTGGGGATACGGTACAAAGGGGCAGCGTGGTTAGCAAACGCTGCCCCGGAGGCCGGAAAAGTCAAAATTATTAACCACTCAAAAAAAGGAAAATGAGCAATCTATTCAAAATCAAAAATTTGTGCAAGTCGCTTGCAAAAGAGTTTGGCGACACAACTGAAGGGCAAGGCTACCATATGCTTTACTCGATGTTGGAAAAAGAGGAAAAGTCAACCCCTTCTACAATACAAGATTTATGGAGGAGTATCGCCTTGAAGATTGAAGATAAAGGACTAATGAAATCCTCCTACTCCATTGAAATCAGTGTTTATAATCAGTCATATGTAAGGTATAGAACATACTGCACTGGCGAATCCATAGAGGGATCAAATCCAAAGGTGTTTTATGATGCCGTAATAAAATCGCTCGAAAAAAATGCTGAAAAACTACTCAAAGAACAGGCTGAAAATACAACCAAAAACAACATAGCATTATGAATTTCACAACAAAAAAATTAGAAATTACCCTTGAGGGCATCTCGCTAAAGGAATCGCAACTGATTAAAAATGCTTTGTTGCAGTACAACCGGTTCGATTTAGTTGAGAATTATGAGAGACCTACTGTAAGTGCAATAATAGAAACCATCGACCAAGCTGTTGACCAGGTACTGAGCAACAAGTATGCGAATTGGGTTTTTGGAGTTACGGATGCCGAAGTACTTGTACATTCCTAATCAAAATACCATGACACCCAAAGAATTTTTCAACCCACGCTATTCGACTGCAGAGATGGAAAATAGCAAGATCAGGAACGGTAATTTTAATTATCAAAAAGTGCACATGTTTTTTGACGATAAAAAGGAAGGACTCCCTACGCGCACAATTGGACGGGTTTGGAAAACCGGTGAAAAATCGGAACTCGTTACATGGAACCAGTTTGGCGAGTGCTGGATGAACAACGCACGGTTCAGGGAGTGCGACATGATAAGGCCAAACCAGCCGGAGATCGAAATGGCGAGGGCTTTGTGCGCCACACTTACTCTCCTTTTAATTTGTTTCGTTTTTTCAATATTATTTTAACAATCAAGACTATGAAGGTTGCAGTTATTGGCGATTACGAATCGACCGAGTACAAAGAGCTTTTGAAGTTCGTTACCCTTAACATGCCCGAGGAAAAGATCATAGACCTGAGCAGGCACCAGTCCAAAAAATGGGAAAGGTTGATCGAAAAACGTTTGCAGGACATTACCGATGCCCACCAAGTGGTAGTGTGCGAACAGTGGCGAGAGGATAGGCTGATCGATGTGAAGGTTGACCTTGGAAACGCCCTAGAGCTCAATAAGGACATCCTACAGAAAAAAGGCGAAAAGCTAATCCCGTTCAACGAAAATTATAACTGGTAATGAAAGACCTATCAAAAATTTTCGCCGCTGGCTTCGCCCAGGTATTCCTGGTAAGTGCCAACGTTTATTTCATTTCGCGCCTTATCTGGATGGGTATAGCCGTTTGCGGTTTTGGGATCTCGTTCCTCTGGACCATCAACGTCCGTAAGGTTGCGACCGGGACGATTACCAGCCAATTGGTTTATTCTGCCGGTGCCATGTGCGGAGGCTTATGCGGAGTTCTATTGGCAAAAATGATAAAACATTAATTCACTATGAAAACACTTTTTTTATTGGCAATTGAATCGGGTACGCCCGAAATGGGGATCTTTTCGTATGTGATTATTGGGGTTATGGTTTTATGCATTTTCTTTCTGTTCGGGTTTTATGATTATGTGAAAAAGTTTTCGCTCGACGACGAAACCCCGGAGCAAAGGAAGGGGACGGAGGAGGAGATTGTGAGGATTTTAAGCGGCACTTCGACTCCGCTCAGTGACCGCAGAAAAGAGGATAAGAAGGTGAATGTTGTGAAAATACTCAATAAGACAACTGAAGCAACTACCAATTGCGATGATCCCGGCGACGCTCCAAACGGGCGAAGGTGAGCTGAAGATGTACCTGCGGAGGGGGTTTAGGTTGATTGGCTACCGCAGGGAAACCTTGAAGTTCTGGGAAAAGCACCTTTGGGTAGCTCACTGGACTTACCATAAAGGGTGCCAGGACAGGAAGGAATTTGACCGGTACTTAATGGAGTGCTGGACAAACGAGAAAATATTGCTTTTTGAATTATAACCAACAAGAAATGCACAGACTTATAAATAAACAAGATATCACTTTTGCCGACCTTTTTGCCGGTGGCGGAGGGGTGACAACCGGGGCGATCAGTATCCCAGGCGTTAAAGTGAAATGGGCTTTGAACCATTCGAAAACGGCCATAGAGTGCCACGCCAAAAACCACCCTGAAACGGTACATTATCAGGCCGACATCAGGACCCAGGATGTTTCGGAACTTGAACCGGTCGATATCCTTTGGGCATCGACGGAATGCACACAGCATAGCAAGGCAAAAGGCGGGGCAGACAAGGAGATTGGGAGTTACACCCTTGGATGGGAGATACTGCGGTATATAAAGCACTGCGCCCCATCGGTGATCCATATCGAAAACGTTCCTGAATTTGTAAAATGGAGCCCGGTTGCCGCGGATGGCAAACCTATAAAGGAAAGAGAGGGAGAAGAATTTGTAAAATGGATCGAAGCCATTAAAGCGTTGGGATATGCCAACTACGAACACCGGTTCCTCAATGCGGCAGATTACAACTGCCCTACCAGGAGGATAAGGTATTTTGGGATTTTCGCGGTAGAAGGGATAAAAATTGAGTGGCCTGAACAATCGCACAACGAAAAAGGGATAAAGGGATTGAAGAAATGGCGGGCATGCAGGGAGTTCCTGAACCTTGCGAACGAGGGCACTTCAATTTTTGGAAGGGAAACGAACGAACAGTTACCAAAACAGCACCGGCACCCATTGTGCGAAAATACCGTTAAACGTATTGTTGGTGGGATAAAGAAGTTTGCCCCTGAAATGTACATGCTGATGACCTACCATGGAAGCGGGCATAATTGCCAGTCGATAGAAAAACCTATTTCGACGATCAGTACTGTGGAAGCGAAGGTATTGATAACGATGGAAAAAATGCAGTTTATTACGGACAATTGCCATACCGACAACTATAACCACCTTGACGAGCTGATGAACCCACAATTGACTAGGGAAACAAAGCAATTGGTTTCGATACAGGCGCAATTTCTTGACGATAGCTATGGCAGGTTGGACACTGCCCAGCCATTAGATAAACCCAGCACTACAATTACATGTGCAAACTCGAAAAGATTGGTTACAGCCAATTTGTTGGTTCAGCACTATAAAGGGAACCATGCTTCGGATATCGACAGCCCTTTGCCGACTATAACCACCATAGATCACAATGGATTAATTACCATTGAAGCGCAGTTTGTGAGCAAACAATACAACAGCAAAGGGCATCCAGAATTAAACAACCAAAGCATCGAAAGCCCGCTGGGATCGATAACTGTTGAACAAAAAATGCAATTCATATCGGCGTACTTCAATTCTGGTGGACATCCGGAGAGCCAAAACCAATCGATTGAACGGCCATTGAACTCGGTCCTTACGGGAACCAATAATAAGGCATTGATAACGGTTGAAAATAGAGAAAGGAAACCGGAGAACGGAATATTTGATTTCGACATTAAAATGAGGTTCCTGGACCCGCACACCGAACTTGCCCCAATAATGGGATTCCCGAAAGACTATTTCGAGGGGTTCTCAAAAAAATCGGCAACTAAAATGATTGGTAACGCTGTGCCATCGGAAATGGCAAAAGTGCTGATAATGGCCATGAAAGGGAGTTTGGAGAATACAAAAGCTAAAGAAATTTATTTATAAACCTTATTTAATATTATTAAAATTATGAGCAATCCAAATTATCAGATCAGTGTGAACATGCTAAAGCTTAGGGCTGCAAGCGTGATGAAAATTAAAGGGAAAACAAACGTGGTAAGATGCCTCGTGATACCGCTTGAGGGGATCAGCACCCTTGTAGAAAAGGAGACGGGTATCTTTTTGAACATGGGCGGGTTTGGCAATGACAACCTGAATTTCGGCCATACGCATATCGTAAAGGCAAGTTTTCTGAAAGCCGAAAACGATGCAATGACAGAGGACCAACGAAGAGCTATTCCAATTTTGGGGAACATGAAGCCTATGGAGGCAAAACAAACCGAAGTGCCTGAAACAAATACGGTTGCCGAAGTTGAGAAAATGGACGATGAGAAAGACGATTTACCATTCTAACCATGCCATCGATCAACTTTAAACCAGAATTTGTGGCGGGCATCAGGGCGATGCTGGATGCGGATTACGCAAAGCGGACGGGGGTTAAGCCCAAAACGACCACGATACGGAAGGAGCGGAAACGCCCCTTCCGGAAGGGCGACAATCTGGTACTTTTTACAGGCTTGCGGACAAAGCAATGCGAGAAGCTTGGCGAGGTTCGGTGCACCAAAGTGGAGCTTATCGAGATGAAACTTGTTTGGGGAGTCTATACCGTGAAGATTGACGGGGAACTGCTCGAC
>TBL_comb47_HYPODRAFT_10004130_pt1 | contig 16807 bp, 22 predicted proteins | sample TroBogypolimnion_40_FD_10682 | JGI IMG/M metagenome (IMG submission 10682)
GTAATAGAACCTCATATTTCCACTTTAAGAAACATAATCAAAGCTGCAAACCATATTATTGAGGAAGAATAATGGCAACTAAAAAACTAACAGTAAAAGAACCAGCTATTCGAGAAAAGTCTGGAAAAGTCATTGTGGCTAAGTCAAAAGCTTACAGCCACGATGAACTTAAAAAGATGGTGGGCAAAGAGGCCAAACACGCAAAGCACGAGTTTGAGCTTTCTAACGGCAGAATTGTTACTCGCAAAGTTGCAGCTAAAGTAGCCGAAAAAGCTGGCGAAGTACCTAAGTCGGTTGGTAAAAAGCTACATAGCCATGATTTGCGTAAAGTTGAAGGTATTAAAAAGAAAAAAATGTAATGACAAACGATGAAGATATGCTTTTTGCAGCAGTTGTGATGATAGGCACAGCATTCATCGTTCTTTATTTAATCGGAAAAGATAATGACAAGTGAACCAGTACCATTTGGCGGTAATGTAAAAGTACCTAGTGATGATTGCGAAGAAGCGTTTTTTGCAGTTTATCCTGGCTTTTTTTATGAAGGCTCTACAGCACTTAATTTGTGGACTCAAGCATGGCAAGCAGCTCTTGATTATGTGGAAAATAAAAAGCCAATAATTCAGCTTATATGAAAAAAGAAAAAAGAAGCAAAGAAGAACAGCTTGCAATGTCTAAGTATTTAACTGAGAAATTTGCTGAAATTGATAGGCAACAAGAACTTCTTCCTGTAATCATGCAAAGAGGCCAATGGGAAGCTCTTAAATACACTATTGAGTTTGCATTGAAGCTAGAGCATAAAAGAAAAAATAAAGGCAGTTAAGCCGACACTTAAGGATGCAACAAGTAAAGGCTTTTTTGGCTTTCGACTTTACAGTTATTAGTTGCTAAATTGATGCCTTTATTGACTTCTTTCTTTAACCCATTCCTGAAGACTAATAAGCTTTTGAGTTTCTAAGGCGCAGCTTTGGGCAACAGATAAAGCGTTGTAGGTGCTTCCATTAATTGTGATGGTGGGGTCGGTAGAGGAGGGCATTTGACCGCTACTGGATTGGCGCATCCGAGCATACATAGCGTTAATAGAATTGAGCTTGTTTTGATAATCATTTTTAATTCCTTGATTTATTAAAGCCTGTTGCTTAATTAAGTCTTTATTATGCTGTTCTTGAACTTTTCCTTCTGCAACTACTTTTTCTTTGTAATTAGCAAATCTAAGATGTTCAACATAAAATCCGCTTACAAAAGATATAAGCAACAAAACAAAGCAAGTTAAAGCTTTGAAATAAATGTTCATCCAAAGCTCGATATTCTAGGGCTAAAGCTATAGGTTGCATGGTAAGGAACGGTAGCACCTCTAGTCAATGCTCTAATATTCCATCCAATATTAATATAAATACAACGATTAAAACCAATAGGCTTGACCCATACAAATTGAAATAAACCACTTGCTTTTACAAAAACATGACCAGCAACGCCTGGGTTGCCATCAGTAACATCATTGTTTCCTGAAATTGTATAAGCGTTAGAAGTTAATATTTTTTCAGCAAAACAAGGCAAAGGGTTACGAATCAACCATTTAATTTTAGATAAATAAGATGGTGGATTGTTTTTTTCAAAAGTATCATCACCATTTAGGCTATTGTCCCAAGTCTGAAACCAATATAACCAAGAAGGAAGCCTTGGGCCAACTCCAACAGAGGTATTGTTATTTAATGGCCCTGTTTGTTCTGTTGCAAATATAGGCAGTATTGGAGATAAAAGAACTGCAACCAAAGTAAAAATTAACTCAAAAGGTACTAAAAGCAACCATATTAAATAAATCATTATGTCCCCATACAAGTTTGATATTCATCATTTCTGCGCTTGGTAAGACCTTCTGATACTTTACCGCCTGCTTTGTTCCACTTTAACAGCTCTTTGCAAGCCCCATCGTAATCGCTTGAATTAAGTTTTTTATTAAGGGTTGAAGTACAAAAAGCAAAGACCCCAACATTATAGGTAAAATCAAGATAAGCATCATATTCTCCTTGGCTAATTGGAACTTTTATACATTCAACCATTCCTTTAGCGTGTTCATCTAAGCTTTGTTCTAATTTAACCAAAGCACGAACTGGATTTGTTTTATCACCCAATTTTGTACCATCAGCTTGACCAAATCCAATAGTAGTAACACCAGCAACATCTTTATAAGCAGTATCGCTATAACCTTCATGTATTGCGACCCCCACAATAACGCTTGCACTAGCTACTAAAGATGCAGCAGTTGTTCTATTCATTTATCTGTAATTCTTCTATCTTGTTTTTGCTCTAACTTTTCATAAAGTTTATCAAGCAAAAATTCTATACGGTCAAAACGAACAGCAATTTCATTTTTTGTTACATAACTGGTTGGCAAAGTAATCTCAATATTATTCACATCTTGTTTTAACTTTTCAATAGAATCCCATATTTGTCTACACCACCAACCGATTGCGGATAAAAGAGCCCCACCAGCAACATTAATAAGCGTTTGCCAATCCATTTCAACTCCTTAAGTTTTTTGAATATAACAAAGAGCATAAAATGGAGGAAGATTAGCATTTGTTCCGCTTGTTCCTGCACTTTGAATAACAACTCCAGTATAGTTTCCAGCAGTATTAACATTAGTAATGCTGTAACCTGAACCTGATTGTATTCCTGTTCCACCGCTAACAACGCCAGAATAAACGTGATAATGGCCAGGGTCTGTAGTGCTGTGAGAATGGCTTACTACTATTGCATCTTTTGAACCGCCTGTTTGACCTACTGAATAACTATTTCCTGCGCCAATAATAAAGTTATTGCGTAAGTCTGGAGTACCGTTTGTGCCGTCACAAAGAATAAATCCGCTAGGAATAGAACCAGCAGAGCCTGACCATAGCAAAATACAACCCGTAGGCAATGAAGTGCCACCACCGCCACCTGATGAAGATGGAATACCATACAAGTTATCTAAAGTTTGAATTAATACTCCTGACGAGCTTTGAATTTGAAACTTATAGGAATATCCTGAAGTAAGCCAAATTTCATTAGTGGGCTTACCATCAGAACCTAATTGAATAGGGTTTGGATTAGCAATAACACCGCCAACATCGGTATAAGTTGATAATGGAGTTGATGAGCCTGCTTGATAGGTATAAATAAGGCCACCACTTAAAGGTAGCCCAGTAGGGCCTAATACGCTAGTCCCATTAATTACTGGTGATAAAAGTACGGTTGCCATTATTTAGTGCCTTTTTCTTTTTGTACTTGTTGTAAATAAGATTCATAAGAAGCCAATGGAATTTTACCTGCGCCCATTTTGCTTGGTGTTTGCAATAAATTTCTTAAAGCTGTATTGCCTACACCTTTTTCAAGGTATGAAGCTAATTTTGGATTATTAATAGCAGCTTGAGCCAATTTAGGAGCAGCAATACCAAAAGCAGCACCTTTTAAAGCATCTACATAATCGCCTTGATATAAACCATAAGCAGCACCAGCAGCAGCAGGAACAGCAGCTTGTGCCAATCCTCTAGCAATAGTTCCGCTATTTGGCAATTTTTCAGGCAATACAATTTTTCCAGCAGCAGCTAGTTTTGATAGTTCATTATCTTCAGCATAAAAAGCATTGCGTTTTGCTTTAGTTGTTAATGAGTTATATAACAAAGATGGACTAATATCACCTTCTGCATTTTTCAATGCAACATCTTCAATTTTTCTCATATTGCCCCAGCGTTTATTGGCTTCTTTTAATGAAGTAACCAACTCTTTATTTCCAGTAGCTTCAGCAGAATCACTAAGACCTTTATTTAAAACATCACGCAAATCACGAGCATATCCAGCAACATCGGTATCAGAACTACTAGACAATCTATCCAAAGTCTTTTTAATGTTTTGATATTGCGATGCGTTTAACTGATTTCCTTCAATAGACGCTTTATTAATAATGTTTTTAATATTTTTATCAATTATGCTGTATTGCTGGTCATTTAATATGTTTTTAGCTTCATCATCAATAGCTGACAAATTGTTTAAAAACTTATCATCGGCACGAATATTAACTTTAGAAGCTACATCATCATATATTTTGCCAATGTTTTCTTTGGCGTTAGAAATAACTGCTGGTGTAATTCTGTCGGCATTTTCACCCATTGTTTTAGCAATAGCTTTGTTAAATGCTTGTTTTTGAACGCCACTAAATTCATTTTGTGCGCCAGCAGTAAAAGGATTGTCTGACAAAGCAGCTTTTACACGACCTAATAATGCAGAGCCAGTAGCTTGAGCAGCATCTAAAGGAATTCCAGCATCACGCAATGTTTTGACAGCATTTGCTCCAATTTCGCCTAGTTGATTAGTAATTGGTTGCGCTACTTTTCCTAAAGCATTAACAACTCCTTGCCCTGCTGCGCCTAATACTGCGCCTGAACCTATGTTGTAAGCCCTGCTTTCTTCTGGCAATGTAGGTTGAACTGCCCCCATTCCTGCGCCAGCTAATGCAGCTTTGCCAATAGTTCCACCTGGCAACATAACCGCTTGACCAAGTTCACCTGTAATATTTCCAGCTAAACCAGCAGAAGTTTCCAATAAAGGTTTATTTGCTTCTCTTTGAGCAAGTATTTCAGCTTCACGACCAGCAGCAGCCTCTTTTGCAGAAGGCATACCAAGCTTTTGACCAAATCTAGAAACAGCAGGAAATGTTTGTTCTAATTGTTGAGCTAATGGGTCTAAAACTTGACCAATACCAGTCATAGTAGTTTGACCAGAAGCTTTTAAACCTTTACCAAACAATTCTAGACCTGATTTTTTAGACAAATCTTCTGTTGATTTATCCCAAACAATATCTTCATCTTTAATGTTAGAAGATGCTACTGAACTTTTTGGTTCATTCCATGTAATGTCTTCATCTTTAAGATTAATTCTTGAATTAACTTTTTTTAAATAATTTTTTGTTTCTTCTGCTGGTGGTTCTTGACCAGCCAAAACAGCTTTTGCAGCTTTAGTTCCGCCATTGTAATGAGCTAAAGCAGCTTTAAAACTTCCGTATTGATTTTGAAGGTCTGATAAATATTTAGCAGCACCATGAGCAGAGCTTACTTTATCAGACGTATCTACACCATAAGCTTCTGCTGTTGCTGGCATAAATTGAAATCGACCTTTAGCACCTTTAGAGGAAATGGCAGCATCATTTCCACCACTTTCTGTAGATTCAACAGCAGATAATGTTCCTTCAGGAAGCATATATCTTTTTTCTAAAGATGCGTAAAGATTATCCATTATTGAATTTCCCTTGTTCCATCAGAATACTCTACTACTCTTTGACCACTTTTTGTTTTTCCAGTTCTAACAATTTGTTTGTTTTCTTGACTTGAAATAGTTTTTTCTTTACCGCCTTCAGGTTTAACAAACTTTTGCAAAATATGTTGTTGAACTTCTCCAACATGAGTATCAGGATTAAGAGTACCGTTTTTGCTTTTATCAAGCAAATAACGCTGTTCTTCATAAGCCAATTCATTTTGTTTATGAGCAAAATCAATAAATCTTTGTAATGCTCTAGGGTCACTAGCAATATCAGGATTATTTTTAAGGTAATCGTTCATCATGTTTGCTGTTGGATTACCTTGCATTGCACCAATTCCAGCAGTTACAGATTGGGCAATAAATTTATTTAATGATTGTGCTGCTGACAAATCGCCTTTAGCAACTTTATCAACTAAATCTTGAGGCGCACCAACTGCTTGAAGTTTTTGAGCAATATCAACATAAGTCCTTGCTCCTGCACCAGCTTTAAATTTCTTCATCAAATCTTCTGCTTCATTTAAGCGCATATCAATTTGAGTGCCACCAGCAACACGATTTGTAAGGTCTTTTTGATATTCCCCAAAGTTTTGAACACCTGGAGTTGTAGGATTTAATGATTGACGTTGCGTAAATTGCCCCTGCATTTGTCCTGGAGCTCCGTTTTGTGGTGCATTTTGAATAGCTCCTTGTGGTTGACCGCCAGCTTCTGTTGGTTCAGATATTTGATTTGTACCTGAAGTAAGACCAACAATTTGTCCTGTAGCATTTGTAGTGTATTGAGGAGTAGTTTGAGCTAACTGTGCTTGAGGGCCATTGGCTTGCATTACGCCTGTTTTGATAGCTTGATAAGCTGCTTTAGGGTCTTTTTGAGCAATAGTTAACAAATCATCATGCCCTTTGCCTTGGTCTGGAGGAGTAAGACCTTGAGAAGTTAAAAAATCTTTTGCAGATTTAAGTTTTTTAATCATTTCATCTTTGTTTCCATTGATAAAATCAGGGTCTGTTAAATACCCACCATAAACTCCACGAGCAATATTTGCAGTATGTTGATTTAAATCAATTCCAGCTTTTTTAGCTTGCGTTTGAAGTCTTTCAGATTCTGCTTTTGCACCAGAAATTTCAGGCTCTAATAAAGCTTTTTCTTTTTGTAAAGCAATGTTTGAACGGCTAAGATTAACCAATTCCCCTAAAGTCATTCCTTTAGGAGGTTGTGCATTTTGATAAATGCTTGAATCAACACCACCAATACTTCCTAATTGTGGAACTGAAACACCGCTTGTAGAAATTGCCATTTTTATTCCTTAACCTGGAGTGTAGTTGGATAAATTGCCACCACTCGGAGTAGGCCCAGCTTGAGTGTTATAAGTAAATCCAGCACTATTACTTCCGCTTAATCCCATATTTGCATAAGGATTAGATTGACCATAATTTTGAGCACCCATATAAGCAACATTTCCTAAAGTATTGGTAGCGTTTCCATAAATATTGCCTTGTGCAATTTGTGAAGCTGCTTGTGCATTTGCTGAACCAATTCCTAATTGAGCCACGTTTGTAGCTGTTCCAAGTTGTGCATTTGCAGAGCCAGTAGCTCCTGCAAGACCTAAATTTGCTGCACCCATATTCATGGCATTAATATTGCCTCTTTGAGTTTGATAATTACTAAATGCGTTTTGATAAGCATTTTGAGCATAATTTTGATTAAATGTGCTTAAAGCTTGTTGAGCATTGCCACCAATTAAACCACCAGTAGCATTATTTGCTTGATTTTGCCCTTGTTGCCCTTGTTGCAATTGGAAAGCATAATTTGGAGCCATTTGAGCATTTAAATCTTGATTGCTAAATTGATTATTAAAATACGCATTATTAGAAGCTAAATTACTTAAAGCAGTAGTTCCTGATTCTGAATAAGGAGTAAATTGTTGAGATGCATTTTGCCCAGCAGCCAATAAATTAGATTGTTGCTGTGAAGCAGCATCAGATTGCGTGCTTGCTGCGCTTTTTGTAGCATCAGATTGAATTACTGAGCCTACTATCGCTGCTCCAGCGACTGCTGCTGCTCCCCATGGCATATTATTGCTCCCTATTTTTGCGAATACAAACAATCATAGTGATTCTTTCATATTCTGTTGGATTAGTAACCCAATGATTAAACTGATTATCAAACCAAAAAATATCTCCTGGTTTGGTTTCTAACTCTACATCATCAAAACAAAACTTTTGACCTGGTGCGCTAGTAATTTGCACTCCAAATTTTTCATATCTTCTTGCGTGCCAACCTGGGTCTACATGAGGTTTACATTCTTTACCAGCAGGAATTCTGGTAATTAACACTCCACCCAATTCAACACCTTCTACAAACCTAAAAATGTCATAAACTAATGATTTTATGCCTAAAATATCAGCAGATTCATACCATTTAGAATCATGAGGTTTACCATTTTCAGCATATTCAACTTCGCCAAAGCGAGGCCAAATATCATCTAATCCATAATGAGGGCTTGATTCATCTTTGGTTCTAGCGTCATGCTGATTCCAAAGTTCAGGGTGCTTTAATATAGTCCAATAAATAGGGGCTACATTTGCTCCTTGAGAAATCAATTTAATCTTTTCCAATCAAAACCTCGTCAATTTTGGTGCAATCTGTTTCATCTGTTGCATGAATACAAAACCAAACGCAATCTTCTAAAGACTCAATTTGATGGTAAGTGTTAGCCTTTATATTTATGCAAGCTGGAGCAATATATTCTTTATTATAATCTTCAGTTTTGAGAATTACACGCCCTTTTGCAAGAATACTTAAATGAGAATATGAATGTTTGTGAGAATAGGCAATATGTCCTTTTGGCATAATCATTTCTTTAGCATATAAGCCATCAGAAAAATTATGCTTGGTTTGTGGGTCAAAATCCCAATTCCCCTTTATAGCCTTAAATTGTTCTTCAAAATTAGACATTGTAATAAGGTACTTTATAGGGTTTACCATTAACAGTAATATTTATAAAACCTTGCGGATTTGATGGCAAAGTACCTGTACCCTTAGTAGCGTTTATGGATGAGGAAAAGTTTAATAAATTTAAAAACCATTGTTGCCATGCCCTTGTAGGCATTTGGCTTACAGGGTCAACTAAAGGGGTTACAGGATAAGGGTTACTTGTTGTAGAGCCCCATATATCATTAGCCATTAATTTTCCCCTTCAGAAGCTTTTAAATTAGCAGATACGATAACTGCCTTAACTGCATCCGTTACAACTACTTCAAAGATTCTATCCCTTGACCAGCCTAATCTGCGCCAAATAGCACGATTATGGTATTTTCCAATATTACCAATGCCTGTCCAATGCTCATTTGACCATGTTGAGCCACCATCATTTGACCAACGCAGCATTGCCTGTGGATTGGTTACATTAACCGTTGGAGCTGTTGCCCCAGGTTTAACAATTAAGACATTCCCTGGAAGAATGGTAATGCTAGTTGTAATAATAAATGGAGATGTTTGATAGGTTGTAGACCCTGGAAGCGGTGGGTAGACAATAATTTGATTCCCTGGAGCACAAGTTGTAACACCAACAAAAGTATGCGGTGAGGCATAGTAAGTAATGGTAGCCGTATTTACAGGTGGTGTTGTTGGCGTTCCAACAGTACCTGAATTAATAGATGAAGACCCTGCTTGTGCGCTTACACCAATACCTGACAAACCTACACCAGGTTGGAATTGAATTTGTAACTCGTCAAAATATTGACGTTGCAAATCAGTAACTAAATGGGGTGCTCTACGCAATCTGCGTATTTCATTGCCATTATCGGTGTAATTGGATGGGTCAAGCATATAAATATTGCCATTTTGCCAATCTCCAACCAAAACCATGTTATCAAATACAGCAGAGCAATTTGAACGATGCCGATGATATTTATTGTTGTTATCTACATAAAGCCATTTATGCCATAACTGAGTAGTAATATCATAAGCCCAAGTTAAATCCAAGGTTGGAAATGTAATTACATAAACCTCATGGCCTTCTAGCTGATAAGTATAAGCAATCGCATCTTGTACATATTCATTAACCAGCGTATTTTCTACGGCATGAGTTGATATTCTTTGTGGGAAATACCCATTCATCATTACAATTTCAGACTGCCCACGAATATTTCTAGATAAATAGGCAAAAGAATTGCCTAAACGAGCCATTGAAAATGGAGCAATAATTCCATGCTGACTTGCAGAACCAGGAATTCGTTGAAACGCAAAAGGGAATGTTCCTACATCAGCCCAAACCTCGGAGGTATTTTCGCCCAATAAATAGACTTGTCCATGGTCTGCTATTAAAGAAACTAAAGTATCTGAGCTAGTAAATTTACTTGCAAAAGATAAGCCATAGGTAATAGGGCTTAAAAGGTTAGAAGCTGCCCATTGTTGGGTATTTGGGTCATTATAAACAAAATAGTTATCTACTATGTCTACAGTTGTGCCGCCTTGAAAAGCACCATCGCTTATAGGCAAAATAGCAAAATTTACCGCATACATTGTTTCAGTACCGCTAACAGGCGTATTTTGAGTATCGCTAACTGTGTAAGTGCCTGTTGTACCTGTACCTGTACCTACCGTTAAAGTAAGGGTTAACCCTGTACCAGCATTGTTTGTGGATGTAGAAGCAGGATTTAAAGGGGTTGAGGTGTAATTACCAACAAAGGTAGGAGTTAGCCCTGTAACAGCCCCACTAGAGCCTACAGAAGAAACTGTATAGGTTGCAGGGCTACTTCCATAAACACCGCCTAAAACCGTTACAACATCGTTTACAGCATATCCTGTACCTGCGGTAGCAATCACTTCACTAAGTACAATTCCGCTACCTAAAGCGGTAACAACAGTATCGGCTAAAACATTTAAACCGATAATTGCTTGCCCTGGGTAAATAGTGCCAGAAGCTACTGAAGATACAGTAAGTGTTGAATTTACTATTGCACCTGTAAATACGCACCCTACTGAATTCGCATTCATCGTGGTGGTAGATATTGATAAAGGGGCAGATAAATTTAGCTGATAAGTTCCTGCTTCGCCTGAACCTGAAATAAACCCTGTGATGACATAGCCATTACCCAAGCCTGTTGTATAAACAGCTTGACCTATGGCAATAGTACCTTCAAAGATTGAGCTTACAGTAAGAGTAGTTCCTGAAATTGAGCCCAAAAAGGAGCAATCATCAGGCTCAGAAATTCTCCAAGTGTATCGGTAAGAGCCATCAACTATATAAAGGTTTAAACCATTATCTGCAATACTTACAGGCCCTGTACTTGAGTTTAAAACCCCAATTACATAAGGAATAAAAGCCTTATCCGTTGCGTATATGTACTGACCGCAAACGGCAATTAAATAAGTATTTCCAGCTAAAACGTGCATACCCCTAACTGGGGATTTAGCAGGTAAAGTTAATATTGAGGTAAGTCCTGGGGTTGGGTAAAGCGCAACAACACCCCTTGAGCCTTGTGCCTTGGTAGGGTCTACTTCAGGAAACCAGTTGATACACTCTTGAGCATCTTGATAGATACTAGGTGCTTCGTAACTTGCTCCGACAAAGCCAAAATCTGCCATCTTTAACCTTATCTAAAGAAACCGCCACTTAAAATCCAACCTGCGTCCTTCGCTCTGCCAACCAACATAGAATCAGGATAACCTGCTGCTGCAATAGGCTTCATGTTAGTACGTTTAATAGTTGATTTAGATTGTGCTGCAAAGCCATTAATCATTGCTATTTGGGTTGCTGAAGCTTTGCCATACATAGGCATCAATCGTTCAGCCAAACACCATCTTAAAGCCATTGTATAGCCTTGTGGCAGATTAATATTGTCGTAAATGGTTGTAAAGCCACCTAGCAAATTATCTGCAAATATGTGCATTTCACCTTGAGCAGGATTAGGCCATACAAAAATGTTACCTAAAATCTCAGTAGGCTGATAATAAAGAGCTTTAGGCCAAGGGCCATTTAAAGTTTTTAGGCCAATTTGGTTGTAGTTATCTAACGCTAAAATAGCTACTTGATAATCTAATCCACCGTTTAGAACAGGCTGACCGCTACTTTGAGTATTAACACGAACAAAAGCAGAATTAATACTTAAAGGTCTTTGGTAATAGCCTTGAATAGTCGTTTGGGGTACGGTTTGAGATATATTGAGAGTGTAAGTGCCAGCCTCATTTACATTGCCTCCAGCACCGCTTACAAAGCCTGTAATCGTAGTGCCATTGGCAATGCCTGAACCTTTTAAGGTTTGGCCTGTAGAAATACCGCCTGAATTAATGCCTGTTACGGTAAGAATATTGCCTGAAATTGAGCCATTAAAGTTACTGCCAATTTCACCGCCTGGGCCAATAGTGTATTGCGTTTGCCCTGGTGTAAGAGTGAAAATAATCTCATTCTTATAAAACACCATCATATCTTCATTAGACCATTGGTCTAACATATCGTTGAGCATATCAAAAGCATCTTGAACAGAATCAGGGCTAGGAGTTTCCCCAGCTTCTAATGCGCCAATATCTTTTAATGCACGACTGATAATATCAAGGGCTTGAGCCATGATTAGATTCCTACTTTAGCTTCTAAAGCTGCAACTCGTTTACGCAATGACTGCAACTCAGCAACCATGTTAGCAATCATTTCAGGAGTAGATGGGTCAATATTTTGATAAATAGGAGTGCCATCTTCTTTTGTTGCATTAGGCTGTCCAGTTACCGCTTGTGGCACAACTTGTTGCAATTCGTCTGCAATAAAGCCAGTATCAGCTAAACCGTTATTAACCCAGTTAAATTTTCTAGGCAATAAAGCATCAATAAATGAGCCAGAGTCGGTTAAATTTGTAATGTTTTGTTTAAGTCTGCGGTCAGAGCTTGTGTTGTAAAGAACACCGTTACTGCTGCTATTAATAGAAACTGAGCCAATAAGCGTTGTAGATGATGGAGTTCCAAGACCCCAGTAAGCCAAAATATTAGTAGAAGCGTATGAATTGCCAATTACAAGGATTCCGCTTGCTCCATTTGTAGTGCCTGAATAAAAGCTTCCGCTAGGATTTGCACCAATAGATTGAGCATTAATGGCATTATTACTGTTTGCAGTCGTATTAAATCCTGCATAAGTATGCGTAGCTGCTGCACAGTTAATAGATGTTGCGCTAATTGCACCATAAGAGGTAGCTGTAATAGCTGCAAAAGATTGTGTACCTGTCCAAGTTTGTGTACCTGATAAGGTTGGAACGCCTGTTAAAGAGCCTGTTAAAGCCAAAGTAACTGCGCCTGAAGTCGTTGATGCCGATATTCCTATGCCGTTTACCGTAGTTCCTGCTGCCGTAACCGATGTAATTGCACTACCTCCTCCTGAAGAAGTAATTGTTCCACCAACGGTTAAATTGCCTGTAATTGTGGCGTTTTGGGAAGCATCCAAATAAAGGGCTTGTGCTCCACCTGTTTGCAAGGCCAAAGCACCACTAGCATCAGCCGTTTGAACGATACCAGCAGAAGAAGCGTTAATAGTTGATGTCATAGTTATTCCTAATTTGGGGTAAAAGTATCAGCCAACCAAGGCAGTTTAGTGTTTTTGGGAGTTTTTAGCGAATTTAATTGTTGCTCTAAATTCATTTTAATTGCTTCACTTGTATCGTTATTTAGCCAATCAGTCAAGTTGTATTCTTTAATATCGGCATAAGGCACATTAACCACGCCTTCTTTAAAAGTATGATAACCCTCAGTTTCAACGGTATTAGTTCCATCGGTTGCTGATAAGCCATATTGAACGCTAGTAATTACCTCATCATCGGCAAATACTTTTAAAATTTTCCAAGTAAATTCCATTAACTACTCCAAGTAGCTGAAGGAACTACAGGAAATGTAACGGGTGTTGTAGGAGGATTTACACCATAATTTCTAACTGTGCTTCTATAAGATAAAAATTCAGCTTGGTTAGTTAAATAAGGGTTTGATACTGCTGGGTCTGCAACGCTAGCTACAGCAGTCCAATCTGTAGCAGATAATAATTGTTGCGCTGTAGCAGAAGTTTGAGCTTGTAATTGAGCAATATAAGCTTCTTGTTGTTCAGGACTTAAAGTCAATACTTCCCACGCTTGATAATATTGACCATCTGTCAATAAAGGAGCTATTTGCTGAACATATTGTGTTGCAGGGTCATAGCTAGGCTGTGGGCTATCAAATACAGTTTCATAAGGCTCTGGAGCTACAAAAGGTGTAGGAAAGCTAGTATTAGGATATTCAGCTTGAATTTGCTCTTGCGTAACTGGGTACGTCATTGTTTGTGTATTGATAAAAATTGCCATGATTTGTCCTATGCAATAGCTAAAAATGACCATCCGTCTTTTTGGTATTTGCATTTCCAATAAACAGTAGGTTTCGGTATATTTAATGCTTTGGATGCTTCAATACCGCTTAAAAACATCCCAAATGGGGTTTGTACAGCTTTTGCTCTGTAATGCTTTGAGCCGCTAATTGCTTCACTTAGTTTGGCTTTTATTTCTGGTCTGTGCATAACATTGTTTATACCCTTAGCGTAGTCATGCGGTCTACCTTTGGCGGCTTGTGATTTTCTGCGTTTTGTTTCTTCGCTATCAATTTTACCAATATTGCCATCACTTACATTGTGTTTGCCTTGCCCAATAAAGACATTATTTACAGAATAAGAACCTGTATCTCCAACCCTACACATACAATACTTATTCGCACCACGACCACGCTCATCCCATTTACCAGACTTTTCCCAAATATCAAACCATTGTTCAAAAGTTAAATTAAACTCAATTCCTCTGCGTTTTGCGTTAGATTTATGAGTGGTATATTTTGTTTTTGCGTTTGTCATAATATATCCTTTAGGTAATAGCTAAATAGTATATCATGAAATTGCAAGAAAGATATAAGTTGCGGTAGCGATGTTAGTTGTTAATAATGCTGTTGCGCCTAATGTAAATCCACCAGATGAAGCATAAACTCCATTATTACCTGTTACTTGAGCTGCGGTAGAATCCCATAATAAATAAGGACTAGAACTGCTTGTAAGTCCGTTTGCAGAATCAAAACAATACCAATCACTAGTAGAGTCTGTGCGTTTAATAAGAATAAATCTTGCTCCACCAGAACCAAATCCACAAGCTATTGATTGACCCGTTCCATTTCCTGTATATGAACCAACTTTAGATACCCCAGCGCAAGTAGCAAAAAGATAGGCTACATAAGTTGCTGCAGATGTATTAACTGGCGCACCAGTACCAATAGAAAACACACTTGATGTTGGAGTTGTATTGTTCCATGCTGTGGAAGAAGTTGTTGGAATAGCAGTAGAATTTAAAACGCTATATTTTGTATTTCCTGTTGTTGAATGATAAACCCACCAATCATTAATAGCAGAACGACATTTAACAATCATCAACTCAGGAACTACACCAAGATTATGTGTTTGTGTTGTTGCGCTTCCTGTTCCTGTATAACAAACTTCATCAAAGAATGTAGGCGCTCTGCGGAAATTCCAATAAGTATTTGGTGTTCTTATTCCCCAGTAATAATTAAATAAATCCACATATCCAGTGTTATTGTCAAAACCTAAGCCTCCTCCTGTACCAGATAATTCAGCTGAAGGTCCATCTGTTTGTAATAAAGCATAACTTGTTGTTGTATCACCTCTAAGCCTATCTAAAGCCATATTTCCATAATTAAAAGCACCACTTAATTGGTCGCTCATGGTTAAATCTACAGGAAATCCAGTTGTTACAGTATTTCCAGCACTTGTAGGTGTTGCAACCGTAGGACTAAACACACTAGTACCAGTAGTAGGTGGTTTATTAGGTCTGCGGATTGCTATGTAGATGTAATTTGCAGAACTAGGCCCATATCCAGACCATGTTACATTAAATCCTGTTGCTGTTGGATACCAATAATTTCCAGATATAGTTGCTTCAGCGGTGGGATTATTTGAATATAATGTATTAAAAAATGTTTGGCTCCATCCCTTCATTACATCTAACACATACCAGTTTCCTATACCATCTGCTCGTTTTGCTAAAATATATTGTGGTTCCCAACCAAGATTTACAGTTGCATTACCACTTCCATCAGTAGTAAAATAATTACAAGCAATAGCACTATCGGTTCCTGTTGTGCCAAATCCACCAGCTTGGTCAGCAAATATGTAGGCTATGTAAGTTTGCCCTGAAGCATTAACTGTAGTGTCTGTTCCAACGGTAAATTGTGTAGATGTAGGCGCTGTGTTATTCCACCATGCAGAATTAGCTACTTGAGCATCAGTAGTATTTAAAACTGCATAATAATTTTGTGCATTTGTGCCGCCATTTAAACCCTTATGATAAACAGCCCAATTTGCCGTATTAGATGTATCTTTAACAATCATCATTCCAGGAGTTGAGCCAAGTGAATGGGCAATATTTCTAACTGAGCCATTACCAGTATATTGAACTACATCAAAAAACTTAGGTTGTTTACGGAATGTCCAAGAAGCGTAATTTTGAGAGCCGTTATTAAATTGATTTGAACTTGTAGGGACATTTAATGTAAACCCATTATTATTAAATGAATTAATATCTCCAGCGCAAGGTCCTTGTGCAGAATTTGTATTTGTATTTAAATATTGATTTAATCCCCTTATTGTGTCAATAATAGTTGGATAATAAAAGTTGGTTCTTGATTTAAACCATACCATTCCACCATTATCAGCTAGGTCTATTCCATTATTAATAGATTGTGTTGCGCCTGTACCTGCATATAAATAAGTAGAAAATACATCATCTACCCATACTGGTGGGCTACCAGCACCGATAGCAGACATCAATAGGTCACGAACTGGCATTAGGCCATTGCCTTTCCTAGAACAAAGCTTTCCCAAGTTGTTCCGCCATCAATAGTATAAAAACCTAATACATCTACGCCTGATGATGTAAGTGTAGGAGCAGTACCGCCAGCCCATTTAACTCCTGAAAACCAGTTTACTGTGGCTGAACCACCATTAGTTAATTGCAAAATAAAGCTGTTTACAGTACCGCTAGATGAAGCATTGCTAATAGTAAAAGTAGTTGTACCACTTATAGTTTTAGTGAAATAGTTGCCTGTTGACAAATCAATAGCAGAAGCAGAAATAGCAGTAGAAGTTTCTGTATATTCTGTTGCTTTTGCTACAGTAAAAGTTCCTGTGCTAGGAGTTGTTGCGCCTACAGTACCATTTAAAGCCCCACTAAACGCAGAAGTCAAAATGCCTGTAGAAGGGTTAAATTGCAGTTTAGTAGATGAAGTATATTCACCTGTAATTGTGCCGCTAGTTGCGCTTGTAAATGTTAAATAACGAGTCGCATTAGTCGATGTATCGTCAGTAATGGTGATACCTGATGTAATCGTAGTCCAAGTAGGAGCAGAAGCACCATTACTTGTAAGAACTTGACCAGTTGTTCCAGCAGCAGTAATTGCTAAAGCAGAGCCACTTGAATAAACTGCGCCACCAGCTACAGCAGTCAAACTAGCATT
>TBL_comb47_HYPODRAFT_10004132_pt1 | contig 16804 bp, 14 predicted proteins | sample TroBogypolimnion_40_FD_10682 | JGI IMG/M metagenome (IMG submission 10682)
CCCGTTCTTCCCGCGCAAAGCGGTTATTATGCAGCACGGCGGTTTCCAGGGCAAATGCCGCCACCGCCGTGGAGACCGCGCTGGAGGAAAGACGGCCGCGCCATAAACCATCGGCGTGACGCTGCTTTTTTAAAGCGTCTTCGCCCATGGCCAATGCATTATTAAACAATAAAAATTTTTGCAGAGTGTTCATATAATTGCTCCAGCGGCCAGCAGGCCGTAAAAAGTATACTCGCAGTCACAGCAATTATCAATGATATTTCCCGAAAAACCGCCGGATTCCCGCCAGTGGTCAAAAATAAAACTGCGGCTCAACTCCCGGTTTGTTTCCGTCAACATCCCGCAGACTTTAAGGGTAAATAGTGCGGTGGCGGTTGACATCAAATCCGGCAATGGCGTTTCCGGCGTGGCTTTGAACCCGCCGGATGCGGTAATTTGTCCGGCCAGCCAGTTCAGCGCCGGAACGTCATTTTGGCCGGTCAACTGTCGCTTGAACAGAATTGCCGCGACGGTTGCGTTCAGGGACGGAGTTTTTATTTCCGCGCGGTTGGAAAAACCGCCTTCGGGTTTCCGGCAGGACTCCAGCGACTCAATAATTTCGTTGTTCCATGGCAGTTTCAAGCCGCAATCCTGCGCGGCATTTAACCGCAGAAACCAGTCATAGGCCGTGCCGCCGGCATCAGGAACAAGCAATCGTTTAACGGCGGATTTTGTGGCGGAATCAATGCTTAAATTGCGCAGGGCGGCGAAACGTCCGGCGATTGCCGCCAGCGCCGGTTTCCGGAGCAATTTTATGGCGGCGCGGCATTTAATCAGGCAGTTCAGGTGAATGAGATCGAGTGTTTCCGGCGGAAAGCGGTCAAGGAATCCGGCAATGCGTTCATGCGGAATTTTTAAATTCAAAACGGCGGCGCAGGACAGGCCGAACATGGTATAATATAAATCGCTGTCGCCGCTGCGGTCCGCAAACCCTCCGTCGGGCCGCAACTGCCCGTGAATATAGCCGCCGATGGCGTCCATGGCNTCCGGATGAAGCAGANTGGAAGNNTGAGACAGCGTCTCGAAAATNTCAATTGAGTGAGGGGCTATCTTTCGGAACATTTTGCAGTATCCTTCCCGCGATCCTGAATANAAGGCGTTTCAGTCCGGAATGGGTCACCGGACGCAATGCCCTGGCGGTCTGGTTCCGGTAATGTTCGAACAACTGTCTGGCTTTGGTAACGGCTTTATCAATATCCGCCTCCGCCGCGAGGACGGCATTAACTTCCTCCCTGGATTTGCAGGCGTTCAGCTTCCGGATCAACTGTTCGCCGTCGGTGTTTTCGCAGGCTGCGGCGAGGATTACGGAAAGCCGCAGGGCGAACGCGTCGGAATTGCCGTTTTCATTCTGAAAATCATCCAGATCGTCCTTGATCTGATAAGCAATCCCCAGCGAATCGCTGAATGATTTCAAATGACGGCAGAGTTCGTCGTCCGCCCCGGCGCAAAGCGCGCCCAGCACGATGGCAACATCAAACGCCGGGGAGGTTTTTCCCCGGAAAATTTCAATCACCTGCGACACCCGCAAAATGGTCGGATTGCGGCGCCATTCCAGTTCATCCCCCTGACCGCGGCACAGATTGCGGTGGCCATTGGTGGCGACAGTAAACATTTTCGAACGGACGGCATCCAGTACGTCGCACATCGCCAGCAGGCGGTAGCCTTCGCCCAGCAGCGAATCCCCGGCATTCAGCGCGACCGGCAGATTGTAACTCTTATGCAGCGCGGCCTCGCCGTAACGGAAATCATCGTCGTCTTCGATGTCGTCGTGAATCAATGATGCTTTGTGAAAGCATTCCACCGCCAGCGCGGCCTGGCGCAAAGCTTTGGACGGAACGGTCTCGCCGGTAAGGACGGAATATACGGCGGCGGCCATGAACGGACGCCAGCGCTTGCCGTTTCCGGCCAGCCATTCCCTGGCGACAATTTCCGCCGCCCCGGCCGGCGGCCCCAGCAATTCTTCCAATGCTTCCGGCAGAAACCAGGTTTTCACTTGATCGCGCAATGCATCAAGATTAATTGAAGTGGAGGCTCCGGGCGCGGTCATATGGAGCGCCTGGCGGATCATTTCCACGTCAACCGAAGTGGACGTGCATCCCGCCTTATTCAATGGTATCGCAATGCCCGGCACGGCGTGAGCGACCATATACGGAAACGCTTTTTCGAGCGCTTCCAGGCAACTGACGCCAATCACGGCGTCAAGCTGTCCGGAATCGAGCAGATTGGCCACGAGCGAGGAGCCTTCCGCCACCAGCGTCATAATGCCAAGTTCTTCGGCCTCTTTTTCCAGGTCGCCGATGACACAACTGCCGCAGCCCTGACAAATCAGCCCCAGTTTATCCACCGGGGAAGTGCAGGCAACCGGGTGGCGCAAACATTGAGGCAGCATCAGCATCCGGCGTTCGCGCGGTATCGCCGCGACGGTATCGCGCCAGACTTCATTATTGATAATCACCATCAGCCATTTCCGGTACTGCGGAGGCAGCTTGTATCTGGAAATTATTTCCAGCGACAGTTCCTCCAGTTCCTCCAGCGACAACGGCGGATTGAGATGATGTTCAACGACAAATGCCGCAACTTGCGCAACAAGTTTTACGCGCTCGTCAGAACCGGGCGGAATCAGGGCATCCGCCGCATTTGCTTTTTTAATTTCATCTTTGTCCGGCATAGTTTCAGTGTCTTTCATTTCACTAAATTATCAGTTGCATTTTAGAAATATCTTTTCCGTTACGGGCTCTGTAATTTGGGAGTTCTGGGAAGACTGGGAAGACTGGGATACTTGCCATCACTCCTAACTCCTAATTTCTAATTCCTCATTCCTCATTCCTTAATTCCTTATTCCTCTGTCCCCGGTCATCCGTAAGCGCCGAAGCCGAAAAACCAGTATTTTTTGGCAAAACGGTACGCCCAGTGTTTTTCCGGAATTTCACTGTCCGGAAGATGATGGCACGGCACCGGCTGCATGGCGGACAATTCTTCATAGCCGGAGCCGCGTCCGCTGCTGTCGGCCGCCTGCTGCTGCTCAAGGAACTGCTTCATCAATTCCGGATGCTCCATGATGATGCAGCCGCGGGTGGAATCCGCCGCCATTTTCCTGAAAGCCGCGAGAAAACTTGACTTGGCAATGATACCGGCCAAATTCGCGCCGTTTCCGATGTTGTCTTTTGAAAACTGGAGCGGCGGACAGAACTCGATATCCCCGGCGGAATTGATATGATGGCTGAGCCCGACCGCGCCGGGACACAGCGCCTTGCCGTCCTTATCCCAATAGGCGTCAACGATTATCAGCGGGACTTCGCAACGCAGGCTTACAATGAATCTGCGGAGTTCGATAATCTGCTCCTTGTCCAGCGCCAGTTCCGGGGTCGGACGGGGGCCGACCGGACGGTAGATGTAATACCACAGATAGTGAACGCCGCGACGGATCAGGTCTTCGACAAAATCACGGCTGACCAGCTCTTTGAAGTTTGATTTGCAGATGCTGGCGGCAACCCCGGTCACCAATCCGGCCTTGGTACTGGCTTCAACGCCGCCGACCGCGCGCTTATAAACTTCCTTGCCGCCGCGACGGATGTCGCTGACCTGTTCCAGGCCTTCCACGCTGATCAGCGGAGTGACATTGCCGAGGCGGCGCATCGCTTGCGCAATGTCGTCCGTCAGCAGCAGTCCGTTGGTGAATACTTGAAAATAACAGTCGGGGTGAGCGGCGATGATGTCCAGCAAACCTTTGTAAAGCAGCGGTTCGCCGCCGAGCAGACCGAAAAAGTATGACCCTTTGGCCTTGCAGCAGTTAATCACATTGTTGACCTGTTCCAGCGACAGTTCCCGCGGCGGATCAGTCGGCGACACCCAGCAGCCCTGACATGAAAGATTGCAGCGGTTGGTCAGCGAGATTACCATAAACGCGGGAAAAAAATCTCCGTGCTTCAGGCGGCGCTTAAATGCGTTCACTGAACACATGCTTTTCCAGCCGAAGTTATAGGCAAACTTCCATAAAATCCTTGGAGAGGTTTCCCTTAACAGGTGATATGCTATTTTTTCAATCACTCTTTCGCGTCCTTGTCCCGGAACAGTTTCCGGGAGAGTTTTTTGCGTTCCGCCAGCATTTTATATAAATCATCGCCGTTTTTCGCGTCGAAAAAACTGTCCCCCTGGGGCGCTTTTTCATCAACTTCCGCGCCATTGACCGGCGCGTCTTTATATTTCGGAAAAATCACCGCATTGCGCGGGCAGACCCTGGCGCAGGCCGGACAGTTGTTTTTGCAATTTGCCGGGTTGGCCACCCGAACGTGCTTTTCCGCATCGAACTCGTAGACTCCGAACAGGCAGAAATCCAGACATTTCCCGCAGTTGACGCAGCGTTCGCGGTCAATCACCGGAAACCATGCCTGCCAGCCGGGTTCGGCGGCGGGAAGTTCAATTTCCGCATCGGGCGTTTCAACCGGTTCAAGGCCAAGTTCCCGCAGTTTTTCCGGAGTCAGGACGCTGCTGCGCAGATCAAGGAAATCCGGCAATGCGGCACCGGCGGCGGTGAAAACGGCTTTCATGGCCCGGTTCAAACAGCCGCCGATCAATACGTTGCCGGATTGGGCTATCTTCCGGAGTATTTCCGGATGTTCCGCCGCGGTGCGGCAGAAATCGGCATGCAGTTCGATTGCGACCCCGGAAGACTTGGCGGCAGCGCATAATCGCTTGATGTTTTCCGGAACAATCCAGCCGCGTTCGGCACAGCAGCAAATTATAATTTTATCCCATGCAGCCATATATTTTGCCTTATTGTGCGGCAATGCAGACTAACAGGCCATTGGCATTGCGGCAGTAAATTCTGCCTTCAGCCGCCACCGGCATTGTCCAGCATTTGGCGGCGCCCAGTTTAGGGATTTTTACAGTTTTAAGCACTTCAGATTTCTCGGCGTCCGGTTTTACCAGATTAAGCGTGCCGTCATCTTCGATATATACAAGTTTGTCGCCGGCCTGGATAAAGGAGCCGAATTTTGCCTTCGATTTCCAGCAAACAGAGCCGTCGGATAATTTAATCGCTGAAAGATTGCCTTTGCCGCCGGTGCCGTTGACGCCGTAAACAATGCCGTCAATCAGGATCGGGGTAGTGAAATGACTGCACAAATTCTTATTCTCCCAAACCTTTTTCATGGATTTGCCGTCAAATTCCAGCAGGGCCGCGCCGTGTTCATAGCCGGATGAGATAAGGATTCTGGAGCCGTTGGCAGTAATGAGCGGGTCCGCGGCATTGACGTTGTATTTAGTTATCCAGGGATATGATGCGATTTCATTGCCGGTGCGCGGCTCGAGAATTAATAATTCTTCAGCGGAAAATATCGCCAGATAATTCTTGTTTTCGTATGAAAAAGCCACCGGTGTGGAATAATTGCCTTCCCCCTTGCTTTTCCATACGGGCTCGCCGGTGGCGGCATTAAAAGCCATGCCTTTGCTGCCGATGTTGACAATTGCCATGCCGTCGTACAGCAGCACCGACGAAGCAATCCCCCATTTCAAATTTTGCGCGTCGCCGACAGCCAGCTTGGAATTGCTCCATTTGAGTTTGCCGGACTCCAGATCAACACAGGCCAGATCGCCGTCGCGGCTGACCATATACACATTGGTTCCGTCAGTTACCGGGGTGGCGCGCGGGCCGGGATAATTTTTGGTGGCGGCGCATTGTAAAGCGCAGTTCCAGATTTCTTTGCCGGAGGCGGCATCCAGGCAGTAAATAATATCCTGATCGTCTTTATTGCCGGCAGTAAGCAGTTTACCCTTGTAAACAGAGACGGTGGAATAACCGCTGCCGACATTGATTTCCCATAGCGGAGTGTCGCCCAAAGTATTAACTGCCTCTGTGGTTGTTCCGTCGCCTTTGGCGCCGCGCCATGCCGGCCAGTCGGCAGCCATGACGGAGAATGTTGCAAGCAATACGGCTCCGGATACCATAGTTCTGATAAACATAGCTTAATTCCTTAAATTAAATATTTTTAAGTTAACACACTGTCATATAATATAATCTGGCGTGGAAAATGATTCCACCCTTAACGCTTAAGTTTGTCTCATCGCCTGAATTTACGGGTCGTTTTCTGTATAAATAACCGTATCCGTTTTTAGCGGTCAAATAATTTGAATATCCAATATCCCGTCCCGCAGCCGCGGGATCCCGCGGAGGCGGGACGGGATATTGGATATTCGTTTTTTACCAGGCCCCAGCCCTATTGCGCGGCAATGCAGACTAACAGGCCATTGGCATTGCGACAATAAATTCTGCCATCAGCCACAACCGGCATTGTCCAGCACTTGGCGGCGCCCAGTTTCGGGATTTTTACAGTTTTAAGCACTTCAGATTTATCGGCGGCCGGTTTGATCAAATTAAGCGTGCCGTCATCTTCGATATATACAAGTTTGTCGGCGGCCTGAATAAAGGAGCCGAATTTTACCTTTGATTTCCAGCAAAGAGAACCATCGGATAACTTGATTGCGTAAAGATTGCCTTTGGCGGTACCGTTGACGCCGTAAACGATACCGTCGATCAGAATCGGGCTGGTGAAATGACTGCACAGATTCTTATTCTCCCAAACTTCTTTCAGGGATTTGCCGTCAAATTCCAGCAATGCTGAACCATGATTATAGCCGGATGAGATAAGGATTCTGGAGCCGTTGGCAGTAATAAGCGGATCGGCGGCATTGACATTGGGCTTGGTTATCCAGGGATATGATGCGATTTCATTGCCGGTGCGCGGCTCAAGAATTAATAACCCTTTGGTGGCAAAAATAGCCAGATAGTTCTTGTTTTCGTATGAAAAAACCTCAGGAGTGGAATAATTGCCTTCCCCTTTGCTTTTCCATGCGGGTTCGCCGGTAGCGGCATTAAAGGCCATACCTTTTTCGCCGATGTTGACCACAGCCATGCCGTCGCACAGCAGAACCGACGAAGTAATTCCCCAGCCTAAATTTTTTACTTCGCGGTCGGCGAGTGCGGACTGGCTCCATTTTAGCTTGCCGGAGTTCAGGTCAACACAACTTACATCGCCGTTGCGGCTGACCATGTACACATTGCTGCCGTCGGTCACCGGAGTGGCGCGCGGACCGGGAAAATTTCTAGTTGCGGCACATTTTAAAGCGCAGTTCCAGATTTCTTTGCCGGAGGCGGCATCCAGGCAGTAAATAATGTCCTGATCGTCTTTATTGCCGGCAGTGAGCAGTTTACCTTTGTAAACAGAGACGGCGGAATAACCGCTGCCGACATTGGCTTCCCATAACGGAGTGTCACCCAAAGTATTAACTGCCTCTGTGGTTATCCCGTCGCCTTTAGCGCCGCGCCATGCCGGCCAGTCGGCAGCCATGACGGAAAATGTTGCAAGCAATAGGGCGCCGGCGACCGTAGTTCTGATAAACATAACTTAATTCCTTAAACTAAATATTTTTAAGTTCACACTGTCATATAATATAATATGGCGGGGAAAATGATTCCACACTTAACGATTAAATTTAATCTATTCGTTTGAGGATTCCAGATAAAAATCAGTTTGAAGACGGCGACGGCCGCATTACGACTCGTCGTCTTCAATCAGCCTCAAGCCGGGTGGTAATTTAGGCTTTACTGCGGTAAAGCCCACCGGAAAGGCCTGTTTGGGCGCTGCCGCCGGAGCTTTCATCAGCGGCGGCAGCTTTGCCGGAGCATTGTCGCTGACTGGCGGTTTACTTTCAGGCTTTGAAACTGTTGCTTGAAAGGTTGGAGTAAAGATGAACGAAGAGGAATTATTCAATGATGGCGACGAGGCATTATTATTAGGTTCCGGACTGGTGCGCGGCTTCATTTTAAGTTTCGGCGCTTCCGGAGACGGCGTTGACTCAATAACAGGGATATTTCCGGGAGGGGAAGAGGGGTCGGGTTTCCAGACATTCTGTGCCGGCGGCGGTTCATTTTTCTTGAACACCGGTTTGAATTTGAGGATATCCGGTTTTTCCTCCGGCTCGCCTGGCGGCACGGGGGCGGGAGGAGTTTCGACCGCAGCGACAGGCGGTTCAGGAACAGGTATTTTCACCATGACGCCGCAAGCGGGACATTGCGATGCCTGTCCTGCATATTCTTCCGCCGCTTTAAATTTTTGTCCGCAATTGCCGCAGACAAACCTGACCATCATGGACTTGCCTCCACTAAAGATTATTAACTATAGATTACAATAATCTGCGAATGCAGTAAAAACAAATAGCAAAATCGTCTGACTTGTCCGACCAGCCAGATATCGCCCAGATTGCTTCCGGGTCATTTCTCTTCCACTTTATGGAGCAACACCATGGCACGGTCAGGAGGAAGTTCTATTTTGCCTTTCAACTCTTTCCCCGCGCCAAAATCCTGCCAGACTCCGGAAGGCAAATCAACAGCTCCAGCCTTTTTTGACGAAGGGTTGACCAATACCAGTCCACCGGTATATTTGCGCTGCCAGACTCCGGAAGAAAGCGGGGTCGGCGGTTCGACCGGAGAACCGATTTTGACATTCAATTCCGGTCTGTCCAGATAGACTCCGTATTCATTAACTCCGTTAAGGCAAAGCATGCTGCCCTTTTCACGGACAATGAGAAAACTGCCGATCGCATATGCAACCTGTTCGTGAGAAGCCGCCGCCAGCGATGATATGCATGTCTGGTTTGAACACATATATAATTTATGCGGCAGTACCTGACGCAAAAAAGCAACCTTGCTTTTCCATTGCTCATCGGTGATATTTGCATTCCTGTGCCAGGTAAATCCGCCCTCATCGCACAACAGGTCAACGGCTTCAACGGCGCGTCTTGTCGCGTCGGGATTGCGGTTGAGCTGCATAACCGCGATATTGGCCGCTATTCCCACGCCTGACGAGTGAAGGCGCGTGGAAAGATATTTCAGCCAGTCAACCAGATCATTGGCAGTTCTCGGATCATTCCCTTTTCTTTTATCATCAGTGTACATTTGAATCCAATTTCCGTTGCGGTCGTAACGGCCGCTGCGCTTATCCCAATTCAAACAAGCGCTGTCACAATTGTCAAAGCCTATCATTTTCCAGCCGGCCTTGACGAGCGGCATGACCAGGTTTTCGAAATACCATTCGCGTACATCCGGATTGCTGTAATCCAATGGCACACACTCCTTGTTGCTGTAGGTAAAGCCCCAGGCCGGAGTCGCCCGGTCTGCCTGATAGACTATCCAGTCAGGATGATTTGCCTTCCACCATTTCAAATTGCGCTTCAGGTCTGTAGCATAATCCCTGCCTATCGGCAAATAACTGCACGCAACGATCGGCGCCGGTTGTTCCGGAGATTTAGCGCCCCATACAAAGTAATATCTTCCCGCATAGACAGATTTGTCTTTCATGTTGTAATCGAAGCACTGGGCTAACGGCAACCCCTCATCGGGCGGATCGGGTAAATGTATTTTAGGCGCGGGGGACGTTTCCGCGGCCGTTGCAGACAGCGTAAACCCAAAGACGATGCTTAACGCCAGCCAAGATAAAATTGATTCAAGTTTTTTCATGATACTTCTTTATATATAATGCTTGCCTGATTCTAATGTAAACTGTAAAAGTAATAAATCAACAAATGGATGTTCGCTGACGGGTATCGGATTTTATACCGAATCGCAATCTTAAAGTAGGTAAAGATTGCGATTCGGTATGAATTATAGAGTACCGCAAGCATCTTTCTTGCGATTTCCTCCAAGCTGGAAGCTTGGGTTACTTTGTTCCTGTGCTATGCCTTCTCCTCCACAATCCCAATTTCTGCTTCCGTCAAGCCATGCAAATCATACACCATCCGGTCTATGGCTTTATTGGTGGCGTCGATGGTTGCTTTTAACGCCTGGGCTTTTTTCGATTCCTGCACAAAATACTCTTCCCATTCGGCTTTCTGCGCTAAAGACAGCTTTATTTTCCTGCTCATACTTTTACCGCTTTGTGGTTTAATCCTAACCGCACAACAAAATTTATAGTGTTTGCGGGAATAGTCAAGCAGGCAATATTATTCTTATATTTCAGCCGTGATTTTCCTTCTTTTTTGCCTGTCTTTGTTTTTATGTGTTGAAATCGGGTTGATGCTGAAATATAGTACAATCCGTTTAGGATGGAGGTTGTGTGTTATCGGCCTCTGGATATTTTAGAGAAAATATATTTATTAAGGATAATCGCGCTCCTTTTAAGCAACGCTATTAAAAAGAATAAGAATGGACTTTACAATTAAAGATGTTTCAGTATTGCTTACCAAGCCTGAAAAAGAAATTCAAAATTTGATTAAGGCAAACGAGATTCCTGTTCAAATAATCAACGATAAATTCTTTTTCAACAAGCAGCAAATAGTGGAATGGGCATTGATCCGGAATATTCCAATCAATATCTCGAATCATAAGAATATGACCGAATATCAGGTTAAGGCATTGAATACGATCCTTGACCAGGATTCTTTTTACTATGACTGCGCGCTTACGGAAGACTCCTATCTGGAGCAGATGCTGAGCATGGTTCACCTTGACGCCAACGTTGACAAGGGCATCATCATTCAACTGCTGAAGAACCGCGAAGCATTGATGAGCACGGCCATCGGCAACGGCATCAGCCTGCCGCATCCGCGGATCCCGCTGATGGTCGGCCGCAATCCGCTGATTAATTTTTTCTTCCCGCAGCACCCGCTTGATTTGAAATCGATTGACGGGAAACCGGTGCATACGATCATCCTGCTGGTTTCCCAAACCATTAAACAGCATTTGAGTCTGCTGGCCCATTTAAGTTTTCTGCTCTCAAAGGAGACGTTCCGCGCCGCGCTGGAAAACCGGCTCAGCAGTCAGTATCTGCTTGATATAATCAACCATATTGAGAGCACGAGGGGCGCATGATAATATGGATATGTTCTTTTACTCTCTAGCAATACAATTGTCAGCCGTGCTGGCGGTGATATTGCTGCGCGGCAACCGGATCGCGTCCGCAGCGGCGCATTTGCTGCTACTCGCCGGGTTAGTCTCAGGGCTTGTCCAGACGCTTTCCGCCCTGATCTTTGCCGACGCGCCGGTACATAATTTCAACATTTGCGGAATCCCGGACGACCTGTTCAGATTTGACGCGCTGGGGCTCTATTTCCTGGCGATTGTTCAGTTAGTCGCCATTCCGACCACCATTTACAGCTATTCGTCGCTGAAACATTATATGGACAAAGGAAAATCAGTAAAACAGTTGCTGGTGGTGTATCCGATATTGCTCGTCGCGACTCAATTGACGGTGGTTTCCAACCACTCCATTCTGTTTCTGGTCTGCTGGGAATTGATGAGCACCGCAGCTTATCTCGGCATGGTTTTCGAAAAAGAAAAACGGGACGTCCAAACCGGGAGTTTTTATTATCTGGTAATGAATCATGTGGTTGTCTTTATTCTTTACGTCTTTTTCTTTCTGCTGCATCACCAGACGAACAGTTGGCTGTTCAGCGACTTTCATGTTTCGCCGGACACTGGCAGTTTGTTCATTCTCCTCTACGTATTAGCCTTGATCGCGTTCGGGATGAAAGCCGGATTTATGCCGTTCCACTTCTGGCTGCCCAGGGCGCATCCGATAGCGCCGACCGTCTTCAGTTCGTTTCTTTCCGGCATCATCATCAAAACCGGGATTTATGGTCTTTTCCGGACATTTCAATTTCTTAATCCGACGCCGGAATGGCTGGGTTGGCTGGTGCTGACAGTGAGCATGATAAGCGCGATCTTCGGGGTATGGTATGCTCTGGCCCAGCATGACATTAAACGGCTGCTCGCATATCACTCGGTAGAAAATATCGGCATCATCGGCATCGGCATCGGCATCGGTTTCATCGGCTCGGCTTACCATTCGCTGCCGGTTCAAGTGCTCGGGTTCGGCGGGGCGCTGCTGCATACTCTCAATCACGCGATTTTCAAAAGCCTGCTGTTCATTGGCAGCGGCGTGATTTATCAAAATCTGGGGACGCGGAATATAGAACTGATGGGCGGCCTGGCTCGTCGCGGAAGATTTTTCGCGATCCTGTTTCTGATAGGCTCCGTCGCGATCAGTGGAATTCCGCCGCTTAACGGGTTCATTTCCGAATTTATTATCTTCAACGGTTTTTTCACCACCGCCCGGGAACTGAAAAATTACTATCCGCTGCTGATGCTGGTTTCAACGGTCGGGCTGGCGTTTGTCGGCGGCCTGGCGGTGGCCTGCTTCACCAAGATCAATTCGATTATGTTTCTAGGCGATGAACGCAAAGAGATAAAGCATTTTCACATTTCCGTTTATGATTATCTTTCGCTTGGGATTTTCGCGCTGCTTTGTGCTGTAATCGGATTTTATCCCCAGCCGTTTGTCCGCGTGATCAACAGTGTTTTAAGCCGCTCCTTTATTCCGGGCAACAGTTCTTCCGCGCTGCTGTCGATCAACTGGTTCTACATCAGTCTGATTTTCCTGGCCATATTGGCCGGCTTTATTCTGATTTATATCTGGAAATGGTGCATTAACAAAAAATACGGAAGAAAAATTTCGCCGGCCTGGGGATGCGGTTACGAGCGGCTGAACCCGAGAATGCAATATACAGCTTCTTCTTTTGCCGACCAGTTGAACGTTATTTCAAGAACTGTCCTGGGTTACCATAAGCGAATAAAACCGCCGGCGGAAATTTTTCCCGTTAAAAATAAATTTGAAAGCCATGCGGATGATTTCGTTGATTCAAAAATTATTATGCCGTGGTTCAAAAAAATCAATGCATTTATTTCCCGGATTGAGTTGTTGAATTACTCAGATATCCGGTATTACGTCGCGTTTATTCTGATCGTAATATCAATTTACAGCCTGATAGGTTTCTTATGGATTTAAGCACATTAATGCAGGGTATTGTTTCATTGCTTGCCATTCTGACGCTGGCGCCGCTCTTTGCGGGATTAGTCAACAAGCAGAAAGCAATCTTTACCGCAAGAATCGGCGCTCCGGTGGTGCAGCCGTACTATGAGTTGAAGCGGCTTTTGCGTAAGGAAACGATTAATGCGAGCAGTTCATCGTTTATCAGCGACATTTCACCGGCAATAAATCTGATTGCGGTGGCCGTCGCCGCGGCCATGCTGCCAATCGGTTTCATGAAACCGCTGATAAGTTTTAACGGCGACATCATTTTATTCGCTTATGTGCTGGGGCTTGCCAGATTTTTTCAGATCCTGGCGGCGATGGATATCGGCAGTTCATTTGAAGGCATGGGCGCATCGCGTGAAGCTACGTTCGCGGTGTTCGCCGAACCGATTTTCTTCTTTACCATCGGCAGCATCGCGTTTGCCGGCAATCTCACTTCCATTTATGATATTTATCAATCAATAAGGCTGGATAATGTTACTTACATCGTGTTTATCGTGATCTGTTCGATCTCCGTTTTGATTCTGGCGGTTACGGAATGTTCACGCATGCCGGTTGATGATCCCAATACGCATTTAGAGTTGACGATGATTCACGAAGTGATGATCCTGGACAATTCCGGAGTGGATTTGTTTCTGTATCAATATTCCAGTTATGTCAAGTTGTGTATTTATGCCATAATTGAAGCGTCGCTGTTTTATCCTTTCGCGGTGCAGAACAGTTATGTCGCAGTTATAATTTTTATGGTGGTGATTACGGTTTTAGCCACGGCGCTGGCGGTGCTGGAAACGGTAACCGCCCGGTTTAAGTTGAAGAATGTTCCGCAATACCTGCTGTTTGCCACGGCAATCGGGGTGTTGAATTTGTTAATTTATACATTTACAAAGTAGAAAGTTGTTATGCAGAATGTTTTAAGTATAATCTTTTGTTTGTCGTTGTTTTACCTGGCGGTCACTTCGCGGGTGAAAGCTTATGTCACCGTGCTGCAAATTCAGGGCGTCATCCTGACGGTGCTGCTGCTGTATCCTTTGATCGAGCATTTTTCCGTTCCCGCCTTAATCCTGCCGGCGACACTGTTTATCGTTAAAGTCTATTTGATTCCCAAGTATATCAAAAAAATACTGCTGGACCTTGACATAAAACGCATAATCGAACCGACCATCCAGCAATTTTCTTTCCTGCTGCTGATAATTTTTACGATGACGGTAGTATTTGTCGCCACGAACATTTTGTCTAAAAGCACGGAAATCGAGACCATCCCGTTTGCCAGCGGGTTTTCGGCGGTGGCGGTCGGGATGTTTGTAATCATATTCAGGAAGAAGCTGATAATTCATGTCGCGGGATTCCTGGTGCTGGAAAACGGCATCTTCCTGTTTGGTTCCACCATCGCCTCCAAGCTGCCGATGATGATTGAACTGGGTTCGCTGCTGGATATTTTCGTGGTAGTTTTCCTGATGGGGATCGCGTTAAACAAAATCAGTTCAACGCTTTCCGGATTTGAAGCAACCGCGCTGAGGAGGCTGAAAGACTGATGTTACTACTCGCCATTCTAATTCCTTTAATTTCAGCGGCCGCATGTTATCTGGTCAAAAGTATCCGTGCGCATTATTATATTTCGCTGGCTGTAAGCGTGCTTCACCTGATCTTTTCCTACAGTTTGTTTACCGGCTGGTATCAGCCGGGCGAATTTATGTTATTCAGCGCGGATTCGCTCAGCCAGTTGATTCTGCTGGTGCTTTCGAATGTTTATTTCTGGGTGGTGCTGGTTTCTTTCGCCTACTTGAAGAGAACGGCGGCATCGCACTCGGTATCCGGGCGAAGATATTATTTCCTGCTGCTTAACTTTTATCTGTTTGCCAATACCGCCGCGATTCTCAGTAATAATTTCGGCATGTACTGGGTCGCCTCGGAAGCCACGACTCTAAGCGTGGCCCCGTTGATCTACTATTACCGCAATGAAGAGGCGCTGGAAGCAATGTGGAAATACCTGTTCCTGGTTTCGGTCGGAATCGCGTTCGCCTTTATCGGGATTTTATTTCTCATGCTTTCGTCAAACGGAACCGTACTTGAAGGGAAGCAATTATTTTTTGGCGAGTTTGCGAAAAATGCGGCGTTGTTGAATCCGATCTGGCTGAAGGCGAGCTTTATTTTTATCTTTGTCGGGATGAGCACGAAAATCGGCATCGCGCCGATGCACGCCGCCGACGTTGACGCCACGAGCAATTCTCCAAGCCCGATTGCCGCGCTGATGGCCGGTTCGCTGCGCATGACGGCATTGCTCGGTGTGATGCGGATTTTTCAGATAGTCACCCCTTCGTCAGTTCACGGATTTGCGCAAACAATATTGATCAGCGGCGGCTTGTTTTCGCTTTTCGTCGCCTTCGTTTTTATGTTTAAAGTGAAGAATTACAAACGGCTGCTCGCATACTCCAGCGTTGAGCATCTGGGCATAATAACGTTAGCCATTGGCATCGGCGGATTGGCTTTTGTCGGTGCGATGTATCACATTGTTTATAATTCGCTCTGCAAAGTAGTTCTGTTTTTTATTGCCGGCAATGTGCATCGCGAATTTAAAACCAGGGAAATTGCCGGGGTGAGTTCGGTGATAAATTTAATGCCCTGGACCGGGTGGCTGTTTCTGCTGGCGTTTTTCGCCATTTCCGCCATTCCGCCGTTCGGTATCTTTTTCAGCGAACTGATGATTTTCGAGGGGATGCTTTTCTCCGGGAAACCCTGGGTCTTAGTCGTCACCATGTTTTTTATGCTTTTCATTTTTATTAATATGGGCCGCGCGCTGTTTCAGATGCTCTACCGGAAAAGCGAGCATGAAGTGATCTTGAAAGAAGCGGAGCGTTTTGATATTACCCATTTCGCGTCAATCGTGCTGTTGATTGCCGTGATCGTTATCGCGGTCGTATCGCCGGATATTTTGCGTGAACACATCTTAAATATTTCAAAAGATTTCGGGATTAAGTTATGAGTTCATTACAAATACAAAATAATCAATGTTTCCGTTTAGAGGAAATTATTTTTTTAGCTAAAAATGATTTTTTGAATACTGTTTCGGAACATTTATCCAACGGCTTCAGGATGATCGGGCTCTTTCCGCCCGACAAGGGCAATCCGGGCAGAATCATTGCGGCGCTGGCCAATTCCGGTTCATCCGAACTTTGTATTGTCGGCGGCGAATTTCCCCAGGATAAATTGGAATTCGAGAGTTTCGCCGCTTCATTTCCGCAGACTAATTATTTTGAATGCGAACTGGCGGAAAATTATGGATATACCCCGTTAAATCATCCGTGGCTGCGCCCGGTGCGAAAACAGAATGTAATTTTGGGCAATAAGCCGTACCATTTTTATAAACTCGAAGGTGATGAAGTTCATGAAGTGGCCGTCGGGCCGATTCACGCCGGCGTGATTGAACCGGGCCATTTCAGATTTCAGTGCCACGGGGAACTGGTTTACAACCTGGAAATAAATTTGGGCTATCAGCATCGCGGCGTTGAAGCGCTGTTCCTGGAGGCGGATTCCAACCGTAGAATTATGCTTGCCGAATCAACTGCCGGCGATACCGTGATCGGCCATACCTATGCGCACTGCAATGTCATCGAAAGCTTATCCAATACGCAAATAAGCCTGCGCGCCCAGGTGATCCGCTCTGTTGCCGAGGAACTTGAAAGAATCGCCATGCATCTGGCCGGACTTGGCGGCGTGGCTAATGACATCGGCCTGGCGATTGCCGCATCCTCCTACGGCAGATTGAGAACGCTTGTCATCAACAGTCTGGCGGACCTGTCCGGCTCACGATTCGGGCGCGGCTTGTTTGTTTACGGCGGGGTGCGCTTTGATTTTGACAGTGAAAATATCAGCAATATAATGAAAAAATTGAACACCGTAAG
>TBL_comb47_HYPODRAFT_10004135_pt1 | contig 16799 bp, 15 predicted proteins | sample TroBogypolimnion_40_FD_10682 | JGI IMG/M metagenome (IMG submission 10682)
CGAGCGCTAGCGTGCCGGCGGGCTGGCCCGCCGCGCCTACCTGCGGTTGGAAGCTGAGCGTCCCGCCCGCAACCGGGGCGCCCGCCTGGTCCCGCACCCGCACCCGCAGCTCGCTCCCGGAGAGCTCCGCCTTCATGGTCCAGCCGAGGCCGGCGTTCTTCGCGCGGTCCTGGGTGTCGCCGTAGTGCAGGCCGTGGCTGTAGTAGTCGGTGTCGACCACGCGGCTCACCCGGCGCGCCGCCGTGACCAGGCTTACGGCCATGCCGACCAGAAAGACGCTGATCAGAAGCACGATCCCGAGCTTCCAGCGGGTACCGCTATTTGGGGGTTGTTGCGGCATGTGCAGGCTTTCCTTTTGGTTGTTTTTTCATCGGACCGATCGGTCGGATCGGACTGATCGGACGGATCAACTGCGCCTTTTACTGGACGAGCAGCGGCAGGGCTGTTTCCGCCACGCTTTTCCCCGCCTTCACCAGCTTCAGGCGCAGCTCGCGCCGGGCAGGGGGGGCAGGGGAAACTTTGAGCACCAGGTCGACCCGCCGGTTGGCGTTGGGCGCGAGCACCAGCTCCCGGACCGGACCGATCAACTCCACCCGATACCCGGGGAGCGCTCCGACCTCCAAGGAGAAGCTCCCCGGGAGGGTGGCGCGGTTTTCCAGGTAGACCTGGTAGAAATTGACGACCGAGCCGTCGGCCAGTCGCTTCACCTCACCGTAGGCCGCGCGCTGCACCTTGAGGGTCGCCTCCGTGCGGGTCGCCACGCCGAAAGCCAGCAGGGCGCACAACAGGGCGACGACCCCCGCCAGCAGCAGGGTGCGGCGGTTCAGCGGCCGGCCGCCGCCCAGCGCATGACTGCCGAAGCTGTAGTGGATCAGCCCGTCCCGGCCGCGCCCCTGCATGACGCCGCGGCAGGCGTCGACGCACCTGCCGCAGTTGATGCACTCGATCTGGAGGCCGTCCCTGATGTCGATCCCGGTCGGGCAGACCCGGACGCAGGCGCCGCAGCGGATGCAGACATCCTTCAGGGCCGGGTCGAACTCGAGGGTCAGGGTGCTGCGGTCCATGGTCAGCAGCTGGATCCGCCCGTAGGGGCAGACGGTCCGGCAAAAGGTGCGGCGCACCAGGGCGAGGTCAAGATATACCAGGAGAAAGACGGAGGCAAGGGAGATCCCCGCGACCTGCCCGATCTCCCCGGAGGCGAGCCTGGCGAAAAAATCGCCCGGCGCGATGAAGTACCAGACCAGGTTGGCGGCCACCAGGCAGGAAAGGGCCAGGTAGCCGAGCTGACGGGCCAAAAAGCTGAGGGGCGCCGGCTTGATGCGGGAGCTGTTGCGGTCGATCCAGTCCGCCAGGTCGGAAAGGGCGGTCTGCGGGCAAAGCCAGCCGCACCAGACCCTGCCAAACAGCATGGTGACGAAGAGAAAGCCGAAAACGAAGATGAGGACTGCGATGAGGAATAGGTAGAACTCCTCGATCCGGATGCTGGCGCCGAAGAAGAGGATGGTGCGGCTGGCCGCGTCCAGGCGCAGCAGCGACTCCCCACCCGGCCTCAGGAAGGGAATCCCGAGCAGCAGCAGGGTGGAGAGCCATTGCACCAGCTTGCGCTTGGGCGCGATCCTGGACGGGTTGCCGCTTTTAGCCATCAAAGGGAGAGAAGGTACTGCACCAGCCCCTCGACCTTCTCATGGGACAGGTCGTTCTTGAAGGAGGGCATCCCGCCGGGCCGCCCCTCGACAATGGTCTGGGTGATCGCGGCGGGAGTCTTGCCGTACTTGAAGCTCTTGAGGGTCAGGTCGGGCCCGATCCCCCCCTTGGCGGAGGCGCCATGGCAGGAGGCGCAGCGCTCGCCGAACTCCTTCTTGCCCAGCGCGAGGGCCGCCTCGGTCTTGGCTCCCGGGATCGGGACGGCGGCCGCCGGCGCTACCCCTTTGAGCTGCTGAGCTGCAAGCATCGCCTCCTTGGCGGACTTCTTCTGGGCGTATTCCCCCTGGGAGCTCCACCCTCCGAAGAGGTAGTGCCCCATGAACGCGACACCCCAAACCAGTAGCCCGAAATAGAGAATCCTGAAGACCAAGGGAGATTTCGTCTCGATCCGGTAGCTGATGCCGTCGTAATCCTTATTTTCAGCAGACATGAAAATCCTCCTCTGAAGATCATTGGTGGTTTTCTATCCCCAGAGCAAAAGGGGAGCTAACCGGTCACTCGTCGTCCATCATCCGGAACTTGGGCGCCTCGCCCCTTTGCCGCTCCTGGCGGCGGTAGGTGCGTGCCACGATGAACACGAAGACCGCGAACATCAGGACCGTGGAGCCTAGATAGTACACGCTCGCCAGGTCCATATCAGTGCCTTTGCCGCAGCTTGAGGTAGGTGACCAGCTTCCAGGTCCGCTCCTTGCCGAGGCTGTCGCCGAAGGCGGGCATCCCCGCCGCCTGGCTGCCGCTGTAGATGGTGGTGAAGACCTGGGCGTCCGGCTTGTCGAGGTCGGAGAGCTTGGGTCCCACATCACCCTGCAGGTCCTTGCCGTGGCACTGGGCGCAGTTTTGCTGGTAGAGCGCCTTACCCTCGGGGAGTACCGCCATGTTGTCCTGGAACGGGTTCTTCAGCTCGCCCACCACGACGGCCTGGGCCGCCTTCCTCCAGGGGATGTCGTTGCCGAGTTTCTGCAGGTAGGCGACCATGGCGTCCAGTTCGCTCTTCCCCTTGAGCTCCATCAGGTCCTCCCTGGTGTAGGGGAAGTGCAGCGCCTGCATCTTGCGCTCGGAGAGGCTCGTGTCGAGCGGCTGCTTGAGGAACTCGTAGCTCGGCATGTTGGAGCGCGGCACCATGGACTGGGGGTCCTTCATGTGCTTTACGTGCCAGGCGTCCGGGTACTTGCCGCCGATCCGCGCCAGGTCGGGACCGGTGCGCCGGGAGCCCCAAAGGAAAGGCTGGTCGTAGGCGAACTCGCCGCTCTTGGAATACTCGCCGTAGCGCTCCGTGTCGGAGAGCAGCGGCCGGACCGTCTGGGTGTGGCAGTTGTTGCACCCCTCGCGGATGTAGATGTCGCGCCCCTCGAGCTGCAGCGGGGTATAGGGCTTCACGGAGGCGATGGCGAGCTTCGGGTCGTTGATCCACCAGAAAGGGGCCACCATGGTGATAACGGTGCCGACGAGGATGGTCGCGGTGGCCAGCAGCAGGAATATGATGGGCTTTTTCTCGATCATGAGCGTCTCCTCTCTAGGCTTTCTGTGCCACGGCTTGGGGCGCGCCGCCGGTTATGGTCTTCGCTATGTTGTACAGGAAGAACAGCAGACTCACGAAGTAGATCACGCCGCCGAAGGCCCGGGCGTACCAGTAGGGGTAGAGCTCGATCAGGGTCTCCATGAAGCTGTAGTGCAGGCTCCCGTCCGGATTGCTCGCGTTCAGCATGGTCGCCTGCTGCACGCCGGCAATCCACATGCTGATGGAGAAGATCAATTGCCCGATGACCGCCAGCCAGAAGTGCAGGTTCGCCAGTCCGACCGAGTAGATCTCCCGGTTATAGAGCTTGGGGACCGTGTAGTAGATTCCCGCGAAGAGCACCAGCGAGACCCAGCCGAGCGTTCCCATGTGCACGTGCCCCGGCACCCAGTCGGTGTAGTGGATGAAGGCGGAGAAGGTGCGCACCGCCTGGGAGGGGCCCTGCAGGGTCTGCAGGCCGTAGAAGGTGATGCCGAAGATCAGGAACTTGGCCAGGTAGTTCTCGCGCATCTGGTGCCACTGGCCGTTCATGGAGAAGTAGCCGTTGAAGACCGCCGCCCAGGAGGGGGCGATCAGCATGACGGAGAAGCCCATGGCGAGGGTTTGCACCCAGTCGGGGACCGGGGTCCAGAGCAGGTGGTGGGCGCCGGTCCAAAGATACATGAAGATCAGGCTCCAAAAGGCGATCACCCCCATCCGGTGGCTGTAGATCGGGACGCCGGTCGACTTGGGGAGGAAGTAGTAGAAGATCGCCAGGGGCGGCGTGGTGAGCACCATGGCGACCGCGTTGTGCCCGTACCACCACTGCACGTTGGCGTCGTTGGCTCCCGCGTAGGCCGAGTAGGACTTGGTGAGCGAGACCGGGATGCCGGCGTTGTTCACCAGGTAGAGTACCGCGACCCCCACCAGGGTGGCGAGGATGTACCAAAGCGAGATGTACATCTGCTCCTCGCGGCGCTTCACGATGGTCATCACGATGTTGACCGCGAAGATGACCCAGAGCACGACCACCAGGAGCGCGACCGGCCACTCCAGCTCGGCGTATTCCTTGGAGCGGGTCATGCCGAGCAGCAGCGTCACCGCGGCCAGCGCGATGACCGTATTGAAGAGCCAAAGCTGCACCCGGGCCAGGCCTGGGCTCCAGAGGCGGGTCTTGGTGAGGCGCTGGGTGATGTAAATGAAGAAGGCCATGAAGCTGCCGATGCCCCAGCCGAAGATCCCCGCGTTGGTGTGGATCGGACGCAGCCGGCCGTAGGAAAAGTAGGGGGGGAGGTTCAGCTGCGGAAAGGCGATCTGGAGCGAGACCACCACCCCGAGCAGCACCGCGACGAACCCCCAGAGCATGCTCGAGATCAAGAATCCTTTGACAACGTCATCTGCATAGCCTTCCTGATGATCCATGATGACCTCCTGGTAATGGGATATCATAAAATAGTATGTGGGCAGTTGCGTTTATCTATGAGTTCGGTGATTCGGCGAGGCAGCTGCTGGTCGTCGTGCTGTCTGCATCTGAGGCACTATTACGTCAAAAGGATGAGGCGTTGGAGAATGTACTGTGCCGGAAAAAAGCACCGGGATTAGCCAATCGGAGCGGGTATCGTGGTAGACTGCTGCTACTGCCTATGTCATGTCAAGGTGTTTTTGACCTGGCAATATGCATGCCGCCTACAACAGTCAGTTAGTCTATGCCATATTTAACATATATCAAGACCAAAAAGAGCTTCCGGGCGAATTTTTAGAGTGGTTATCCCGGAACCAGGAGGGGCCATGTCACACACGTCAGCAGCCGAAACAGTTCGCGATACGCTGGTGCGGGTGTTCTGCGAGCTCGACGCCTGGTTCGATCGTCCGCGTGGCGAACTGGAGGCGCGCCCGGACTACCCCGGCGCCTGGACCAGCGCCGAGCACCTGGAGCATGTCAGCCTGGTGAACGGCTTCCTGCTGCTGACCATCGGCAAGGGGTGCGCCCAGGCGCTCAGGCGGGCGGGACGCCTGCCGGTGCCGCAGGCCGAGAGCGACCTGGCACCGCTGCTGCCGGTCGCCGACCCCGACGCCTTCGTCTGGCCGCCCCCCTCGCACATGCTGCCGAGCGGGGGCCGGGACCTCGCCGAACTGCGTTCCCGGCTGCACAGCCAGCGCGGCCAGTGCCTGGAGCTTTTGGATGCCATGCCGGGAGGCGAGGGGCGGCTTTGCACGATCCGGATGTCCGTTCTTGACCTGGGCCGGTTGGACATGTACCAGTGGCTCTACTTTCTGGCCCAGCATGCCCGCTACCACCTGGTGCTGTTGGCCAGAAGACAGGCGGGTTGACAGCGTGTGCCCAGTCTATAATGAATGAGCGGACGGTTTGTGCCTCATTTGAGGTAGGCGATGGAGCATTCAAGGTATGATTTGCGGCAGGAGGAGATCCCTTCATTAACAGACCGTCGCACAATTGAGGGTTTAGGGTTTTAAAGCGGTTTGGCACGGACCATGCTATGTAAAGGACAGATTCGCTAAAAACCACTTTCAGGAGATTTAAAATGAAAAAAGTTCTGTCCTCCATCGTTGCTGCTCTCGTTGCTGTTGCTTTTGCTGGTGTTGTTTTCGCTGCTGACGTAGCTGCTCCGGCTGCTGCTCCGGCTGCTGAAGTGAAGAAAGAAGAAAAAGCTCCCGTGAAGAAAGCAAAAAAAGCAAAGAAAGCGAAAAAAGCAGCTAAGAAAGCAGAGAAGAAAGAAGCAGCACCGGCTGCTGAAGCTGCACCGGCTGCAAAGTAATTAACTCTTAACCGAGTTGGAAAAGGCCACGTCTTCGGATGTGGCCTTTTTTTTGTCTGCAGTTTCCCGCCCCGCCTCCTGCCGGCCGTAGGGTGGGCACTCCGTGCCCACGCGGGGTGGAATGCAGACGCAGCGGCACCTAAGACCCGGCCTCGGTGGGCACGGGGTGCCCACCCTAACCCTATTCCGAAACAACTTTCCCCCTCCCGACCTCCCTCCTCCGAAAGGAGGAGCGTGGATTGACCTTCGCCCGTTCCCGGCTACCCTTATCATGTGGATAGAATTAGCGTGTGCCAATGTATGGCGCGCGCCAACTGCTCCAAGGTAGCTTCGGCCGGGCGGGAGGACGCAGATGACCTCAACAGAATTGATCTCGTATGTGGGAGGCGGGGGCATCACCCTTGTTCTATTGGCGTGCATCAGTTACTGGTCGGTTAACTTCTTTATCAGGCAGGTGACCGAACGGGCCTATGAGAAGTTCCGCGAAAACCTTGCACAGGAGGTGGAGCAGGCTATCAGGGCGTTCCGGGAGGGGATGTGCGAGCAGATCGTGCTGCAGAGGAAGAAGTCGGACTCCCTGGCAAGCCTTTACTCACTGCTGATCGACCTGCTGCGCCTGGGCAAGGATCTCGCCGCGAGCTGTGCCAAGGGCGAGCCGCTTCAGATAGAGAAAATGCTGCGAGCTATCAGCGATACCTGCTCGGCCTTTTTCCAGCTGTACCAGAAGGAGAGCCTGCACTTTGCGCCGGAGTTCTGCGCCATGCTGGATCGCTTCCAGGTCGTGCAGAAGGAAGCCATGCAAGGCCTGGAAAGTGTACTGTACCGAAAGGATGCGGGGGAACGGAGCAAGGAGGCGGAGATCAGGCAGATTTGGCTGCGCTTTGAAGACCAGGTCGCCGAAGTCATGGAAAACGTCAGGAAGGAGTTTCACCGGCGCAACCTGGCCTCGGGAACTACCCTCATGAGGGAATTCGATGCCGTGCCGTCCGGTCCTGCCCCGGGGGCACAGACGGTACTGGGCGCCAACACCCCGCCTTAAGCAGAGGTCAGCGCAGGGCAGAAACAAACCGGAAATCCGCGGAGGCGGGTGCTACAACTCTTCCGGCTTACAGACATGGTCTTCCTTTTTTGCCGCGCGTCCGCATTTGCGGCAGACAAAGTTCGGTTCTGAGACAATCTTTTTCAGCTCCTTGAGATTGTCCTTGATATCATCCTTATCCCACTTGCAGAGCGGCTTAGTATCCTTTGCCATGACGACCCTCCTTGAATCCCGCTATGACTGCGAAACGACTGTTGGTTGAGTATATCATGTATCACTCTCTCCCGTAGAGCAGTTTTCGGTGCGGCGCTTGAAATGTGCCGAAACTGCGTTAGACTGGTTTATCTTTTTCAATCAACGGGGATTGATCAACTTTTAAAGGGAGGAGAAAATTATGTCGATGTTCTGTCGTCAATGCGAACAGGCCGCCAAGGAGACTGGGTGCGAGGTGGTCGGGGTATGCGGCAAGAATCCGGAAGTGGCTGCGTTGCTTGACCTGATGCTTTTCGGCCTGAAGGGGCTTGCCATTTATGCCGAGAAGGCGCGCGCTCTGGACACGCGCTATGAGGTCGCCGACATGTTTCTTATCGAGGGGCTCTTCACCTCGGTGACCAACGTCGATTTCGACCCGGTCCAGCTCGCCGGCAAGCTGAGGAAATGCTTCGACCTGAAGGAGAAGGTGAAGGCCCTCTACGAGACCGCCTACCGCGAGAAACAGGGTGGGCACGCTCCGCAGATCACGGACGGCCCGGCCGCCTGGGTGATCGCCGACGACCTGGAGGGGCTGGTGGCCCAGGGGCGCGAGCACGGCGTCAAGAGCCAGCACAGCGATCCGGACACCCTCTCCGCCATAGAGATCGTCATCTACGGCCTGAAGGGGATGGCCGCCTACGCCGAGCACGCTTTCATCCTCGGCAAGACCGACGAGGAGGTGTTCGCCTTCTTCCACAGCGCGCTCGCCGCCACCTGCGACCCCGCCAAGGGGCTGATGGACTTCGTCGGCCTCGCCATGGAATGCGGCAAGATGAACATCAAGGTCATGGGGATGCTGAACGAGGGGCACGTGGATCGCTACTCCCACCCGGTCCCGACCAAGGTGCAACTCGGCACCCGGAAGAACAAGGGGATCCTGGTTTCCGGCCACGACCTGCGCTTTCTGGAGGAGTTGCTGAAACAGACCGAGGGGAAGGGAATCGACATCTACACCCACGGCGAGATGCTCCCGGCCCACGGTTATCCGGGGCTCAAGAAGTTCGAGCACCTCTACGCCAACTTCGGCGGCGCCTGGCAGGACCAGCACAAGGAATTCCCAGGCTTCCCGGGCGCCATCATCTTCAACACCAACTGCATCCAGCGCCCGGCCGACAGCTATAAGGACCGCCTGTTCACCTGGGGCGAGGTGGGCTGGCCCGGAATCAAGCACCTGACCGGCTGGCATTTCGACGAGGTGATCAACAAGGCCCTGGAATGCCCCGACCTCCCGGACGCTCCCGGCAAGGAGATCCTGGTCGGCTTCGGCCACAACGCGGTCCTCGGGGTGGCGGACAAGGTCATCGAGGCGGTGAAGGGAGGTGCGGTGAAGCACTTCTTCCTGATCGGCGGCTGCGACGGCGCCAAACCCGGACGCAACTACTTCACCGAGTTCGCCGAGAAGGTGCCCAAGGACTGCGTCATCCTGACCCTGGCCTGCGGCAAGTACCGCTTCAACAAGGAGGAGTTCGGCGACATCGGCGGTATCCCGCGTCTTTTGGACGTGGGACAGTGCAACGACGCCTACTCGGCGGTCCAGATCGCCCTGGCGCTGGCGGGCGCTTTCAACTGCGGGGTGAACGACCTGCCGCTCTCCTTCATCCTCTCCTGGTACGAGCAGAAGGCCCACGTCATCCTGCTGTCCCTGCTGCACCTGGGGATCAAGAACATCAAGCTCGGACCGGCGCTGCCGGCCTACCTCTCCCCGAACGTGCTCCAGTTCCTGGTGGACAACTTCAACGTCGGGCGCATCGGCAATGTCGACGCCGACCTGAAGGCGGCCATGGGGCAGTAGCTTAGGAAGGGATGGTGCAGCATGACCACGAAGGGCGCTAAAGTCACGACTTTAGCGCCCTTTTTTGACCTGGTGCCAGAAGAGAGACGGTGCATGCAGCGCCCCGGTTAAGTCCGTGCGCCATACTCCTCCGCTCCTGACGGAAGGGCTTGGGGGCAGCACTGTAAAGGTCAAATTTTTTCCCAGGGGCTGCAATGATCAACGGACAAGGCCGGGGTTGGGACTCTTCGAATCAATAGTAATTATTTATTATAGAATATGCATAAAACTTTACCGTGAGCGGCATGCATGCCGCGAATTCGCGTCCGCTGACGATCCCTCGGCTTCTGCAGGGACCTTATCCAAAGATCATACCTGACCGGATTTCGCCTTCAATCGTGCTCCTGAGAATGCGCATGGCACCGGAAGGGGCAAAGAGAGACTGCTGCAACAATCCCCCAAAAAAGCGCGACGACTACGACTACGATTCCCATGGCTTCCTCCTGCGCTGACGGTCCTTCGGTGCTCGTGGTAGGGGCGCTGCGGCACTACGCCCGAGGGGGGCAGCGCCGTAGCGCGGTCTCTTCTAAAGCTCTGCTGCCTTCAGGAAGAGGATGTTATTTTCCAGGTGCACATGCTTGTGCAGGTCGTCCTCGAATTCCTTCAACTTGCTGTAGGTCACCATGAAGGTGTTGCAGACGCCAACGGGAATTTGGTAGTCCTTGGCGAGATGCCGGATGGCGTGGATCGCGGCGCCGATCTCGTCGTGCTCGTGGCTGAGCGCCTTGAGCGACGCCCTGAGCGCCTCCCTGTCGGCTGCATCATGCGCTGATCCGGCCTGGGCCAGTCCGGCGAGCTTCCTCACGGCAGGAAACAGCACCTCCTCCTCTTCGCGCAGGTGCAGCGTCAGGTCGGCTGCTATGGTATCGAAGATCTCCGCGATTTTTATCACCTCAGGATGATGGGCGCCGTGCACCTCGGCGATCTTGTGGGCGTAGGCGGCGATGGTGCCGGTCTGCTCCTTGAGGTAGGCGTGGTGCGTGTTGACGATGTAGTCGGCAAGAAACGGCAGGTCCCATGCCGCGTAGTTCTGGCTGCGGTCGACCGGCTGGGCCGCGGCCTGCTCGAGTTCCCGAAGCAGCTGCGCACTGTCGATCCCTTTCTCCTGGCAGGCCGTCGAGAGTGCCACCTTGCCGCCACAGCAAAAATCGATGCCATATTTTTCAAAGACCTGGGCGGCCCGATAATCCCTGGCCACCAGATCGCCGATGGTCTGGGCCGCCATATTTCCTGAGCTCTGCTCTGCTACTTTCATGTGCTGTCTCCTTGTGGCCCGAAGGCCGTAGCGCTGGACCGGCCCCGCTGCAACCCGGGCCAAAGCGGCGCCGGGCAGATGGCCCCGGCCCAAACCCTGCCGCTTCTGAAACCATCCTAGCACCAATCACCAAGGAAATTATGACCCACGTCAAAAAACACCAGATGCCCCACTGCGCGGAGCAACGCAGCCGCGATATCCGGCGAACCATCGGGCAAAGGACTGCTTTACTGTTTGGCACTGGCACGGTTGAGGGCAGTAAAATGTGTAATATTCAATGGGGCTGGTTTCAAAATATATTGATCCCCTGCGTAATTGGTTTGCTTTAAGATGTAAATTGATTTAAATTGTCGCTGCGTACGGAATGTCACCTGTCTGGTGACAAGCATCACTTGGCCGAAATACAGTTGCCCGTACCAGGTCCAGTTCCCCCTTTATGCGGAGAGAAATGGCATGTCGGAAAATAACGCAGATACTAGACCGTTGGTCCTGATCGTCGATGACGACCAGTTCATGCGGGTCATATTCAGGGAAACTCTGGAGAAGGGCGGCTTCCGGACTGCCGCTGCACGCGACGGGGTCGAGGCACTTGCCAAATTCAGCGAACTGCAGCCCGAGTTGGTGCTGCTCGATCTGATAATGCCCAAGCGCGACGGCTTCGAGACCTGCCGGGAGATCCGTTATCTGGCACAGGGCAAGCACACGCCCGTGCTGATTGTCACCAGCCAGAACGACGGCGAGCTGATCCACCGGGCCTTCGAGGCCGGAGCGACCGATTTCATCGCCAAGTCGAGCAACCCGGAGCTCCTGGTGTACCGGGTGCACTGCCTGCTGCGTAACGGCAAGCTCCTGAAAAACCTGCAGCACAGCGAGGACCGTTTGGCCCGGGTGCAGCAGATCGCCCGTCTGGGTGACTGGGAGTGGAGCCCGGAAAGCGGCAGGTTTTGGAAGTCGCAGGAGATATTCAGCATCCTCGGGATCTCGCAGGACTGCGATCCGGCGTCCCTGCAGGGCTTCCTCCAGATGGTCGCCCCCCGGGACCGGGACCTGGTGCGGGACAGCCTCACCCAGGCGCTGACCAGCCCGACCGGCTGCGACTTCGAGTGCCGCGTGGTGCGCGGCGACGGCAGCGAGCGCCTGGTCTGGGTCTACGGACGCCTGGAAGCCGCCGACGGTTCCGACGGTGCCAGGCCCGCGCACCTGGTCGGCACCCTGCAGGACGTGACCGAGGTCAGGCGGGCGGAGGACCGCAGCCGCATGCTCAAGGAGGCGGTGGACAGCCTGCAGGTCGGCATCACCTTCTCCGACGCGAGCGGCCGGATCGTCTACCTGAACCCCTCCGAGGCGCGCATGCACGGCTACGAGGTGGAGGAGCTGATCGGCCGCGAGGCCCGGGCCTTCGCCTCCAGCCAGCACAGACGCCAGGCTCCCCCGGGTAACCTCAAGGATGGCCTCGCCTGGCGCCGGGAAAGCGTCAACCTGAGACGGACCGGTGAGGAATTCCCCGTGCTGCTCAACTCGATTCCGGTCCGGGACCGCGACCAGCGCTACCTGGGGATCGTCACCACCTGCGAGGACATCTCGGAGCAAAAGCAGGCCGAGGAGAAGATCAACCGCCTGGCTTACTTCGACAACCTGACCGGGCTGCCCAACCGCGGCATGTTCCTGGAACGGCTGCACCAGTCGCTGGCGCTGGCAGCCCGCGACGGCGAAATGCTGAGCCTGGTCTTTCTCGACCTGGACAACTTCAAGGACGTGAACGACACGCTGGGGCACGCCGCCGGCGACCGGCTGCTCTGCGACGTCGCCGCGCGGCTCTCCGACTGCATCCGGGAATCCGACATCCTGGCACGCCTGGGCGGGGACGAGTTCGTGGTGCTGCTCACCTCGGTCGCCTGCCAGGACCGGGTCTCGGCGGCCGTGCAGCGCATGCTGGACATCTTCGCCACCCCCTTCCAGCTGGACGGGCGCACCGTCTACTCCAGCGCCAGCATAGGGATCGCGCTCTACCCGGACGACAGCCACGACGCCTCCAGCCTGTTTCGTTCCGCCGACACGGCGATGTACCACGCCAAAAACGAGGGGAGGGCGCAGTTCCGCTTCTTCTCCGCCGAGATGAACCAGAAGATCATGCGCCGGGTGGCGCTGGAAAACAGCCTGCGCCGGGGGCTGGAGCGCGAGGAATTCTTCCTGGTCTACCAGCCGCAGTGGGACCTGAGGACCAACAAGATGGTGGGCGCCGAGGTGCTGTTGCGCTGGCAGAGCGAGGACTTCGGTCTCATGCTCCCCTCCGAGTTCATCTCGCTCACCGAGGACTCCGGCCTCATCTTCAGCATCGGCGAGTGGGTGCTGAAATGCGCCTGCCTGCAGGCCAAGCGCTGGGCCGAGGCGGGCCACCCCGAGTTCAAGGTGGCGGTCAACATTTCCGGAAAGCAGCTCAAGCAGGCCGACTTCGTGGCGATGCTGACCGGGATCATCCGGGAGACCGGAGTCGACCCCTGCAGCCTGCAGCTGGAATTCACCGAAAGCATCATCATGGAGAACACGGAGAAGACCATCGCGACCCTCTCCGCCCTGAAGACCATGGGGGTGCAAATCTCCATCGACGACTTCGGCACCGGCTACTCGTCGCTCAACTATCTGAAGCACTTTCCGGTGGACCGCATCAAGATCGACCGCTCCTTCGTCGCCGACGTGAACCGCAGCACCGACGACGCGGCCATCGTCGAGGCCATCATCACCATGGCGCAGAGCCTGAGCCTCAAGGTGCTGGCCGAGGGGGTGGAGAACTCGGACCAACTGCACCACCTGACCGCCCTGGGGTGCGACGAGGTGCAGGGCTTCTACCTGGCCATGCCGATGCCGGCCGACGATTTGGCCGGGACCCTGGGCGCGGTGCACGGCAGGAGGCTCGGCAAACTCGCCGTCACCGAGTGGTTCGACAACCGCGCCGTTCCGACTCCCTGGCCCGGAAGCAAGGCGGAGCAGGAAATTCGCCCGGATAAAATTTGCGCATTTCGGGAATCCCGCTAGAATCCTACCAGGCGCCAAGTAGCACTGAAACCCATTGGGGGGCGCCGTACCGCATAAAAGGGGGGTAACTGCATGACAACCAAACCGCATGACCATTACCTGCGACTCAAGGAGCGTCACGGCGACCTGATGAACGCAGTGGAAGCGCTGGGCACGGCGGCGCGCAAGGCCGGGCCGCTGGACGAAAAGACCACTCACCTGATCCAGCTCGCGGCGGCCGCCGCCATCGGGTCGCACGGCTCCACGCACAGCCATGCCAAGCGTGCGCTGGAGGCAGGGGCGACGCCCGAAGAGATCCGCCATGCCGTGCTGGTCCTCACCAGCACCGTCGGTTTCCCGACGGTCGCCGCGGCTCTTGCCTGGGTGGAAGACGTGATAGAGAGTGGGCAGTAACCGACAGCGCAGGCAGGTTTTACTCCGCAGCTCCCGCCCCTGGCATTCCCGTTAACGGTTTGCCAGGGGTTTTTTTGTGCAGCTGTCGGGTAGCTCCTAAGCCCCACCCCCTGAGCCAAAAGCTCTTTTAAGAGGTATACTTGAGTGGTTCCGTTCAACTTTCAGGAGGAAAAAATATGGATCTGCAGCTAACAGACAAACTCGCCCTGGTTTCCGGCTCCAGCAAGGGAATCGGATACGCTATCGCCAAGCTCCTGGCGCGGGAAGGCGCCCGCGTCATCGTTAACGGCCGCTCGGATGGCTCCGTGGGGCAGGCCCTGGAGCAAATACGCCGGGAGCTGCCCGGTGCCAAGCTGGAGGGGTTCGCGGGGGACCTCGCCGAGGCTTCCGCCGCCGCGCAACTGGTAGAGCGCTTCCCGAAGGTCGACATCCTGGTCAACAACCTCGGCATCTACCAGCCCAAGGCATTCGAGGAAATCCCCGACGAGGAGTGGCGGCGCTTTTTCGAGGTGAACGTGCTGAGCGCCGTCCGCCTTTCCCGGCTCTACCTCCCCGCGATGAGGGCCCAGAACTGGGGGCGCCTCGTCTTCATCTCGAGCGAAAGCGGCATTCAGATACCGGTCGAAATGATCCACTACGGCATGACCAAGACCGCGCTCCTCGCGGTGTCGCGCGGCATCGCGGAGAGCTGCGCGGGGAGCGGGGTCACCAGTAACGCCGTGCTCCCGGGCCCGACGCTCTCGGCAGGCGTCGAGGAGTTCGCCGCCAAGCTGAGCGGCGGCCAGTCACTGGCGGAGTTCGAGCAGGAGTTTTTCCGCACGGTGCGCCCGAGCTCACTATTGAAGCGCTTCGCCAGCTGCGACGAGGTGGCGAGCCTGGTCGCCTTCGTCTGCAGCCCGCTTTCGCTTGCCACCAACGGAGCGGCGCTGCGGGTCGACGGAGGGGTGGTCCGATCCTGCTTCTGACCGGGGGATAGATGATCCGTGGCACGCTCAAGCGCATCTTCGGTTGGATCGGCGGGCTGACACCTCCGGCGCTCACCGCCATCTACCTGTTCGGCAGCCTTTGCTGGCTCCTGCTGGCCGATCTGGTCCTCTACCGTCTGCTCGCCGGCCGGCTCGGGCTCTGGCCCAGGGCGTCGGCCCTGCTGGACGGGCTGGGGGTGCTCAGCATGGCGGCCATCATCTACCTCTTAAGCGCCAAGATCGCGCAACGGCACCGGATCAACGAGCAACTGATTCGGGAGCAGGCGGCCCACGACGGCCTTACCGGGCTCTACAACCGGCAGGCCTTCGAGGAGATGATGGTCCAGGCGCTCGAACATGCCAAGCGCCACAAGGAATCGCTCGCGCTGCTCTTCCTCGACCTGGACCGCTTCAAGGCGATCAATGACCGGCGCGGCCACCTGGCGGGCGATGCCGTGCTGGTCGAGACGGCGCACCGGCTGAGCCAGTGCTGCGTCCTGCGCGGCGAGGACGTCGTGGCGCGGGTGGGAGGGGACGAATTCGCCCTGCTGCTGCGCCAGCCCGATTTGCCCGACGGGCCGAGTGTCGTGGCGGAACGCATACTCGAAGCGATCGCACTCCCCTTTGCGCTGGAAGGTACACCGATCAAGACCAGCGCCAGCATCGGCATCGCTCTGTTCCCCTCCGACGGCAGCGAGCCCAAACAGCTCTACAAGATGGCCGACCTCGCCCTGAACCAGGCCAAGGAGCAGGGGCGCGCCAGCATCTGCTTTTACGGCGGCGCCTGGCAGGAGGAGCGCGATGAGCGGCTGCAGCTGGAGCAGGGGCTGCTGCGCGCCCTGTCCCAGGACGAACTCTTCCTGGTCTACCAGCCCAAGCTCGACACCAGCTGCATGCGGGTCATCGGCGTCGAGGCCCTGGTGCGCTGGAACCATCCGCACCTCGGGGTGCTGGGCGCGGCGAGCTTTGTGCCCATTGCCGAGAAGTCGGGGCTCATCTGGCCGCTGACCGAATGGGTGCTGAAGGCGGCCTGTCGCCAGGCGGCCGCCTGGTACCGCAGCGAGGGGCTGGACGTCAACGTGGCGGTCAACGTCTCGCCGACCGCCCTGGGGCACGAGGACTTCGAGCAGGCGATCCAGAGGGCGCTGCGCGAGGGAGAGCTGCCCCCGGACCGGCTCACCCTGGAGATCACCGAAGAAACGCTCATGACCTATGCCGCCGGGTCGCTCGAGGTGCTGGAACACCTGCACCAGATGGGGATCAACGTCCAGATTGACGATTTCGGCACCGGCTACTCCTCGCTATCCTCCCTGAAGCATTACCATTTCCAGGCCCTGAAGATAGACCGCTCCTTTGTAAGCGACGTGGTGACCTCCTCGGAGGACGCTGCCATCGCCACCACCATCATGTTCATGGCGAAGTGTCTCGACATGGAGGCGATCGCCGAGGGGGTGGAGTCCGAGGAGCAGAAGGACTTTCTCACCTCCATCGACTGCCGGCTCATGCAGGGATATTATTTCGCCCGCCCCCTGAGCGCCGAGGCGGCGAGCGCCTTCATAGCGAGATTCAATCCCAAGAAGTAACCAGGCGGTACGGTTTGAATAGATTGCAGTGGCCAGACCGTGAGGCTTGAATAGATTGCAGTGGCCAGACCGTGAGGCTTGAATAGAGTGCGGTGGCCAGACTGTGAGGCTTGAATAGTTTGCGGTGGCAGACCGTAAAGTTTGATTCGGGTGCGGTGGCTAGGCTGCGCGGCTTGAATAGGGTGGCGCATCCGCTATACTGTGTGAGATTTCTCATCCGCAGATCCCACACAAGGAGTCGTCCATGTCAGAAAGACAGAAGACCGTAGCTGTTTTGACCGGCGGAGGCGATGTCCCGGGCCTCAACCCGGCGCTGAAGACCCTGGTGAACCGCGCCGCGGATAACGGCTACCAGGTGGTCGGCATCCGGCGCGGTTGGGGCGGGCTGCTCAACTTCGACCGCGAGGACCGGGATTCCCTGGAAAAGTACACCATGCCGCTGGACCGGCAAGTGGTCCGGACCGTGGACCGC
>TBL_comb47_HYPODRAFT_10004136_pt1 | contig 16798 bp, 19 predicted proteins | sample TroBogypolimnion_40_FD_10682 | JGI IMG/M metagenome (IMG submission 10682)
CGCAGCGACCACATGCGTATCGACTGACTGTGAGAAAAGGGAAAACTCAGCTCCTATTGGCAATTCATCGAACTTATTCATAATATGTGAATTATTTATTGTGCTTTTCAAGAATTTTACTAATCTTTTCATCCAACGTTGCCGCAGTAAATGGTTTAACAATGTAACTACTCGCTCCTGCTTGAGCGGCAGCTATAATGTTTTCCTTTTTAGCTTCAGCCGTTACCATAAGCATAGGCAAATGCGCTAACTTAGGGTCAGCTCGTACTGCCTGTAATAACTGCAAACCATCCATACCAGGCATGTTCCAGTCTGAAACAATAAAATCATAAGGTTCGCGATTAAGTTTTGCCAATGCCATATTGCCATCCTCAGCTTCTTCGACATTGTTATAACCTAACTCTTTTAATAAATTGCGAATAATGCGACGCATCGTTGAAAAGTCATCTACGACTAAAAATTTCATATCATTTAAATCTGCCACAATTACTCCAAATTGTCCTGTAAAAGTTATTAACGCTTAGCGCCAGCTCACTGGTAACGCTATACTCTGAGTGCAGGTGACCCATGTTTTCTAAAATACTCAAGCACTAAACCCGCCAAACGCGATAAGGTTGCAACTTCATGTACTGCACCAATTGCTATAGCTTCTTTAGGCATACCAAAGACGATGCAGGAAGCTTCATCTTGAGCGAAATTATAAGCCCCCGACTTTTTCATTTCTAAAAGCCCCACAGCCCCATCTTTACCCATACCGGTTAAAATAACACCTACAGCATTTTTACCTGCATACTCAGCTGCAGAATTGAACAACACATCAACAGAAGGTCGATGTCGATTAACAGGCGGAGCTTGATCTATTTGTATGATGTAATTAGCACCGCTTTTTGCTAAGCGCATATGCGAATGTCCAGGGGCGATATAAGCATGTCCGGGTAAAATTCGCTCCCCGCCCTGCGCTTCTATCACCGTTATTTTGCACAAATGATCGAGTCGCTGTGCAAACGAAGCGGTAAAACCCTCTGGCATATGTTGAGTAACTAAAATACCTGGGCAATCTGAAGGCATTTGCATTAACAATTCTTTTATAGCCTCTGTGCCGCCGGTAGAGGCACCGACCATGATGAGTTTTTCACTACTTAAGTATCGATTACCTACTACAGGTAAAACCTGAATAGCTTGTCTATTTTTAGCTCGTTTGGCGTGAAAATCGATATTGTTTTTTGCAGCATAAGCGGCTCTAATTTTTTCGGTCAGTAAGTCCGTATATTCCAACATGCCGGATTTAATCGCTAACTTAGGTTTAGTAACATAATCAATAGCGCCTAACTCTAAAGCGCGTAAAGTAATTTCAGAACCATGCTCAGTCAATGATGACACCATAATGACGGGCATAGGTCTTAACCGCATTAGCTTTTCTAAAAAATCTAAGCCATCCATGCGCGGCATTTCAACATCTAAGGTCAACACATCAGGCTCTAATTGCTTAATTAATTCTCTAGCGATTAAAGGATCAGGGGCCATACCTACGACTTCCATATCAGGCTGACTATTTATGATTTCTCTCATGACGCTACGAATTAACGCAGAATCATCGACAATTAGAACTTTTATAGTCATGAGTAATTAGGCCGCGGCTGAATCTATTAAACCCATTTCATCACTAGACATTAATTTATCAATATCTATCAAAATCAACATGCGCTCATCCATGATTCCTAGGCCCGTTAAATATTCAGTATTAAAAGCTGAACCCAATTTTTCAGGCGGTGGTTTAATTTTGTCATCGCTCAGCATAATGACTTCGGAAACACCATCAACCACAATCCCCATAATGCGGTTATGAATATTAAGAATAATCACAACTGTCAAATCATCATAACTTTGCTTGCCTAAATTAAATTTAATACGCATATCTAAAATAGGTACGATAATTCCGCGCAGATTAACCACGCCTTTAATAAAATCAGGAACATTAGCAATACGTGTGACTGTTTCGTAACCCCGTATTTCCTGAACTTTTAAGATATCAATACCATATTCTTCAGCACCTAAGCTAAACGACAAGAACTCCTTACCCGCAGTTAGACCATCCTCGTCTTCTTCGCCGCTATAACCTAACGCCCCCATTTCAGTTCCTGGCATGCTATTTTCTCCGTTTAATTAAGATTTGATTTATGGCTGTGGGTTATCAAAAACCTAAATCCGCTAACATACTATCAACATCATCTTGAGCCATCGCTAAGTCAGGTATTGCAGGACCTGCTAATAAATCAACCGGTTTTTCAGTAACCAAGGTTTCTGTTGAATAATCTTTTAATATTTGCGCCAATTCTATTTCGAGCCTCTGAGTTAAATCGACGATTTTTTTAATAATCTGTCCAGTAATATCTTGAAAATCTTGCGCCATCATAATGTCCATTAATCGCGCTTTCTCTGCTTCTGAATTTTCGATGATCTGCTTTGCATAGCTTATTGAATCATCAATGAGTAAAGCCCTATCTTCGGGCATCAAAGATTTATCATCGATATTAGCCCACCGACTAACGAAGTCTTTTGATTGCAAAATTTGTGCAGTTTGTATGGGTATAGCCTCATCAACAGCATTTAATACTTTATTAGCAGCTTGCTCTGTCAATGTGGCGATATACTGCAATCGATCTTGAGAGTTAGTAATTTCTTTTAAAGTATTGTCTAAAGCTCGCTCATAACCTAATTCACGCATGGCATTATGTAACTGCCGTACGGTAGCGCCTAAACGTCCATATAAGGTCTGCTCTTTATTGATAGCTTTAACAACAGTTTGATCTAGCGCAGACTCTATTTGAGCAGTCGCTGGCTTAATAGCTTCATCTGAGAACAAGCCGAACTGTTCAAACATAGTGTCAATATTTATTGCATCAATATCTGCTGATTTTTCTTTCATCTAACCCACCTAATAATCCATATTTTGGTTATTTTAAAAGAAAACATTAAAAGCAAATGCTTAAGAACAAGGCAGAAATGCCATGACATTAGCTTTTAATTAAAAATGAAATGGATACTGTGTGTTTTTTACTCAGTGACTTTCACTGTAGGTCGACTGCCTTCACTTCTGGCCGCATCTTCTGCTTGCTTATTTAATAAAATAATACTAATGCGACGATTAATTGGATTTAATGAATCTTGAGGATCTAATAAGACAGAGGATGATAAGCCAATAACCCTTAATAACTTTTCTTCTTGCATTCCACCATCAATAAGTACCCGACGCGCTTCATTGGCACGTTCTGACGAAAGCTCCCAATTGGTATAATCCTGACTGCCATTTGCAAAGGGTTTAGCATCCGTATGCCCGGACAGACTTATCTTATTAGGTAATTCATTTAAAGTTTTGGCTAACTCATGCAAAATGGTTTTGGCAGTGATTGATAATTCTGCGCTCGACAAAGCAAACATGGGCCTATTTTTCTCATCTATAATTTGTACACGCAAGCCTTCGCTAGTAATATCAATCAATAACTGATTCTTATAAGGCGTTAATTTAGGATTAATTTCAATCAATTGATCCAACTTAGCTTTCATGCCTAACATTTTTTTCAGTTCTTCATGCTTTAAAGCCGCTTGAGCAGTTTTTAAGTTAATGTCTTTAGCCAATTCAGGTGTTGATTTAGTAACTACCCCTGATTTCAGGGATGAATCTTTACCTCCGCCCTTAAGCATAATAGCACTAGCACTACTGCCACTCCCTGCCAGCGCTTGCTTTATCGGCATTTTAAAATATTCAGCAATCCCACCCCGGACACTTTCGTCAACATTACCTAATAGCCACATTAATAAGAAGAAAGCCATCATTGCCGTAACAAAATCGGCATAAGCTATCTTCCAGGCACCACCATGAGCACCACCACTGATAATTTTTTTACGCTTAACAATAATAATTGGTCGAAGATCATCCTTAGCCATCATTTTCCGGCTTAGGCTTAGATTTAGCCTGTCTAATTTCGTCATCAACTTCGCTAAAAGATGGCCGCTCCGTTGAAAACAAAACCTTACGACCAAATTCAACAGCCAACGCTGGTGGATAACCATTCAAACTTGCAATTAAAGTAACTTTAATGCAATGCAATGGTTTTGAAGACTCATGTAATTTTTGCTCTGCTAATCCTGATAAGGGTGCAACAAAACCATAAGCCAATAAAATCCCTAAAAAGGTACCGACCAAAGCATGCGCAATTAACATACCCAACTCAGCGGGTGGTAACCCAACCGACTCCATAGTATGAACAACACCCATTACGGCAGCAACAATACCAAAGGCAGGCAGACCATCCCCCACTTTGGCAATACAATGCACAGGAAACTCACCTTCAGCATGGTGAGTATCGATTTCGTTATCCATTAAGTTTTCAATTTGAAATGGATCAGCTTTACCGGACACCATTAAGCGTAAATAATCGGTAAGAAACTCAACGGCATGATGATTTTCCATCACCAAAGGGTAATCTAAAAATAATGGACTTTCGTTGGGTCTTTCTACATCAGATTCTATGGCTATTAATCCATCAGTACGAATTTTACTGAGCAAACGGTATAACAACAATAATAATTCAATGTATAAAGAACGATCATATTTTGTACTTTTGAATAAGCCGGGCAAGGTTTTCATGGTCGCCTTGATTACTTTCATGTCGTTGCCAACCAAAAAAGCACCCGCAGCCCCCCCACCTATCATCAATAACTCTAGCGGCTGAAATAGAGCTGCAGCATGACCACCAGCCATAACAAAGCCACCAAACACCGAAAACATGACGATGACATAACCAATAATTACCCACACTAACTAATAGTCCCTATGAAATAATCAGCACAAATTTCATCGAAAAATTTAAATATATCGCCTCGAGTAACAACACCAACTGGCCAATTATTATCATCCAGTATTGGTATGCAGCCGACGCGTTTATTTTTAAAGGTTTTAATGACGTCATAAATACTAGCGTTGACATTCAGTGCTATCGGTTTTCGAATGACTATTTGATGTACACGCTGATTAAGCGCCGCCAAGTCACGAGTTGTATAAATTCGAGCTTCTAAATAAGGATTCATGGCTCTTAATAAATCTCGCTCAGAGACCACTCCGAACAATTCGCCTTCTTCGACGACTACAATATGCCGAACCTTACTCTTAATAAAGATTTCTTCAATGTCACTGACACTATCATCTAAGCCAACAGTAAGTACAGGTTGTGTCATAATCTCACTGATATTCATCATTTATCCTCCCTGCGTATTATTAGAATGCTCAATTTAAGTGCGAACACAATCAACTGGCTATCTGCAATAACTCTTCACTAGCCTTACGCGTTTTGCCAGCCCGACTTGGCACATGACATAAGCCACAAACATAATGAACTCGATCAAAAGGCTGAGAGACAAATTGTCCTGAGCAACATTCACAGGTAGCCACCGTTAACATAGAGCTATTAATAAATCGAACCAGAGTCCAAGCACGTGTTAATGACAAAACTTGTTCTTCGCCTGAGTCTGCCGGCATTTGTTCTAAATACAATTTATAGGCCTTGATATTAGCTTCAATACCGGTTAGCGAGGTATTGGCGAGTAATTGTCGATAAATAGCAATAAACAATGAAGAATGAATATTAGGTTGCCATGTTAGAAACCAATCCACCGAAAAAGGTAACATCCCTTTAGGCGGTGATTCACCACGCAACTCTTTATAGAGCTTAATTAAACGATCACGTGATAAACCTATCTCCATTTCAAGCAACTGCAAACGTGCTCCAAATATAATTAACTCAGATGCCAACTGAATTTCTTTGAGTTCTTCAAGAATACTTTGCTGTTTCCTAGCCATGAGCTATCTCCATCGGGTAATAACGTTAGTTAGCAAATCTCTCTAACCGATTGGTTAGCTAAAAGAATGGCCGAATGCGCATGAGACATAGATAAGGATTTCTTGTCGTGCGTCAACATTTCTAATACCATTACATCATCAAAACGAAAACTGGTAATCATAGACGGACTAGTCGCTAACTTCATTAACTGAGCAGTACTCAACTTATCAATAAGGACCGCAATTTCTTGACTAATACCTAATCTATAAGTGGCCATATCCATATCTTCGCGAATAATATGCTGGGCCAGCATTAAATAATTTAAATTAATGTCACGAATTTCTCGTATTAAATTATCTGTGTTCATTTTCCACCTCACCTAATCGGTTTACTCTCGGCCATTGCATACAAAGTTTTTAGAATGCCTACAATGCTTTATATAGCAGGCCAGCAATATTTTTATAACCTTACTATTACTTTAGTAATGATTTTCCATTAAAATCACCCACTAGAGAATAAGCCAAAAGCCTTTTATTTTGACAGGCAAAGTAGGCTAATAACTACAGTCTTTGTCTTACAAATAGCGAGGATATCAAACTACAAACCGAAACAAATACCCTTCACAACCTCATGATGCAGGTAAAAAAGCCTTACTGAGGCGCCCCCTAAAAAGCCTCTTAGCCGAACTGATCAATAAAAACTCAGCTTAACATAGCGAGTTTCAGCAACACTGACAGAGATATTTCTTGAGGATATTAAAATCGGGGTAATCCGTGAAAATTTCGGGAACGGGTAAACTGAACTATGAGAAAAAACTTATTGATCGTGTCAAAATCTAAAAACTGGCATATAGAGACCCTTATTTCTATCCACCACCTTCCCTATCGAGCATAGGGCGAATGCTGAAACTATAGCGGTTATTGAAGAAGCAAAGCGAGGGAAAAATAGTGTTGTTTGCAAAGATACTAAAGATCTATTTGATAAACTCGGCATCTAATGCGATTGCCTATCTTCACAAATAAATTTCAAAAAGACTTAAAGAAATGTAAAAGTCGCGAAATAACTAGGGTTGTAAATATTACCTTTACTTATTATTGTCTGATTCATCAAGAGTCACATTTACCACTTTGTGGGCAAATCGATTAGGTTTCGCTTTGCTGTAATCAAAATTATATTCGGGTAATAAATCTTCAGTTTCTGTTTGCGTGTTTGCGCGTTCATAGTCCTTTATCTCAGGATTTGTTGAACTTATAGCATAACAGTTGCGTAGGTCGGATTAGCATAGCGTAGCGTAATCCGACTCTTTTTGTTAACGCAGTGTTAGTGTATTTAACCTAAGCGCCTTAGGAGCTTATCCTAAGGCGCACTAAATCTTAATGGATTAGCTTTCTTATAGGATCGCAATAATCGCTGATACCTTCTGGTGTTACTGCCGCAACTCTAAATTCACAATAGCTTCCAGGCACAAGACCTTCATGCGTGTAAGTTGCGCTAGTGGTCGTTGAAATAGTGACCCAATCGCCATCAGCAGGATTTGCTGTTGTTGCCATTTGCCAAATATAAGCCCGTGCACCTAGGATGGCTTTAGCGATTAATTTAATAATGCCTGAATGTGCAGTATCCATCGCCGATATCGCGGGTTTATTAAAAGGTGTGGGTTGTTTGGATTCATGAAAGCCACTGCTTAGGATTTTAGTTTCATCGCCATTAGCAATGCTATCTACATAATGCGCTTGCCGGATAAATAGTAGATCAGCTGCTTCGATCACATCACGTAAATGCGATTTAGCGGAGCGCCTCCATCTTGTGCAGCTAGGGCTGCCGCTTCCATATTGGCTACAGCGGCAGCCGCATCCGCTAAGGATACATCCGGTGTTGGGAATACAGGGTTGTTGGTTAATTTTGCAATGACATTTAAATAAAACGCAATCTTAATAGCAACCGCAAATTTTATAAAATCTACGAGAGGTTTGATCTTTTTCATGGATATACCTTATTGTTGAATTAAATACTGTAAGAAAAAATACCAGCCTAGGTTGCATGTGGCTAGTGCCGTAGGGTCTAAGCTAGTCTGGCGAAATAAAACTAATAAACAAGCGCCATAAGTCAGCCGCCTATTGGGCGAGTGCATCCGTTGCTTAGTTTGTAGATAGCGTATGAAATACGCTGGATCGATATTTATCACGCCGATACAGAGAGTTAGTTGCAAATAGCTTAAGTAAGCCGCGAAAACGCTGAGGTTTTTGTAGATACCTTAAGAAATAGCAAGAAAGCTCTTATGAAGACGCGAACATCACAAGCGATTCGCGTCTGGTGTGAATATTACACTAGATTTAAAGGTGATGCGCATTTATCTTGTGCTATTTTAAAAATAGAGGTGTCATTTTATTTTTGCCTAGGCTATTTTAAGATTGGATAAGCAATCCGCGTATTATGCGCGCTATTTGTTTTTGAGCTAGGCGATAGGCGATTTCCGTAGCGTATTTGTATTTTGCGCAAGGTATTGGTCTATCGCGTAGCGTATCGGTGGCTAGTTTATGGCTGCTTTTAGGCTTATTGTGTATGTCGATATTAACAAACTAGTTTCATGGATGGCAATAAGTCGTATCACTACAAATTATCATGATAAGGACTCTAACATTCGATACGTAGATCCATGTAGTCTGGATCCCGGCACAAATCTGTCTGGAACAGATTTGCATTTACCCCAAGGGCGACACACAGGACAGCCTGACCTGAATCCATGCCGAGATGACTAATAGGTTGTTTTTCATGTACTCATAAGATTTGTATTTATCGGTCTTATTTTTATTTAGCCACTATAAATCACATAGAGCCAATATTTTTCTTTAAAGCCAGTCTTAGATTCGCCTGGAAATAAGTCAATATAAATCATTGATAACTTTACCAACAACTTATTAATTTCAGCGACGGAACTACTTTTTTGGTGATCATCATCAGTTTTCAGCATAAATCATCATTCAACTATTTAAGTTTGAATTATTAGAGATAGCCTTAGCTTAAATTCGCCAAGTAACTGCAAAAGTAATAGTGAATGTAGATTCATATTAAACCAGATGATGATCCATGGCATAGCGCATTAGATCGGCATTGTGGCGCAAATCTAATTTAGTCAATACTCTAGATCGATACATACTAATAGTTTTAACCGACAGATTTAATTTTTCAGCAATATCGCCAACCGATAAACCGCTGGCAATTAATTCCAAGGTTTGTAATTCACGCTCTGAAAGCTTTTCATACTCGCCTACTTCAAAATCGTCTTGCGCACGATTAGCTAATTCTTGCGCCAAAACCTGGCTAATGTATTTTTTTCCTGATAAAACACAATCTATTGCCTCACCTAAACATTGCATGGTTTCTTGTTTAGTTAAATAACCAGAGGCGCCTAGCTTGAGCACCCTAAAAGCATACTTCATTTCTTCATGTGCCGAATAAACTAATATTTTTAGACTATTACGAAATTCTTTCTTTAATTGCTTAAGCACATTTAAAGAATCACCCTGTTGAAAATTAATATCCAATAATAATAAATCGGGCTGATGCTCGCGGCACATTTCCACGATCTTGGTTACGTCATTTGTTTCTGCAATAACTGTACGCGTAGGATTTTTTTCGAGCATGATTTTAATGGCATATCGAATAATGTCGTGATCGTCGGCGACAGCAATTTTTTTTATAGTATTCATTGATCTATTATTAATTCGATTTTAAGTAAATAGCTCGATATCACCAGCGACTTCAATGACTTGTAAGCGAGAACGATAACTCTGCTCTAGCGTAACCACTTCATCATTATGTAAGCCATACAATTTTTTAACTAGCACTCTACCCGTCTTAGGAAAAAAGTAAACTTTACGCGGATATATATCCAGTAAATCTGTAGAAACGACAGGGATGCCTTCGGTTTGTAAATAATCTAAGCCAAATTGAGCATTACGCTCGCCCACATTTGTAGATTTCATGTGCTTAATGACCGCACCACCGCCAAATAATTTGGCTTCTAATTGAGATCGCTTGGCACCCAACTTAAGGACTTGGTTAATGAGCATTTCCATGGCATATCCACCGTAACGAGCAGAACTGTTACCCCAAACACTTTGCTCTTGATTATTTTCTGGCAACATAAAATGATTCATACCGCCAATACCTGTTTTAGCATCACGGATACAAGCCGCGACGCATGATCCCAACACTGTGACTATCAACATATTTTCTGAAGTCGCAAAATATTCACCCGGCAATAATTTGGCTGCGCTAAGATCAAAATCACGATCATGGAATAGCTTTGGTGATACCACAACAGTCGTCATAACAAAATTACTCCAAAACAATCCATATCAATGAGCGAGCCCATTAATGGGCGACCCCGTAAATAGTGCGCCCTCTTTTTGTAAGTAAATCGGCGGTGTGATAAAAGTTTTCTGAATGGCCAGCAAAGAGCAGGCTTTCAGGCGTCATTAAGGGTACAAACTTTTTCAAAATTTTACGCTGAGTCTCTTTATCAAAATATATCATTACATTTCGGCAAAAAATAACATCAAAGGGGCCTTGTATATTCCAAGAATTATCCAATAGATTAAGAGCTTGAAAGCTAATCAAGTCTTGTAATTCTTGTCTCACACGCACGTAACCTTGCTGATCCCCCGTACCTTTTAAAAAAAATCTCTTTATTAAATCAGCGGGTAACTTATCAACTCTATCTAAACTATAAATACCAGCTGCAGCGGTTTTTAATACTTGCGTATCGATATCGGTGGCCAATATCTGTACCGCAGGACTAAAAGTTCCTAAAGCGTCTATTACGGTCATGGCCAAGGTATAAGGCTCTTCTCCGGTAGATGCCGCACAACACCAGATCTTAATAGGACGTTTAGTGACAATAGTACGTAAATATTTAGCCAAGATAGAAAAGTGTTCAGGTTCTCGAAAAAAAGCCGTTAAGTTGGTGGTCAATGCATTTATAAAGGCTTCACGCTCAGCACTCTGTGTTTGTACTAAGTGCAAATAGTCATCAAAACGTGTTAAACCCGTAACTCTTAAACGCCTCGCTATACGGTTATAAACCATTTCACTTTTAGAGCTTGATAACTTAATACCGGCTTGCTTATATATTAACTGTCGAATTTTCTGAAAATCTTGATCTGTAAAATGAAACTGTCTATCGTTTAGCGTTAAGTTAGTCATCTGTATAGTCAATTGAGCCTTATAGATAAAGCATGCGTTAACAATATACACAGCCATTCGTATCTAAATATTTTAAGCACCTTATTCTATGCAACATTGCTTAATTTAAAACCCAGAGCAAAAGGCAAATTAAGCGCCTACTTAAACATTAGTTTTCAATAAAATACAGACTAAAGCCACTGCCACCCTTAGCCCTTAGGCTCAAATAACCCAAACCCCAAGTCATCCCGCTTTAAATAAATCGTTCTGTTTCTTGCTCACGCCGAAAAGCGCTTAAACGTTTTTAATCGTTATAATCCGCAAAAATGCCCTCTGTTTGAAACTTTGATTTATATCAAACCTACTACAATATTTTGCTTCTGGAATGTTTTATTCATGTGCTCAGTATATTTAATGAATCAATTTTAAATATCATTACAGAAAGCAACATAAATCCAGACATAAATTTTCATTTCCTTCAAGGGTGCATGGCAATGGTATTGCGAATTAATTTTATAAAAAACTGGCAAGTATTATTGGGCCTTTCTTTAGCGATTGCAGCAGGACTCAGTGTCGGCCAGGAATTATCTGAAAAGCCTGATCCGCGTGCATTTGCTACGACGCTCACTTCCATTGAGAAACTCAATCAACTCAAATTCTTATTGATCGATAGCCAAACTCAACTACAGACAGCACTATCTGATGTCATACCGTCCAGTACCAGCAATAACAAGATTTCATTGATTTTAGATCGCAGCGTATCGGCTAAAGCGGCAGCTGGTATTGACAAGAATATTGACCTTATAAATAGTTTACAAAGCAGCTTGGAACAGATACTGACTTCAAGCGACGCTAAAGTCTTCAATGAACAACTTAGTCAGTCACAAACAGTTTATATAGAGCAAGGTTTAAAGCCTGCTAAAGCGGCCTTATATAAGCATGATTATGTAGCTGTCAAACATAATACTCAGTTAGCCGCAGATCTATTGCTTGTTGTCGAAAATGAAGCAGATACTTTATTAAAAACACAAATTTCTAGCATACAACATCAATATCAAGCCATATTACCGACTTCACCGATCAGTGAGCTAACCCATATCGCCTCGATTAGCCCAACAGCAGAAACCTCAAGCCCCTTATGGTTAATCTCCTTGTTAGCCGGTTGTTTAATGGCCTTAGCGACAGGTTTTTTCTTATTTATACGTAAACATAAGAAAGTCTTAAACCATGCTATTGATAGAATGCAACAGTTAACTATCGGGAACTTTGATAATGCACTTTCAGATTCAAAGCCTAAAAATTCAAGCTCATTAATACAGGCTTTAAATCTCTTACAACAAAAAATGGCGTCGGATCATGCTGAATGCGCGCAAGAGATGTTTACTGTCAAACAACTGCACATTGCTCTGGATACCTTATCAATCGGCATTATGATTGCCGATAATCAACGTAATATTACTTATGCTAATAAAACCGTTATCGACATTTTACGACCTATGGAAACCACCATTCGTCAACGCATCCCTCACTTTAATGTCGATCAAGTAATAGGTCTTAATATTGATGTTTTTCATCAAGCGCCCGCCCATCAAGCAAACCTATTAATGCACTTAACAGCCCCTTATACTGGTGAATTTAAATTAGGTAATCGACATAACCGTATCACAGCGACCCCTATTATGAATATCGATCAACAACGTATCGGTACCATAGCAGAATGGCATGATCGCACTATGGCGAAAACGGCTGAGCAAGACGTTATCGATATGATTAACAATATCATGGTGGGTGATTTTACTAATCGTATCAACACCAAAGATAAAGTCGGCTTTTATAAAGAAGCAGGACGAGGCATTAACAGCATTGTTGATATTTTTGATGCTTGGCTAAAAGAAATCCTGCGCGTCTTTTCAGGTATTGAGTCTGGTGATTTAACCCAAAAAATCAGTGATGATGGCGATGATGCCGGAACCTTTACTGATTTAGCGCGACATACCAATGGTGCCATCGATAATTTACAGCAGATTATTGCTCAAATTTGCATAGCCTCTGGCTCAATAAATACCGCCGCAAGAGAAATGGCAGAAGGTAACACAGATCTTTCTCAACGTACTGAAGAACAGGCCGCTTCATTAGAAGAAACAGCCGCCAGTATGGAACAATTAGCTGCTACGGTTAAAACCAATGCCGAAAATGCAAGACAAGCGAATCAAATGGCCGCCGCCGCGACTAGTATTGCTGAAAAAGGCGGACATGTAGTCAAAAACGTCGTGCAAACCATGAGCTCTATTAATGAATCTTCAAGAAAGATTGTTGATATTATCAGCGTCATTGATGGCATCGCTTTTCAAACTAATATTCTGGCCTTAAATGCTGCGGTAGAAGCCGCTAGAGCCGGCGCACAAGGTCGAGGATTTGCGGTCGTAGCGGGTGAAGTACGTATTTTGGCGCAAAAAAGTGCAGCTGCCGCCAAAGAGATTAAGCAATTGATTTCTGATTCGGTACTTAAAGTCGAGTCTGGCTCAAAACTGGTCAATGAAGCCGGTGATACCATGGAAGAAATTGTTAACTCGGTCAATCGCGTGACTGAAATTATGCATGAAATTAGTGCCGCGTCTGTAGAACAAAGCGCGGGTATTGATCAAGTCAACTTAGCGATTACGCAAATGGATGACGTCACTCAGCAAAATGCCTCTTTAGTGGAAGAGTCGGCAGCGGCCGCCAACTCCTTAGACGAACAAGCCCAGGCCTTGATTAAAACAGTGAGCACTATTAAATTATCATCGGATATGCTAGCCACTATTCAATCGCATTCTGTTACTCAAAAACCCACCACTAAAATCAGCGCTAAAAAGACACCTAGCTATAAAAAAATAAGACCTAGCATTATTACTAGCCATGATGACTGGGAAGAATTTTAGCTGGAGGCTACTCAAAACACATTCAAAGTTGCCAATATTTAAGCGCTAGGAAAAGCTAATACGATTGGGTTGTCTCTTTAGCAACCCACTCATTAGCATAATATTGAGTGCTACCATTAAAACTAAGCGCAACTCGTAAAAAAAACGCGACAGCATCAGCTAGATGCTGAACTTAGCCGCCTAATATAATACATAATCCTAGGAAAACTAACGGTGATGTTAGTAATGTGAAAGCTAATATTGACCGTGTTAGCGATGATTTTAATAAAATCATCGCTTACCTTATTAAGGTCATCTCTCACCAAGGTGAATGTGGAATGCACACAACTCTAAATTGATTGAAAAACAGTAACCATTAACGCCTTCAATGATAACTCAACGCCCATCAATAGCCTGTTACTTTTGAAACATCCAAATATAAGCGTCAATGTCACTCCACCTCAACTATTGCGGCTAATTTACCAGCTTAACGATGTAGCTTCTGACTTTTAAAAAACCTGAGCCATTATCAAAAATAAAGCACTTACCATAATTAGAACATTTACTAAGCTAAAATCACAAATAAACAATGCTTTACTAGATTTTTTTTTGTAGAAATTCATGATGCCATCGATTTGATTGGTCACTTGATCCTGCATATGTATTCTATCGTTATTCATTACTTTCTCCTGATTAGGTACTAGATTGAATCTTTTCAAATTCCCCAAAACTTGATAAATGCACTAATAAGGAGGGGTATTTATATGCATATAATATGACATATAAATTCCAACAAATGCCTTATGAATAGAAGGCTTTTTCGCACTCTCCTCTTCCTTTTAAAAAAATACTAAAGCAGAGTCACGTTAATAAAATCTATGAGAGGTTTAATCTTTTTCATGGGTATACCTTATCGTTGAATTAAATACCGTAAAAAAAATACTAGCCTAGGTTGCATGTGGCCAGTGCCCTATGCTCTAAGCTAGTCTGGCGAAATAAAAACTGTCAAGCAAGCGCCATAAGTCAGTGGACTATTGGGCGAGTGAATCAGTTACATATTTTATAGATAGCTTATGAACTACGCTAGATCTCTATTTATCACGCCGATACAGAGAGCTAATTACAAATAGCTTGGGTAAGCCGCGAAAACGCGGAGGTTTTTGTAGATACCTTAAGTAATAGCGAGAAAGCTCTTAGGAAGACGCGAAAATCACAAGCGATTCGCGTCTTGTGTGAATATTACGCTAGATTTAAAGGTGATGCGCATTTACCTTATGCTATTTGAAAAATAGAGGTGTAATATTATTTTAGAGCAGGCTATTTTAAGATTAGATAAGCAATCCGCGTATTATGCGCGCTATTTGTTTTTGAGCTAGGCGATAGGCGATTTCCGTAGCGTATTTGTATTTTGCGTGGCGTATTGGTATATCGCGTAGCGTATCTGTGGCTAGTTTATGGCAAATTCTCTCTATGCAGGCTATCCTCCTGACTCCCTTGTTCCAGACAGATTTGTGCCGAGATCCAGAGTATATGGATGTAAGTATCAAATGCTAACAAAGCCAGTGCCAGCAAAAGTGCCCTCTATTCATTACTTTACTTTATATCAAACCTATTAGAATCCTTAGCCTATGTAAATGCTTACCCTTGTGCTCGATATCGTTATTGTGCCCATTAATATTCTCTTTTATTGAAGCTAAAATTACACAAAATGAGCTTAAATTTTAAACCTACTATTCTTATCATAGATGACAGTCCTGATGTTATTAATCTAATATCTGGCCTGCTTAAAAATAGCTATAAGGTAAAAGCGGCTACTTGTGGCGAAAAGGGACTAAAGATTGCTCAAAACGATAATGCTATCGACCTCATATTATTAGATATCATGATGCCTGGCCTTTCTGGCTATGAGGTTTGTGAACAATTAAAAACTGACGCCAACACCACAGACATCCCTGTCATATTTATCACCGCAATGAGCAATCTTGATGATGAGTTAAAGGGATTAAATCTAGGTGCAGTTGATTATATTTCTAAGCCTATCAGTCCAGCTATATTGTTAGCAAGAGTTGAAAACCACCTAAAAATCAAAGCAGCTAATAACTATTTAAAAGATAACAGTGAGTTTATCGAAGCAGAAATCAGCCAAAGATCAAAGCTACCAGCGGCCATCCAAGATATCGTCATCCTAGTATTAGCTGAACTTGCAAAAACACCTGACAATGAAATCGACCACTCTATGCTGCACATGTCTTTATATGTGAAGGCATTAGCCGAGCTGCTAAAAAACCAACCTAGGCTCAAATACTTTCTCAGCGAGCAAGCTACACACATCAAAACTGAGGGTCAAAGTACATCTCTTGATCCTGATATAACGAAGGCATTTCTAGCATTAGCGGAAAGTTTTAAAGAAATCGCTAGATAACAATGGCGTGACGTTCAAAACTAACACCCTTACCGCATCAACTACACAGCACCTAACAGGACGCTCTATAATGGATAAAGACATAGAACAACTTAAAGAAAAATTTGTTATCACTGCTACCGACATTGATCTAGTTCGTCAAGCAGGCAAATTGCTTACCGATTTCATACCTGAATTTATTGAAAAGTGGTATGTATGGCTCAATAAACAAGAAGAATTTTCATTGTTTTTTAGCTCTAACGACAGCAATCTAAAGCGAGTTCAAGAACAGCAAGTTATCCACTGGCAAAGCTTCTTTGCCGCAAATATCAATGATCGTTATATCAAAGAACGACGTCATATCGGCGAAGTCCATGCCCGTATTGGTTTACCCAATGATATTTATTTTGCAGGTATGTCTATGGCTTTGCAATTACTGTCAGATGAACTTTGGAATATCAAGCCTATTCCCG
>TBL_comb47_HYPODRAFT_10004137_pt1 | contig 16795 bp, 16 predicted proteins | sample TroBogypolimnion_40_FD_10682 | JGI IMG/M metagenome (IMG submission 10682)
GGGCCGGACGCTGCAACGCCGGTTCAAGCAGCATGACCTTTTTATTGCGGATCTGCCCGAGGTCGATATTACCAACGCAGTCGTTGTTGACCAAGCCGTTGCGGCGTTCAGGCCGGATGTGATTGTTCACGCCGCTGCTATGACTCAGGTCGACGCCTGTGAGGCGGACTCGGACAAGGCGTTCCGGATCAACGCGCTGGGAAGCGCAAACGTCGCCAGAGCGGCATCGCGTCACGGTGCCCGTCTCATCGCGATTTCGACTGACTACGTGTTCGACGGCGCGTCAAACAGACCCTATCACGAGTTCGACATGCCAGCGCCGAAGACAGTCTACGGTGCCAGCAAATGGGCTGGCGAAGAAGCTGTGCGGCACCACTGTCCGGATCACACCATTCTGCGTGTTGCTTGGCTTTACGGCGAGGATGGGCCCAGTTTTGTCCATACGATGCTTAAACTCGGCAGACAAGATGGCGCACCCCTCAAAGTGGTTTCCGATCAGGTGGGAAATCCCACGTCGACCGATGCCGTGGCGGAACTTATTGAGCGATTAGCGGGCCATCCCGTGCCGGGAATTGTACACGGATCGTGTGAAGGCGAGGCGTCATGGTTCGATTTCGCCCAGCGGATTTTTGAGCATGCTGGCATACGCAGAGAGTTACAGCCTTGTACGACCGCCGAGTTTCCGCGGCCGGCACCGCGGCCGGNAAACTCACGTTTGGAAAAACGTGTCTTACGGTTAGCAGGTCTTCCCGCTATGCCGCAGTGGCAGGAAGCTCTTGCTATTTTCCTTCGAGAATAAGTATGAGTTGGTTTGTTAAAAACATCCTGTTGTTACATCTCTTCGCGCTTGTTGCGGCGTTTGGCTGGATCCACGGTGGCGCACGGGCGGATTTGTTGTTGCCGGTAATTCCGTGGCTCACCTTTTTTGTCCTGGAATGGCTATTGGTCTTTCCTCAGACCAAGTCGACAGAGACATTGTTCGAAGCGCGGGCACGTGTATGGCGGGCGCTGAAACGAGATCCTCTGACGTATGTGGCATTAGCTTTGACGGTGGTGTTGGTCATTCCTCTATTCAACGTTGCCAAACCACCTTTTTATGATACGGCGCGGCATCTGTGGCATAATCCTAACCCATCCGTCACATGGCTGCCTTACTGTGTGAATCCGTCAGAGCATACCGTGTTGCTGTTGTGGTTTCCGCCGGTTTTGACCGCCGCCTTGGCCGCCCGGCATGGCTTGCTGAAAAAAAGTAAACGGCTGTTGTTGGAAGGGATCTGTTGGAACAGTGCAGCGATGGCTGTCGTAGGCTTCTTGCAGATTTACTCAGGCACGGATAAGTTGATGTGGCTTACTCCCATGAGCGGCTATTTCTTTTCGACGTTTGGATACCCAAATTTCGCAGGCGCGTTCTTCACGCTGACGGCAACTCTCTCGTTTGGATTGTGGTTTCAGAATACAACTGAAAAGGGCAGATTGTCGGTATCCGCACCTTCTGCAACACAAGATGAACGGTCGTGGTTCTATGTGAACCGCATGCTTCTCCCAGCCATATTGGCTTTCTTGGGTGCAATCGCCTCATTGTCGAGGGCTGCTATTGTCTTGAGCATCCTCGCGCTTGTTGTGCTGATTGTCTATATGCTGGTTTACGTGTGGAAACAGGTGACAGCCGGTGTCCGCGTGACTATATTTGCGAGTTTGTTTGCGGTTTGCGTGATCGTTGCATCCTCTTTTGCTGTTTTCAAATTTGAAAGTCTGAAAACAGAGGTTCGAACGATTACCCTTTCCGCAGTTGTAGAGCGTGTTACCGGAAGCGGGTATTACCATGCGCGGGTGGCAAAGGAGATTTTTCGTGACCATCCAGTATTTGGTGTAGGTGGTTGGGGTTATTCGCATTACCAACTCCAATATCTGAAACCCGGCGAGAACCCGCAAGAAGATGGCGGAGCAAATGTACACAACGACTCTTTGCAGTTTTTGGCTGAACAGGGTGCCGTTGGGTATACACTGATTCTTGCCTGTGTTGTTCTATGGGTGATCCCTGTATTTTGGCAGGTGTGGCTTGTGCTCAGGGCGAGAACTATATCCGACCTAGAAGGCGATGCTTCAAAAGGAAATGCCGGATGGCTGCAGAGGTTTCCGATTCCCGTGATTGCTGTCGCGGTTGCAACCACGGCGACCGTGTGCCATTCGCTGGGGGATCTTCCGTTTCGGTCCCCGGCTGTCATGGTTGTCTGGGTGCTGGCCTGGAGTTGTGTGCCTGGTTGGTTGCCGCTGATCAAACAAGTTCCTGCGAAATGAATGAGCAACGGATTATGAGAACGGTCGCGATCATTGGTTTGGGCTATGTTGGATTGCCGCTTGCATTACAGTTCTGCCTGTCAGGCGCAAAGGTGGTCGGTATCGATATCGACAAGACGAAGGTGGCTGCTCTCAATGCCAGACGGTCGTATATAAAGCATATTTCAGCAGAATCGATCAGGGATCAAATGGAGTCAGGAAGACTGACCGCGACCGACGATTTTTCGATTATTACTTCAGCGGATGCAATAATTATCTGTGTGCCTACGCCACTCAACAAAAATCGTGAACCTGACATTTCCTTCATTGTCGAGACTGGCAAACAAATCGCGCCGTATTTGCGTAAGGGGCAGTTGGTCGCATTGGAATCTTCTACTTATCCGGGAACGACGGACGAGGATCTCCGCCGGGCCTTGGAGACAGGGTCGGGGCTGAGGGCTGGAGACGATTTCGCCTTGGCCTTCTCTCCTGAGCGTGAAGATCCAGGAAATCCACAGAGTGTGGTCGCAACGATCCCGAAAGTCGTTGGCGGACACACTCCTGCCTGTCTCAAAAAGGCCATCGAGATTTACGGTATTGCGATCAAAACGTTGGTGCCCGTCTCGTCCTGCCGCGCAGCCGAGGCCACTAAGCTGATGGAAAATATCTTCCGCTGCGTCAACATCGCTTTGGTCAATGAACTCAAAGTTGTGTATGGCGCGATGGGTATCGACATCTGGGAGGTCATCGCCGCAGCCAAAACCAAACCTTTTGGCTTCATGCCGTTTTATCCGGGGCCAGGCCTCGGCGGCCACTGCATCCCGATCGACCCATTCTACCTCACTTGGAAGGCGCGCGAGTACGGTCAGTCCACACGGTTCATCGAACTTGCTGGCGAGATCAACACTAAGATGCCGGAGCATGTGGTCAACCGTGTCGCCGATGCGCTCAACGGACTCAGGAAGCCTGTCAACGGAAGTAAGGTTCTGGTTCTCGGGCTGGCCTACAAGGCGAATGTGGACGATGACCGCGAATCGCCCAGCTACGTGCTGATGGAGTTGCTTAAGCAGCGCGGCGCAGAGGTCTCTTACTATGATCCCTATGTGCCGGTTATAAAGCTCACGCGTGAGCATCCGCAGTGGGCGGGGACGCGCTCGATCGTCTGGGATCAAGCCGGCGTCGCCTCTTTCGACTGCGTGCTGATTGCCACGGCGCACGCCTGTGTGGATTACCGCCAACTCTCCGATTGGGCGCAGCTCATCGTCGACACTCGCAACGCTTTGCCTTGCGCGGCTTCGCCGCACTATGTGAAAGCGTAGTTGTAAGTGCGTCAGTTCATTCGTTAATTAGTTCATTAGTTGGTAATGGCGAATGACAAACAGTGAGTTCAAGAGTGAGTTGGAGCAACGCACAAAGCGGTTTGCTGTTGATCTGTTGAATTGGTTAGTGCTGTTGCCGGATAACCGCGTGATTGGCGCGGTGATTTATCAACTGGCGAAGTCCGGGACTTCTGTGGGCGCTAACTATCGCGAGGCCAACAAGGCAGAGTCGAAGGACGATTTCATTCACAAGATCGGCATTGTCGAGAAAGAGTCGAACGAGACGGTATTCTGGCTTGAGGTTCTTTTGGACTCAAAGCTGATCACCTCTGATTATAAGACAACCGGGGGCGTTCTTCGCACAGAGTCAGTCGAACTGCTCAAACTTTTCTCCAGCATCTCCCGTTCTTCTCGTTCCCACTAATGCCCTCACGCACTAATGAACTAATGCACTTCTTCGAACTCTTCGTCCCTGGCCGCGTGTGCCTTTTCGGCGAGCACTCCGATTGGGCAGGCGGGCATCGCCGCACCAATTCCGCACTTGTGCCCGGCGTGGTGATCATTTCTGGAACCAACCAGGGGATGTATGCCCGTTGCCGTAAGCATCCGGGCGAACTGGTTGTGCGATCGACGTTACCGGACGGGACGGCGACTGAAACCTATCGCGTTCCTATGGAACTGGCCCGACTGCAGCAGGAGGCGGCGTCAGGGGGGTTCTTCAGTTACGCGGCAGGCGTCGCGGCGTATATGCTTGATTTTTATGGCGTGGACGGCCTGGAGATCGACAATTACAAAACCACGTTGCCGGTCAAGAAAGGCCTCAGCTCCTCTGCCGCCTTCTGCGTGTTGGTCGCCCGTGCTTTCAATCAAGCCTATCAGTTGGGACTCACAACGCGCGCTGAAATCGAGGCGGCTTATCAGGGTGAGATCGCCACGCCTTCACGTTGCGGGCGCATGGATCAGGGGTGTGCCTACGGTCAGATCCCGGTGATGATGATTTTCGATGGCGACCGAATCCAAGTGACTCCGCTGCGGCCTGGCAGCGATTTCTATCTGCTTATTGCCGATCTCTGCGGCAAAAAAGATACGGTCCGTATCCTGTCCGACTTGAACGCAGCTTTTCCCTTTGCAAAGAACCCCCGTGATACCGATGTACAATGCTGTCTCGGGGCTGAAAACAAGCGTATGCTCGCGCTAGCCCGCGCCGCTGTGGAGGCGGGTAATGCTGCCGGACTCGGCACACTCATGACCGAGGCGCAGGCGGTCTTCGACAAGCATTTGATGCCGGTGTGCGAGGAGCTTGAAAGTCCCCGTCTACACGCTGTGCTGGCTGATCCGCAGGTGGCTGAATGGGTTTTTGGCGGTAAGGGTGTGGGCTCTCAGGGCGACGGATGCGTTCAGTTCATCTGTAAGTCTGTGGCGTCGCGCTGTGAGTTGGAAACCTATCTTAAACGCCAGTACGGCATGCCTTGTTTCGAGCTCGACATCAAACGGCCTGTTTCCATTCGTAAGGCGGTTATCCCTGTTGCCGGTCTCGGTTCGCGCATGTTTCCCTTTACCAAGGCCGTGCCCAAGACCTTCCTTCCGGTTGTCACGCCCGACGGCATTGCCAAGCCGGTGATTCAGGTGATCGTCGAGGAAGCTCTTTCAGCGGGTGTGGAAGAGGTCGCGCTCGTGATCCAGCCCGAAGACGAGCCGCGTTTTCGCGCCTATTTCCAAACCGATGTGCGACCTGAAACCTTGGCTAAGTTGCCGCCGGCTTTGAAACTCGAGTCCGAACGCGTGATGGCGATCGGCAAGCGACTGACCTTCATTCCGCAGCACGAGGCCAAGGGGTTCGGACATGCTGTTCTGCTGGCAGAAAAGTGGGTTGGCAATGAAGCGTTTCTGCTGTTATTGGGTGACCACCTGTTTCGTTCAGCCGAAAACCGCAGTGTGGCGCGTCAGGTTGTTGACCGCTTCCAAGCCTTCGGTGACAGCCAGAGTGTGGTCGGCATTTACGAAGAGACGCTGGAGCGAGTCAAGCACTATGGCACAGTGACGGGCGAATGGGTTGAGGATGACACTCTCCAACTTCAGCACATTGTCGAAAAGCCCACTGAGGATGAAGCGAAAACCTATCTGACGGTTTCGCGCCATGGCAAAGAAACCTACTATTGTGTGAACGGCATTTACGCACTGCGGCCCGCTATCTTCGGACTCTTGCGGCAACAGGCCGCGTTATCTGGCACCAACGAGGTGCAACTCACGACCGCGCTTGAGGCCTTGCGTCAGGAAGAGGGCGTCAAGGGTCTTGCGGTGTGCGGTGCGCATTTCGATACCGGCATTCCGGCTATCTATGCGGAGACGGTGGGGAAGTTCGCCAACTCAATAGGTCATTAGTTTGTAATTGCCTGCTGCTGATTGTGATTGTAACTTATCCCGACTCCCGCACTAATGCACGAATGAACTTTCTTTCCTCAAAACCCTGTCGCGTATTGATAACCGGCACGGCTGGTTTTATTGGTTATCATCTTGCTAGGCGGTTGCTGGATGACGGGTATGAGGTCTTCGGCATCGACAATTTCAACGATTATTATTCCGTTCAGCTCAAGCTTGATCGCCATGCCCAACTGGAGACGCGCGAGGGGTATCGCTGGAAACGCTGTGACCTGACCGACCTGCCTGCGCTCGAATCCGTCTTCCGCGACTTCCGCCCTGACTGCGTGGTCAATCTGGCGGCCCAGGCAGGCGTACGCTACTCGATCACGAATCCGCAAGCCTATCAGAAGTCGAACCTCGAAGGTTTCCTCAATGTTCTGGAGTGTTGCCGCTACGCGTCCAATAAGCCGCGCCTGATTTACGCCTCCTCTTCCTCCGTTTATGGAGGTAACAAAACGCTGCCATTTTCCGAAGATCAGGCGGTCGACAATCCGGTCAGCCTGTATGCCGCGACCAAGAAAGCCAACGAACTGATAGCTCACAGTTACAGCCATCTGTACGGCATGCAGACCATCGGGTTGCGTTTCTTTACCGTCTACGGCCCCTGGGGGCGTCCGGATATGGCGTACTGGCTGTTTGCGGATGCGCTCATGAACGGACGTCCGATCAAAGTGTTCAACCACGGTGAGATGTATCGGGATTTCACCTATATCGATGATATCATTGAGGGTATTGCCAGATGCATTCAATCTGACTCGCTCGGACTGTACGAAGTGTTCAACATTGGCAACAATCGATCAGAGAAGCTGACAGATTTCATCCGCCTGATAGCTGGTGAACTTGGAATGGATAACCCGCAGATGGAGTTGCTGCCGATGCAGGACGGGGATGTGCTTGCGACGTATGCCAGCATCGACAAACTCCACGCGGCAGTCGGGTATCAGCCTACGACGCCGATTTCTCTTGGCATCCCGAAGTTCATCCAGTGGTTCAAAGAGTACCATCACGGCTGATTAGAACTAATGCGCTCCCGCACTAACGCAGTTCTTCCCTCATGGACACCTCACCTCCTTCTGATTTAAGTGATCTGCAAAGCGTCTTCGACTTAGCGGCGGGTGATCTGGCATCATCAGGAGTTGAGTGCCTGCTGATCGGTGGGTTCGCCGTAAACTATTATGGCTATACACGCAATACGTTGGATGTCGATTGGATGATTGTCGCAGAGCAACGGGATGCCGTGCGGGCTGTTATGAGGCACGCGGGATTCACGAATTCAGCGGTACATGAGAACGTGATGTTTTTCCAGCGGCCTGGATCGGGATGGCGGGTTGATTTCCTTGAAGCGGACGCGAATACCATGGCACAACTGCTGTCGAGGGCCGAGAGCGTTGCCGTCCATGGGGTGACGGTGAAAGTTCCGGCGCTGAAAGATTTGATCGCCATGAAACTGTTCTCACTTGCGCAGAATCCCGAACAGCGGACGGGGAAGGATTTGCCGGACATTGTCCACCTGTCCGTCTTCAACGGTCTTGATCTGGAGCGGGATATTCACCCGCTTGCCACTCGATACGCGTCTGAGGCTGTTTTTAAAATTGTTTCGGATCAGATCAAGGTGTTGCCGACATGAAATTTCCCGTATATCCAGAAGGCGCCGCTCGTGATGCGTTACGGTCGCTTCCGAGGTTGGGCATGGACGATTATGTGGCCTTTCTGGCTGAATCTATGGTTTGGGCCAACCCGGTGAAGGTCGCCCGGCAGAAAGCCGTCGAGGAGCGGATCACTGTTCCGTTCCGTCTCGTCGATGACAAGGATGGGATAGGAAGTGCGTGACCCGGAGAGACAATCCTGTGATCGCCTCCTTCAATACACGGACATTTTAGTTTCTTGGTTTTTATCGCTCACAGAGTCGCAGAGGCCACAGAGCTTGGCCATTTTTCAACTTCAGAACTCTCGCACTAACGAACTTCTCTCATGAACCGCAACTACCTCTACATATTCGGCTGCATCGCCTTTACGGTGTATGGGCAACTCATACTAAAATGGCGAATCGCACAAAAGGGACACTTACCGACGGATTTTGCCGACAAAATGATGTTTTTGGTGAGAGCTCTTTTCGATCCGTTTATTCTATCTGGCTTTCTCGCGGCCTTTGTCGCCAGTTTGTTCTGGATGGCCGCTATGACCAAGTTCGAGTTGTCTACCGCTTATCCTTTTATGAGTCTGGCGTTCGTTCTGGTTTTGTTGTTCAGTGCCCTTCTCTTCAGGGAACCGGTCACCATCGGCAAGGTTTTGGGAATGGCGCTCATTTGCGCCGGAATCGTTGCTACAGCTAAGTTGTGAGAGGGAAACGATGAGCAGTAAAACAAACCGCCTGTCCGTTGTCGTTCCCGTTTACATGGGTTGCGTTTTTCTGCGGGAACTCTATGAGAGAGTTAAGAAAAGTGCTGAGTCCATATTTCCCGACTTCGAACTCATTCTGGTGAACGATGCTAGTCCCGACAACTCCTGGCGGAATATCGTATCTCTCTGCAGTGAGGACCCCCGAGTCAAGGGTATCAACCTCTCCCGCAATTTTGGACAACACTACGCGATCATCGCAGGACTAACCTATGTCACGGGAGATTGGGTGGTGGTCATGGACTGCGATTTGCAGGATGTTCCGGAAGAAATCCCCAGTCTCTACAGAAAGGCCTGTGAAGGTTATTCCGTTGTTTTTGCTCAGCGAGTTGACCGCGAAGATTCCTGGTTAAAGAAAACTCAGTCTAAGGTGTTCCACGCCGTTTTTGATTACTTAACGGAACATAAGTCAGATCCGACGGTTGCGAACTTTGGTATCTATCATCGCAAAGTTATCAAAGCCGTGCTGGATTTCGGAGATTGCGTCAAATGTTTTCCGCTCATCGTGTCTTTCGTGGGGTTCGAGACCACGTACGTGCCGGTTACACATCATGCCCGAAAGGCAGGGAAGTCCTCTTATACGCTGGGCAAGGCTCTGAGGTTTGCCGCCAATATCATGTTGTCCTATTCGAACAAGCCCTTGCGTTTGTTTACGGCAGGCGGCTTTGCGGTTGTCGCTGTAGCCTTCATGATTAGCCTTTATTATTTAATCTTGCACCTTGCAGGTAAAATCGCGGTATCGGGTTTTACGAGCCTGATTCTTTCTGTTTGGTTCGTTGGTGGCATGCTGATGATGCAAATTGGAATCGTCGGCGTGTACCTGGGACGGGTTTTTAACCAGACGAAGAACCGTCCGAGTTTTGTGGTGAGTGACAGCATTAACACGGCTTGACATGAGCTATGAATAAAGAACGTATCGAGAAATATGGAATTGCGCTTCGGCGTTTACAAGCAGAAGACCTCGAAATGGTTCGACAGTGGCGAAATAATCCTAAGATTTCGCAACACATGGTCTATCGGCAATGTATAACAGAGGAAATGCAGATTGCATGGTATAATAGAATTAACAATGACCACAATTTCTATTTCATTATCGAATGGGAATCAAGGAGCGTGGGTTTAATTAATATCCGTGATATTAACGAAGCCGAAAAAAGTGGTGAAGCGGGAGTCTTCTTTTGGGATGATGCGTGTCTTAATAGTGATGTCCCTTTTCGTGCAAATTTGGCACTATTTGATTTCGCATATGTAGTTTTGGGTCTTAAATTATTACGAGCGCAGGTATTAAGATCAAATATTCGGGCAATACGATTCAATAAGTATATGGGGTTCCGGCTACAGCCGGGACAAGAAGCGGAAGACCCCCAATTTTATCATCAAAAACGCGAAGATTTCTTTGTATGGCGAAGCAAAGTGGCCGGTTTGTTTGTGTGAGCTGAAAGTCGAATGAGAGGAACGAGCATGGAAGACAAAGTAGCACTGACAATTTCAACGTATCTTCCTGTTTCAGTCTTAACGAATGATGAATTGGCACTCCTCTACGCCGGGTGGACGGCGGAAAAGATATTTGAGAAAACGGGCATCCGTGAGCGCCACATTAGCGCTGAGAACGAAACGGCTGGAGATCTTGGAGAGAAAGCTGCGAGGAGACTGTTCGTAGAACACTCAATTGACCCTTCATGCATAGATTTCATTCTTCTGGCTACGCAGTCTCCAGACTATTTCCTGCCGACAACTGCGTGTATGCTGCAAGATCGCTTAGGGATTCCGACAACGGCGGGCGCACTCGATTTCAACCTCGGGTGTTCGGCATTCATTTACGGGTTGTCTCTTGCGAAAGGGCTGATCGCCAGCGAGACGGCAAAGAATGTCTTGTTGATCACAGCGGAAACGTACACCAAGTATATTCATCCCATGGACAAGAGCGTGCGCACCATCTTCGGAGATGGGGCGGCCGCCACCTTGATCTCGATAACAGGCAAAGATCGAATCGGGAAGTTTGTATTGGGAACCGACGGGAGCGGGTATGACAAATTGATTGTTCCTTCCGGTGCTATGCGCTTGTGTCCTTCGGCTGAAACAGCTCTGGAGTTTGCCGATGACTCGGGGAACACGCGCTCGAAAGACAATCTGTTTATGGACGGTACAGAGATTTTCAGTTTCACGATCTCAACGGTGCCCAGGATGGTCAAGGAGACCCTAGAGAAGAACCGTCTAAAGATGGAAGATATTGACCTTTTTGTCTTTCATCAGGCTAATCAATATATGCTCGATTTTTTGCGAAAAAAATGCAAGATAACACCAGAGAAATTCTACATGAACTTTGCGGATTGTGGTAATACGGTCTCCGCATCGATCCCCATTGCGCTGGCGCGTGCGGCAAAGGACGGCACGCTGCAACCGGGTATGAAGGTGATGCTGGTCGGTTTTGGTGTCGGTCTCTCTTGGGGTGCGGTGGTAATCACTTGGTGATTCACGACTGTGCTCTTTACAAAAAACGAAAGGACAGGCGAATGACACAGCAGGAAAAAATAGAAGCACTCGAAGAACTTTTCGAGGTGGATGCCGGAACGCTCTCAGCCGCGACTGCCCTGGATAAACTCCAGTGGGATTCCATGGCGATGTTGTCGTTGATAGCTTTAGTCAATGAAAAGTTTGGCAAGCGTCTCAGTGGTCAACAAATAAAGGTGTTTAAGACGGTTCAGGATATTCTTACAGTCATGGAGTAACAAGCATGAATGCTGCAACCGGTATTCTGGGAAATGTTGAGATTCGTGCAATTTCTTGTGTGGTTCCTGCCAATCTGGTCGGGAATGAGCAGTATGTTGGACATTTCGGCGAAGGAGTCGAAAAATTCGCAAAGATGACGGGTGTCATTCGTCGTTGTATTGCACTGCCTGCGCAGACCGCCTCTGACCTGAGTTACTCGGCCACCAAACATATATTCGACGAGGGCAAGGTGACTCCAGATGAAATCGATGCGCTGATTTTCGTATCCCAAACACCGGACTACATCATGCCTGCAACGGCCTGTGTTTTGCATCAGCGTCTTGGGTTGAAGAAAGAGTGTCTCGCATTTGACATCAACTTAGGGTGCTCGGGTTATGTCTATGGCCTTTTTGTGGCGGGCTCGCTCTGCCGCAAAGAGGGAGTTCGGAATGTGTTGCTCTGCGGAGGGGATACGATTTCAAAGGTTGTTTCTTCAGCCGACAAATCTGCCGCCATGTTGTTCGGAGATGGCGGTTTTGCAACCGTGCTGGCTTATACGGAAGCGGATGACAACCCATTGCATTACCTATATGGGACCGATGGGACCGGATATAAGGGCATCATCATCCCCAGCGGTGCGCAACGGAACAAAACGGGTAGTCGCGAGATTCGTGAATTCGGTGAGGGCATTCTACGGTCAGACTATGAGTTATACATGGATGGCACAGAAGTTTTCAACTTTACTATCTCAGAAGTTCCTTCGGCGATCAAACGTTTGATGGGGCTAGCAGGGCGAACCTCCGAAAATACAGATTTACTTGTTTTGCATCAGGCTAACCTATTCATCCTCAAACATATCGCGAAGATGACGAAGTTCCCGATGGAAAAAGTGCCTGTCACGATCGACCGTTTCGGGAACACCAGTGTATGTTCAATTCCGCTCACCCTATGCGATGCCTTGTCGGATACGCTGGAGAAAACGAGAAGACGCGTATTGCTGGCTGGCTTCGGAGTTGGGCTCTCGTGGGGGGTAGTCTCGCTTGAAGTCTGTTCTGATTGTTGTTTGCCGGTTACTTATTCGAACGACTGCTATGCCGAAGGGGCTTTGAGTCATGGTTAACCCGATGGACATGACTGACAAGAGGATTCTTGTAACAGGTGCATCGTCAGGCATTGGTCGGGCTTGTGCTGTCTTGCTGTCTAAATTGGGGGCGGAATTAATCTTATTGGCGAGAAATCAGACGAAGTTAGAGGAAACGAGGAGATTATCAGAGAATGGAAAAGATCATCTGGTGATACAACTTGATCTGTCGGTCACAGAAAAAATCGCAGACTTGGTAAAGCTCTGTGATATGAAGGAAAACAAATTGCATGGAATTGTTCATTCCGCTGGAATTGTAGGAGTCACACCTATCAACACGACGAGCCCAAAATATGTTTCGGACATGATGAGTATGAACTTTTACAGTTATGTCGAATTGTGTAGAGTTTTATCAAAACGGTTTTATTCTTACGATGGTGCGTCATTTGTGGCGATTTCATCTACAGCCTCTCTGGCTGCATGGAAAGGCGGTGTCGCGTATTGTGCTTCGAAGGCAGCGATCAATGCGGCGACGCGTGCGCTTTCATTGGAGTTTGCCGAAAGGAGAATTAGGTTCAACACCGTCTTGCCGTCTTATATTCGTACACAGATTGTCGATACGGCTGAAGATTCGGGGATTGACACCGATGCCCATGTTAAACAGAAGCAGCCGCTAGGCATAGGCGAGCCAGAGGATGTCGCAAACGCGGTTGCTTTTCTTTTGAGTGGCGCGGCCCGATTCATCACAGGGACGGAACTGGTTGTCGACGGCGGCTATCTGGCGCAGTGATGTGCTATTGGTTCTCGGAAAATAGCATAAAATATTTGATGTTCATGATATAGCGCTACTTCTGAATAAAGCTACGAATGGAATCCGGTACAGCTCAGAAGAGGAAACCCTGGCATATCCCGCAGATGACAATGAATGTTGTTTTCCCCTCAAAGATCAGTCGTTCTGGTTCAAACACAGGAACACCTTTATCACAGAAATGGTTACTACATTTCTTCCCAGCGACAACGACCTCATTATTGATATCAGTGGATGGAATGGATTTGTCTCGTTAGGCCTAGAAAAACCGGGTTCGATATGGTTTTAGTCGGGTCGGGACGCTCTGGGGCGGCGAATGCGAAGATAAAAGGCCTGCCAATGTCATCTGCGCAACTATACAAACGGCCTAATTCAACGAGAACGTGCTGTCGGTGATTGGGCTATTCGATGTCCTTGAGCTCATAGTAGCCAACAACCTTACTGCCTATGCTCTAACCAGAATGTTGATGTCAGAATTAGGAGATCTCCGAAGTAAGAAGGTAATGCGCTTCGGAGGTAGCTGTTACTTGTCGTAAAGAAGGGGACGGGAAAATACAATGCATAATAATATTCCTTTTAATCGACCATTTGTAGTCGGCAAGGAACTGTATTACATGGCGCAGGCCGTGCAGAAAGGGCACCTTGCTGGAGACGGCGAATTCACAAAGAAATGCAATCGCTGGATGGAAGAAAAATTCCAGGCGAAGAAAGTGTTGTTGACCCATTCCTGCACGGCTGCGTTAGAAATGGCGGCACTGCTCGCCGATGTCGGCCCCGGCGACGAAATCATCATGCCGTCCTACACGTTTGTCTCTACTGCCAATGCTTTTGCTTTGCGTGGCGCAACCATCCGTTTCGTGGACATCCGGTCTGACACACTGAACATAGATGAAACCAAAATCGAAGAGGCAATCACATCAAAGACCAAGGTCATCGTTCCTGTCCATTACGCCGGCGTTGCCTGCCAGATGGACGTCATTATGGCGATCGCCGCTAAGTACAAGCTGTTGGTCATAGAGGATGCCGCACAGGGCGTCAATGCCACATTCAACGGCCAATACCTCGGCACGATCGGGCACCTTGGGTGCTATAGTTTCCACGAGACCAAGAATTTCATCAGCGGCGAGGGCGGTGCCCTGGTCATCAATGACCCGTCATTTATGGAACGAGCCGAGATCATCAGGGAGAAGGGCACCAATCGCTCCAAGTTCTTCCGTGGGCAGGTCGATAAATACACCTGGGTGGACATCGGATCCTCTTACCTGCCGTCCGAACTCATCGCCGCTTTCCTGTTCGCGCAACTGGAGCAGGCCGATGAAATCACCCAACAACGGCATGCGATCCATGCGCGCTACGCCACAGGGCTCCAGTCACTAGTTGAAGCCGGGCATCTGCGCCTGCCGCAAAGCCCGGCCGGTTGCGAGCACAATGCCCACATGTTCTATATCATCGTGAACTCCGAGGCCATTCGCGCTCAGTTGCTGGCGTGCCTGAAACAAGACAACATCAATGCCGTTTTCCACTATGTCCCCCTGCACACGTCTCCGATGGGCCAGCAATACGGTTGCAAACTCGGCGATCTGCCTGTCACCGAAGACCTGTCAGACCGTTTAATTCGCCTTCCCTGTTACTACGAACTCACCAAGCAAGAGCAGGATCGCATTATCACCTGCATATGCATTTTTTTTGAGTCGAACAATTGTAATAGAGGTTGACACGGCTGATAACCACTGGCAGAAATATAACCTATATGGTTATTAATAATTATGCAGTCGAATAATCATTATCAAAGTATCTTGCCCGACAAGCATAGACAAACCGTGCTGAGCGTCCTCGTGTGGTCGAGCATGATATTTTTCATGATTTGGGCCGTGGCTCATTATGCCTATTGGGTTGTTAATCCCTATCCGAATGAGTATAGAGAGGGAGTCTCCTTAGACATCACCCACCTGATGAGGCTGGGCGTAAATCCTTTTTCCTCCGAAGCGCCAGGCTCATTCTATTACATGTATGGGTTTCTTGACGCTTGGGTGGCCACGGCCTTCTCCTTTCTTGTCGGCAGTAATAATTATTTGTTGCAGCGATTGGTCTCAGTAGCATGTGTCATTTTGTCGGGTCTGGTGGTTGCGCGGGAAGTACACAAGAACTCCAGCTCTCTCTTGTTTGCCAACTTAGCTTTTCTCTTGATGTCGGTCACGTCTTGGGTCATCACAGAAGTTGATGCGCGGCCAGATCAGTTGGGAATGCTTTTAAATATTGTGGCGCTACTGCTCGTTAGTCGCATGCAGTGCATTTGGGAATTGCTCCTTCCGTCACTCCTAACAGTTGCCGCGTTTTACACCAAGCAATACTTCCTCATTACTGGGGTGGAAGTTTTCTTTTTCTTGTTGCTGGTAAACAAAGCTTACGCGGCAATGTTCGGGATCCTAGCAGGGACTCTCTTGGTCGGCTCTGTGCTTCTTGTGAATTGGTTCTATCCCACTTATTTCTCTATGACGGTGCTTTCGTTTGGAGGACAAGAGAGTTCGATCATCCATTTGGCCAAACAGATGCTGGCTTTTGGAGCCTTCTACTGGCCGCTGCTAATCTGTGTCGGTGTCGCGTTCGCGCCTCTTTTCCATCACATCCGGATCAGCCTTAATCTGCATCAGTGGAACAAGCCGTTGATCGTGCTGGTAAACAGGATGAGCAAGGCCGCACCGCGAACGGACGTTGGCGGCTGGACCATTTATCATGTGACCTTTATCGTGGCCAGCCTGACCATTCTGCTGATTGGAAGCAATAAAGGCGCCATACTGTCGTACTTCTACCAACTGCTCCTACCTTCAGCCATTATCATCGGGCTTCCTGCGATAAAGGAGAATTGTCCGACAAGGTTGTGCCAGCCACTGCTGTTAATGTTGTGCGTTTGTTCTTTGATGCACTACACTTTTCAGTACAACTTCACGCCCTTTCTGACGAAAGCGGAAACAGCGTCTTGGAAAGCGGCACATGCCATTATTGACAATAATAAGGGTGAAAAAATCTGCCTTGAAACGCCGATCTTTGTCGACAAGGCGATCAAGAATAAGATCACGTTTTATAAAAATGGACTTACCGACGGACCGATATGGCTCAGTTCTTCTTGGAAAAAAGTGATGGCTGAGAAACCCGTGGTAGGTAAATTGTTTTTCGCTTCAGCCCCGGACATGATTGATCGGTACGAAAAATATAGGGCTGCATGTCTGGGTGGAATAAAGAGTGGAACGTTCGACTTGATTGTTACGGAAAAACATAGCGATTTGCGTGGCGATACCCCATTGGAAAAGAACTACGCACTTTATAAAACGCTTTCGTTGCGCACGGGGAGTCAGTGCTGGGATTGTGAATTTTGGCAGCGCAGGCGTTGATCATTTTCAGTCTATGCCGACTCCGTCGATCCCTTCCGGGGCACCTGCTCTATATGCCTGAATGTGCCCCTGTGAATTCTTCTGTGAGCCATACAACATGGTCCGAATCCTCCTCTATTTTGAAAATATTCCGTTGATGCGAGATCGTGTGATACCGCTGATTGCTTCACCGACTCGCCGCCGTTTGGCCAGGGGGGCATTCTGGGGCGGGGTGGCGGCGGTAGGTGCCCGGGTCATCACAATTGGAAGCTCATTCCTTTTGGCAAGAATGCTTGGGCAGGCGGGCTTTGGTGAATATGGTATCGTGAACAGCACCGCTGGGATGCTCGGCAGTATGGCGGGTTTGGGGATAGGGCAGACCGTCATCAAGTATACTGCAGAGCTGAAACTCACT
>TBL_comb47_HYPODRAFT_10004138_pt1 | contig 16795 bp, 11 predicted proteins | sample TroBogypolimnion_40_FD_10682 | JGI IMG/M metagenome (IMG submission 10682)
GGGCACCGAGTGGGCATAGACATACGGGTTGCGCGGATCGGCACAGAAACGGAAGTTGGCGCGGCCAGCCTGCGCCGCAAGATGCCCGACTCCTGCTAGAATCAGCGCCGCTAACCCGACTCGCGCGCCCCATCGTGGCAGCCAATGGAAAAGCGCGCTGGCGCCGATCCCGGCCATCAGAATCAAACCATGCAGGAAGCCTAGCATGTTCCACGGCGTCTTGTACGGAATCAAGGCAAAGGCCACGGTCATGCAAATGGCATAGATTGCTAGAAAAAGTGCCAACTCGGGATCGATCGCCCGGCCCACCCGCCCGCGCAGGCTCGCGCCCAAGCCGACGGCAGCCAGCGTAAGAATGAGCCCCTCGCTCCACCACGGGCCCGGCGCGTCCTTGGTATAGCATAACATCTTCAAATAATAATACCATGGCTGCTGGTGCAGGGCGGCACTGCCATCGCCGCCGCTGCGGCCGAAATAATGGCGGAACGCCAGCAGCGAATCGAGCACGCCGCGCGGGTGGGCCAGCCACGACGAATAGAACAGCACGGCCACCACGGCGGCCACGCCCAGTGCCAAAAGCACCTGCCTGGCGCAGCGCCACTGCAACTGCCATAGCGGGCGACCTTCGCCGCTGCGGCGACGCATCACCACCCAACCATAGGCCGCAGCCATCGCGCCGCAGAAAATGACACTGGTTTCCTTGGTTACATACATCATGCCAACAGCCAGACCTAACATAATCATCCAGGTCCCGCGCCGCGTGCCGAAATACCGCCACAACGCGCACAAGGCGAGCGCCGCAAAGAACACCAGCAGCATTTCCTGGATATAATAGCGACTGTAAAACACCATCGCCGGCGACACGGCGAGCAGCACCGCGGATGTTAGACAAGCCACGCTGCCGAGACTCCGGCGCAACGGCAAAAGCAACAAAATCAGTCCCGCTCCAAACAGCACCGGAACCAGGCGAAACTCGGCGTCGGTGGCGTCGGCGAAACATTTCGCGCCGCCGAGTTTCAGGACCGGCAAAGTGAAATAATAGAGGCTCGGGCCGTGATACTCGAACGGGTTGTAGATATATTGACCGCCATCATATAACTCGCCGGCCTTCACCGCCTGCACCGCCTCATCGACATGAAACGGCCGCAGTTCCAAGCGCTGCAAGCGAAACCCCAGCGCCGCAGCCGCTATCAGCACCACCAGCGCCACGCACCACACACCCGTCCGGCAAAAAAGCCGCCTGCAGCCGGAACGCATGTTGGCAACCACGGATGACACAATGGTAAATGGGTTATGAGCCTGAACTCCGAAGCTTGATCCACACAACGGGCAGGTTAACCACAGATTTCACAGATTTCACAGATTGAAGGAAGTTTGGTTTGCGAATTCTTCGAAGCCGAGAATGGCGAGTAACCAAAAGAACAATAATCCGTGTAATCTGTGGTTTCAAAACCGGCAACCGGCATTCAACTTCGGATTTCGGGATGAATGGCTCGCGTTAGGAAGCTGCATTGACCTGAACCTCGTAATCCGCGGTTTCAAGACCGGCAAGCTGATTTCAACGTCGGATTTCGGGAAGAATGGCTCACGGCATTGCCTTGCCATAAACCTCGACCTCGATGTAATGGTTCGCGTCGTTGGAGGTGTTGCCGTTGCTGTAAAGGCGGACGTAGCGCCCCTTGGCACCCTTGCCGTCGATCAGTTTGCCCTCGTAGGTCTCCAGATACTCCTTGTCCTTGCCCGCGCCCAGGCCCGACGAGTTGTCGTCGTCATTGTTGAACACGGTGGTCACCCCCATGATGAAATCCGGGTCCTCGGCCACCTGCACAACCACATCCCGATACACGCGCGCATCCTGATGATAATGCCAGACGACCAGCGCGGCGAGTTGCGCCGGCTTGCCCAGATCGATCTGGACATATTGCTTGCCCGGCCCGAGTTCTACGATGCTGCCGTCGCCGGCTTCCTTGTCGGTGTCGGTCACCAGTTCCAGGCTGCCGATGATCGGCGCGGCATCGCTGCTGGTGACTTTTTTCCCGGCCGAGAGCAGCACCGTGCCCGCGGGAACCTGATAGATCGGGCGCTTGCCGGGGAGCGGCTTTTCAAGATTCGTGGACTTGATGTTTTTGGGTGTGCCGACGAACAAGGGTTTAGGCAGTTTGATCTCCAACGCCTGCGTGCCGGGCGCGGCGGTGGTGCTCAGCGTCGCCGCGGGCTTGGCTTCGTCGGCGGCGGACAGCGCGAGGGCCAGCACCAGCAATGCGCCGGCGATTCGTGGCAATGTCAGGTTCATGCTTGTGAAGTTCGGGTGTCTCATGGGGTCGTTCAAGTTGGGGGTCGGCCGTGTCTGCATGGCGTTCGGCATCATCCAATCCCAAACCCACCGCGCTGGCAAGGCCTTGTAAACGTCGCGAGCTACTCCGGCCTTTCATCCCATTTGCGCCGCAGCCTGCCGGCAGGCTGCGTGCAGCATGCGGCAGGGCGGAGTTAATGAGCAAGCGGAAGACTCCTTCGCCAACCGATCACGGTGCGCCCTCCAGACAAAGCGGCTTGAGTTGCTTTGGCCATCGACTCGCCGGCTGAAGCCGGCGCTCCGTAAGAGGCGGCGGGCTATTTGCTCTTGCCAGGTTTGGTCAGCGCGGCATTCCAAGCCTGGGCCATTTTCAACGATCCCGCGACGTTGGGATGCACGTTGTCGCCAATGTCCGTTAGATCAAGGGCATCCATCGACACATAGGTCACCTGCCGCCCCTTGGCCTGATGACTGGCCACAATCGCGGGAATGAGCTTGTTGAACTCCACGATTTTGGCCATGACCGGGCCGGTCTGCGGGGTCACCGTCGCGAGATAGAGTTGCACTTTGGGCTGCTGCGTGAAAATATCGGAGACCAACTTGTCCATCCGGGCCCGCAGTTCCGGCACCGAGGCGCCGCCCACATCGTTGGCACCGATGGCCAACAGGATCCGGTCGGGTACATTGGCCGCGAAAAACTCCTTGAGATGCTCATCGATCCAGTTCATGCCCATGCCACTGTGACCTTCGTGATGGTCCTGACCGGCGGCGGCGAGGGCAGGCGTCGGGTTTTCAGTTAGGGTGCCGACAAACTTGAAAGTGTGGCCGCCGTCGTTCAGCAACGTGAACAACGGGTCGCGGAACGCGCCAGCGGGGGCGCCCTTGGTGATCGAGTCTCCCAGCGGCATGATCTTGCCCAGGTCCTTGTCGGTTTGCGCTGGGGCGGCGTCCAGCATTGCAGTTAGGATTGCCGCACAGAGGATCAGTTGCGTTTTCATGTCGGCGATTTCTAGCCGGGTGCGCTGGAGCTGTCCACTGCAAAGTGTTTGCCGACACGCGCAATTTGGCGGCGGGCAAGGATGCCCGCGCCACCGTGGGGGCGGAATGCCCCCGATGCGCGATCCCAGCAAACAAAACCGGGGTTTGGCGGCTTTTACTCGCAACCGGGCGCTCGCCCGCAGGTGAAATCATGGCAATTATCGACACATTCTTGAAACTGATGGTGGAACGGGACGCCGAGAGACTGGTGCTGGTTTCGGATCGCCCGCCCTTCCTGCTGCGGCTGGGTGAGATGATCGAGCTCTCAATGCCCGCGCTGGGCGAGGACATGCTGCGGCGAATTTCCCGCGAAATGACCGGCGAAACGGAGCGGCAGGAGGGCAGCTTTCGGGCGGCGGATGGTGTGGAATTCGGCTACCGGATCCTTCACGGCGCGCCGCAGTGGCGGATCGAGATCCACACGCTGGGGGCCGCAGCGCGGGGCGCGCCCGCCGCGGAGGATCCGTTGACCCGTGCGGTGGCAAGTTTCATCCAACTGCCATCCAAACCAACGGCCTCGGATACCGCCGGCAACGAGCCGTCTCAGGCCCGACCGGATCCGGAGCTGGTGGCTTTACTCGACCAAGCGCTTTTGCAAAACGCCTCGGACCTCTTCCTGTCGTCGGGCAAACCGCCCCGCATCCGCCGCAATGGCCTGATCACTGCGCTCGATGCGGAAGCTCCGAGTCGCCAGCAAATTCTCGGGCTGTTGCCCGACGAGGCAGCCCGCCGCGAACTCGAGCAAGCCGGCAGCGTGGATTTCGCCGTCCGCTGGGAAATGCCGGACGGCCCGCGCCGCATCCGCGTCAATGTCTTCCGGCATTTGGATGGCGTGGCCGCCGCGCTGCGCCCGATCCGCCGCCGCGCGCCGCAACTCTCGGAGCTTTCCCTGCCCGATGACCTGCAGCAACTCGCCACCTTTCCCGACGGTCTGGTGCTGGTGACCGGCGCCGCCGGCTCGGGGAAATCGACCACTCTGGCGGCGCTCGTTGACTACCTCAACCGCACCCGCCCGCGGCATATCATCACCATTGAGGATCCCATCGAATACGAGCACCGCGAGATCCAATGCATGATCCACCAGCGCGAGGTGGGCAGCAATGTCGAGAGCTTCGCCACCGGCCTGCGCGCGGCCCTGCGCGAAAGTCCAGACGTCATCCTGCTGGGTGAGATGCGCGACCACGACACGATTGCCGCCGCCCTAACCGCTGCGGAGACCGGCCACCTCGTCCTTTCCACCATGCATTCGGGCAGCGCCTCGACGGCGGTCAACCGCATCGTCGATGTNTTCCCGGGTCACCAGCAGGCGCACGTCCGCACGCAGTTGGCCTTGTCGCTGCGTGCCGTGCTGTCGCAACGCCTCCTGCCCTGCCGCAGCGGCGGATTGGTTCCCGCGCTGGAAAAACTGCTAGTCACCCCGGCCGTCGCCAACGGCATCCGGGAAGGCCAGGACCACTTCATGCGCAACGCCATGCTAACAGGCGGTGACGACGGCATGATCACCCTCGAACGCTCGCTCGCCACCCTGGTCCGCGAGCGACTCATCGACCGGGAAACCGCCATCCGCACCGCGACCGATCCGAAGCTCCTGCTGCATCTGTTGGTGTGAGGGGGCTTAGGTTCGTGTGCCTCAAGTCTCACTCCGGCCAGGTGCGCACCCCTCCGGCGCCGATGTTAGCATGGCCGGATCATCGGCAACAGCGTGACAAATCGTTTCGCCGATCGCTGGAAGAACATATATTCTAATGATTTGCGGTGTTCTGGCGAGCCAGTCTGGCAGCTTTCGTGGGGGGGCATTTGAGGCGGGGCTTGGTCGCGGCGAACAGGAAACTTCGCTTTCGTTTGTCGCACAACCCATTGTTTTCACACGATTTGTGAGATACTCCATAGACAGGGAGGTAGCCAAATTCAATTTTTTCCCGCTTGATTCAGTTGACCATGAAATCCACGCGACGAAACTTTTTGAAAACCACGGCCCTGGCAATCGGGATGCCGACGATCATACCTGCCAGTGCCCTGGGGAAAAACGGGGCGGTGGCGCCGAGCAACCGCATCGTGATGGGCGGCATCGGCATCGGTCCGCGCGGGCGGGAGGATCTTGGGGCTTTTCTCAAGCAACCCGACGTGCAGTTTGTAGCGATAGCCGACGTGCAGGAAGAGCGGCGCGAGATTGTGCGGTGGATGGCCAACAAGCAATGCGGCAACGAGGATTGCGCCAAGACCCGCGACATGTTTGAAGTGCTCGGCCGCCCCGACATCGACGCGGTGCTCATTGCCACCGGCGATCATTGGCACGCGCTGGGCATCATCCTCGCCTCCAAGGCGGGCAAGGACATTTATTGCGAAAAGCCGTGCAGCATGACCATCCGCGAGAGCCAGGAGCTGGCCGACGCGGTCAATCGCTACGGCCGGGTGTTCCAGGCCGGCACCCAGCGCCGCAATGTCGATAATTTCCGCTTCGCCGCCGAACTGGCGCGCAGTGGCAAGCTCGGCAAAATCCACACCGTGCATGCCTCGATCCTCCATCTGGAGGAAAGCCACGAGTGGCTGCCGGCCGAAGCCGAGCCGGCCATCGAGGTGGTGGACTGGGACCGTTGGTTAGGCCCGGCGCCATGGCGGCCGTATAACAAGAACTACGTGCAGGGGCGCTGGCGCGGCTACTATGATTTCCATGGCGGCGCGGCCCTGCCCGAGTGGGGCGCGCACACCGTCGATATCTGCCAGTGGGCGGCCAATGCGGATGATACCACGCCGGTCGAGTTTGAGGCCGAGGGGGAAACCATCCACGCCCGCTACGCCAACGGCGTGAAAATGGTCATGCGCCTGGCCGGTTTCAACGGCGAAGGCAAGTGGGTGGTGCCGGGGACCTGCCCGGTGCGCTTCGAGGGCGACAGCGGCTGGGTGGAGGCGGCCGACTCCGGCAAGGTCGCGGTGTCGTCGCCCACGCTTCTAGCAGGTGGCGCGCCTGCCGAGATGGCCGGCACCGATCCCAGCAAGCATGTGCGCAATTTCCTCGACTGCGTTAAGTCGCGCGCCAAGCCGGCGGCCAATGCCGACGTGACGCGCCGCGGCCACATCGTGTCGCATGCCGCGTCGATTGGCTGGAGGCTCGGCCGCAAGGTGAATTTCGATCCGGCCACCGAGACGTTCATCAATGATGCCGAAGCCAACCGCATGTGCAGCCGCGCCCGCCGCTCGCCGTGGCACGCCTGAACCCAAAATTTTGCTAGATACCATGATTGCCATTCGCTCGTTCGTTCCATCTTTGTTAGTTCTCGCCCTGTCCGGCTCCGGCCTGGCGGCCGAAACGCCCGAGGCCACTGCGCTGGCCGTGCTCGCATCCCAGGCCGGGGTGCATGAAAAGGCGCGCGCCTGCCAGCAACTCGGCGTGGTGGGAGGCCCCGCGTCGATTCCGGCCCTCGCGGCTTTGCTAGATCAGGAGCATCTGGCGGATTACGCGCGCAGCGGTCTGGAAGGCATCAAGGATCCCGCCGCCGAAGCGGCATTGCTCAAGGCCCTGCCAAAATTGGAAGGCCTCTACTTGGCCGGGGTGGTCAACTCGCTGGGCGTGCGTCGCGACCCTGCGGCAGTGCCCGACTTGCAGAAGCTCGCGCTGGATCCGAAACGCGGTGTGGCGTCCGAAGCCGTCGCGTCGCTCGGGATGATCGGCAGCGTCGAGGCCGCCAAAACCATTAACATGGTGCTCACCACCGGCCCCGCCGAGTTGCGTGTTCCGGCGGCCCATGCCGCGCTGGCCGCCGCGGCCCGGCTCGCCAAGGCCGGCGACCCGGCCGCCGCGCGGGTTTTGTTAGACGCGGTGGTCCGCACGGTTACCACCGGCGCGCTGCCCGCCGTGGCGAAGCACCAGATGGCCGCGCTGCCTGCGAAATGAGGGATGGAGGATAGCGGATGGAGGATGGTAGGCGCTCTTGAACCGTGGACTTGGCCACCCTTGCAGGTCTTCCGGCCCAGACCCTCCACAGTAAGATTTGCCGCAACGGTGGACTCACCCCGGCAGAAGCCGCCGCCATCCACAACGCGCTGGCCAGGGTCAACCTCGCCGACGGCAAATGAGCCCTAAGGTCGGTCGCGCAGGTTTGACATGAGTCACCGGCGCTCCTATCGTGTCGGCATGTCCACGGCGGAACTCAGGGAGTTAATCGCAGGTCTGGCCATCGCCCAGCGCGAGACAGACCGGCAGCAACAACAGACTGATCGGCAGATCAAGGAGCTGGGGCAGCAGACTGATCGGCAGATCAAGGAGCTGGGACAGCAGATTGGCGGGCTTGGCAACAAATTCGGCGCCTTTTCCGAGGGGCTGGCGTATGGCTCCATCCGGCGGATCTTGCGAGAAGATTTCGGCATGGAAACCATCGTGCACCGCATGCTGGTCAAGAAAGGGGCGGGCTCCGCGGAGTACGATATTCTCGCCTATAACAACGGCGGCAGCCGACGCGGGGTGGTCGTGGAGGTCAAGAGTCTGTTAGACCGGCGGGCGATCGAGCAAATGCGCCGCACGATGGACAGCCTGTTCGAGTGGCTGCCCGAACATCGCGACAAGGCGTTTGTGGGCATGGTGGCTTATGTGGACGGCCAGCAGGATGCGCGTGAGGCTGTTCTGGCCGAGGGCTGGCACCTGGTCCATGTGGGCGACGATCTTTTCAAGGTGGAAACTCCGCCGGGCTTCCAACCGAGGATCTATCGGGCCGCGCCAGATGACCGTCTCCCCGTGCCCCAATCCGGCCATCTCCCATGATTCGCGTTTGCAAGCGGAACTGCCACCGCCTTGGAGTGCGGTGACTTGTCAGCGCTTTGGGGAGGGGGCGGACTTGTCCGCCGTGGCGCGGAGCCGTGCAGGACGATCCCATGATTCGTCACGGCAGATCGAGCTGTTGAGCAAATCTCGCAATTCGCGTCAAGCTTGCCAATCAGATCGACCGGGCGATTCTGAGATCGCCCCTCCTTGGTACCACGTCCAGCGCGGCAGCGACAAGGTTGGACTGGCACAACAAAAAGCAGCCCCGGGGGTTCCGGGGCTGCTTGATGATAGACGCGGGACGAGTCATCCCGGATTCGTTAGACAGGTGCTACTTCCTGGTGGCGCGGCGTTCCTCGATGGCGGCCTGGGCGGCGGCGAGGCGGGCGACGGGCACCCGGTACGGCGAGCAACTCACATAGGCGAGGCCGAGCTTGTTGCAGAACTTGATCGAGTCGGGGTCGCCGCCGTGTTCGCCGCAGATGCCCAGCTTGATGTCGGGGCGGGTCTTGCGACCCTTGGCCACGGCAATCTCCATGAGTTGGCCCACCCCGGTGGTGTCGAGCGAGGCGAAGGGGTTTTTCTTGAAGACCTCATTCTCGGTGTAGGGCAACAGGAACGAGCCCATGTCGTCACGGCTGATGCCCAGCGCGGTCTGGGTCAGGTCGTTGGTGCCAAAGCTGAAGAACTCGGCGGTCTGGGCGATCTCGTCGGCGGTGAGGGCGCCGCGCGGGATCTCGATCATGGTGCCGACTTGATAGGCGAACTTGATCTTCTTCTCGGCCATGACTTCCTTGGCCACGCGGTTGACGATATCCACCTGCAAATCGAGTTCCTTCTTGAAGCCGACCAGCGGGATCATGATTTCGGGTTTGACCTTGATCTTGAGTTTGGCGACGTCGGCGGCGGCCTCGAAGATGGCGCGGGCCTGCATCTCGGTGATTTCCGGATAGGCGATGCCGAGGCGGCAGCCGCGGTGGCCTAACATCGGGTTGAACTCGTGGAGTTGGGCGACGCGCTGTTGGATGAACTCGACGGAGATGCCGAGTTTCGTTGCCAGGTCGAGTTGTTGCTCCTTGGTGTGGGGCAGGAACTCGTGGAGCGGCGGATCGAGCAGGCGGATTGTCGCCGGGAACCCCTTGAGCGCCTTGAAAATGCCGGTGAAGTCGGCGCGCTGATAGGGCAGCAGCTTGGCCAGCGCGGTGCGGCGGTCCGCTTCGGTGGTGGCCAGGATCATCTCGCGCATCGAGTCAATGCGATTGCCCTCGAAGAACATGTGCTCGGTGCGGGTCAGCCCGATGCCGGTGGCACCAAACGCGATGGCGTTGGCGGTTTGCTCCGGATCGTCGGCATTGGTGCGCACCTGCATGCGGGTGGCCTTGGCGCACCATTGCATGAGCTGGAGGAAGTTCTTGTATTTCTCGGTCTTCTGGGCGGCCTTGTCACCGTGAAGCAGGCCGGCGACAATTTCCGATGGAGCGGTCTTGAGCTTGCCGCCATAGACGATGCCGCTGGTGCCATCGATGCTGAGGAAGTCGCCTTCCTTGAACATCTGGCCGGAGATGGTGACGGTGCGCTTGTCATAGTCGATGTTCACGGCGCTGGCACCGCAGATGCAAACCTTGCCCATTTGACGGGCAACGAGTGCGGCGTGGGACGAGACGCCGCCCGTGGCGGTTAGAATGCCCTCGGCGGCGATCATGCCGCGCAGGTCTTCGGGCGAGGTTTCGTTGCGCACCAGCAGGACGTGTTCGCCACTTTCCGCGGCGAGCACGGCGCGGTCGGCATTGAAGTAGATCTTGCCGGAGGCGGCGCCGGGACCGGCGGGCAGTCCCTTGGCGAGTTGCTTGGCCTTCTTGGCTTCGGCGATGTCGAAGATCGGGGCTAACAATTGGTCGAGCTGATCGGCGGGGTTGCGCATCACGGCGGTTTCCCAGTCGATGAGTTTTTCCTTCACCATGTCCATCGAGAACTTGAGGGCGGCCGCGGCGGTGCGCTTGCCGTTGCGCGTTTGCAGCATGAACAGCTTGCCTTCCTGAATGGTGAACTCAACGTCCTGCACATCCTTGAAATGCTTCTCGAGGATCTTGCGCACCTTGAGCAGTTCGGCGTAGGACTTGGGCATTTTCTTTTTCAAATTGAGCACCGGTTCGGGGGTGCGCACGCCGGCGACCACATCCTCGCCCTGGGCGTTGATGAGGAATTCGCCGTAAAATTCGTCGGCGCCGTTGGCCGGGTTGCGGGTGAAAGCGACGCCCGAGCCGGAGGTCGCGCCGGTGTTGCCATAGACCATGGCTTGCACATTGACGGCGGTGCCCCATTCGGCGGGAATGTTATACTTGCGGCGATAGACGATGGCGCGGTCATTCATCCACGAGCCAAACACGGCGCCGGCGGCACCCATGAGTTGTTGCCAGGGATCGGTGGGGAAGGATTTGCCCGTGCGCTCTTTGACGAGGTTCTTGAAGCGCTTGACGAGTTCCTGGTTGTCTGCGGCGGTTAGATCGCTGTCGATGATGTTCTCGCCGTGATGCTCGTGCTTATAGCCTTCGATGACGGTTTCAAACGGCTCGTGCTCTTCGCCCTCGCGCTTCTGCACGCCCATGACCACATCGCCATACATCTGGATGAAACGGCGGTAGCAATCCCAGGCGAAGCGCTCGTTGTTGGTGGCGGCGGCCAGGGATTTGACTGTGTCGTCGTTGAGACCAAGGTTGAGAATGGTGTCCATCATGCCGGGCATCGAATCGCGGGCGCCGGAGCGCACCGCCACTAACAGCGGGAAGCCCTTGGCGTCGCCAAACTTGTAACCCATGAGTTTTTCCATGTTGAGGATGCCGGCCTTGACCTGGGCGTCGAGCACCGCGGGATACGTGCGCTTGTTAGCATAGTAATAGGTGCACACCTCGGTGGTGATGGTGAAGCCGGGAGGCACCGGCAGATCGATGCGGGTCATCTCGGCGAGATTGGCCCCCTTGCCGCCGAGCAGCGGTTTCATGCTGCCGTTGCCGTCGGCTTTGCCAGCGCCCCATGTGTAAACGTATTTGGTCGCTTTGGGAGTGGCGGCTTTTTTGGCGGCCGGGAGTTTGGTGGCTGCGACTTTCTTGGCAGCTTGCGGGGTGGATTTCTTGGCAGGGGATTTGACTGCCTGTTTCTTGGTGGCCATCGTGTTGTTAGGATCTGGGGGTGAGTAAGGAAGTGCCGAATGGTGGAAAAACACTCTCCTCCCGATCCGGCGGGGGCCGGAGGCTAGCAGTCTGACAGCCCTTGTCAAGCCACCAGATCGGGAAATTTCGCAATTGCGAAGCTCGCCGCTTGACAAGCGCGCCGTGGCAACGACGGTTATTCCATGCCCATCCAAACCAAAGTCCGCAAAATTGGCAATTCCCTTGGCATCGTGCTGCCCAAGGAGGCCCTGCAAACGCTCAAGGTCAGTGAGGGCGACGTGCTGTTCCTCACCGAAGCGCCGGAGGGCTCGTTGCGCATCACGCCGGAGCGGCCGGGCTTTGAGGACATCATGAAGGTCGCGGAAGAAGGCATGAGCCGCTACCGCAACGCGCTGAGGGAATTGGCCAAATGACCGAACCCTTCTGGCTATTGCGCGAAGTCGTGCTGGCGATCCAAGACGAGCTGCTGGCACGTTTCGGCGGACTGCATGGGCTGCGCGACGATGGATTGCTAGATTCGGCACTCAACCGCCCGCTGCAACTTGTCCATTACGGAACGCCGAACACGTTCGATCTGGCTGCGGCCTACGCTCACGGCATTGTGAAAAGCCACCCTTTTCTCGATGGCAACAAGCGTGCAGGGTTCATGGCGGCTTACACGTTCTTGGGCATCAACGGGTACCAACTGGTAGCCCCCGAAGAAGAAGCCGTGCTCCAGACCCTCGCCCTGGCTGCGGGCGAGTTGGACGCCGATGGTTACGCCGCATGGCTGGCCCACTCCTGTTCGCAGCGCTGAGGCTGCTCGTGAATTCCCCAGGAGTTGCGACCGTATCGCAGGCCACGCGGTGGCGGGGCTAACGCCAGGTCAGGCGGTTGCGCTCGTCCACCTGGCTGTTGAGGGTGCAGAAATCACAGAGCCAGCCGATTCCTAGCAGGCCGCCGGTCAACAGCCACAGCAGGCCGGTGCCGAGCTTCCCGAGATAAAACCGGTGAAGTCCAAACACCCCGAGAAAGGTCAGCAGGATCCACGCCACCGAATAATCATAGCGGCCAGCGACGAAGCGACGGTTGGCGTCGTCGTTCATGCCGGGAATGAGAAAGGCATCAATGAGCCAGCCAATCCCTAACAATCCGGCGGTGAGCAGCCAGATGATCCCGCTCAGCGGCTTGCCGTAGTAAAACCGGTGCGCCCCGGTGAATCCCCAAAGCCAGAACAGGTAGCCGATGAGCTTGCTGTGGGTGACCGGGACCGCAATCGCAACCGTGATGTTCATGCCCGAACCGTAACAACTTGCAACCCCCGGGGCGATGGAAATTTTCCGCCAGAACACAACGCGTTGGCGGTGGGGAGCGCCGGCGTCCCGCCGGCAAGCTTCGGCATCCTGCCGAATCTTCTTCCGTCGAGGCGACGTGCAGCAAAGCCCACATGCGAGCGTGCAGCGTGCAGGATGCAGGCGTGGTAGCCGACGACACGCTCGTTACCCATAGGCGCGTTGGTCACAACGCGTTGGCGGCAGCGTTGGCGGCAGCGGGAGATATATTCGGATTCCCTTAGCTCGGCTTGAGAACGTCGAAGACGACCTCGGCGGGCTCGCCAGCNCGGAAGGCTGTCACCGCGGTCTTTCGTCTGAGAAACTCGGGGTTAACTGTTGCAGCGGACTGCCGCCAGGCCACGCTTGCCAACAAAGCGGGGCCGCCGCTGCTGAAAGCGACGACCCCGGAGTTATGGGTCGGAAGTCGGATATACTTCGGATAGGCCTGCGGTGTCACGGAGCTTCCACTTCGAGTCGGACAAACAATTTTGGAGTGGCGGTTGGCAGCGTGTAGGTCAGGAAGCCGCCCGCGTCGATGGCGTCGCCGGTGACATCGGTCCAATTCGCAAGGTCCTCGGAGGTCAGCACGTGATAGGTGATGCCGGTGGCGCTGGCGCTGTGAGGCCAGGAGACCTTGCCATTCACGACGCCCGGATTGGTGGCGAGGCCGGTGACGCCCATGAAATAGGCGATGCCGTTTTCCACGCCGTCGTTGTTGTAGTCGAGGTTGGCCGCCTGGCCGCCGGCGTAAAGGGTCGCCCAATCCGAGTAGCCGCCGCCGGCACCCGGGTGGGGGTCGGTTGGGAAGAAGACCCCGGAGGTGCCGTTGATGAGATCCAGCGAATCAAAGTCAGTGAAGGCGCCTTTTTTCCACCCGGCGCGCATGTCATAGCCGCCGCCGCCTTCGTAATATCCGATGACCATGTGAACAGAATCCATGTTCAGAGTCACTTGACCCGTGGCGGGGGTATCGCCCTGATAATTGTTATTGTTCACGATATATTCGCCGGGGTCGGCAAAGCTGCCGTTGCGGTTCAAGTCCATGTAGATCACGCTGCCGTCGTCGCTGGAGGTTCCAAAGGTATAGGTACCGTGCCCACCGGCCGCCAGCACGTCGAACCAGCCCTCCCAGAGGATCGAAAAGTTGTCGCCGCTTGGGTTCGCGGGAACTGCCCAAACACCGCCATGGTAGTCAATGTCGTCGACTTGAATGCCCGTCGCGGTCGGAGTAGCCGCCATCAAATTGGAGATGGGATCCAGATCGGACGGGTCGTTTCGGCCGAGGTAGGTGCTCACGTTCAATCCGGCGAAGAAGCTGACGCTGACGGTATAGGTGTTGACGCTGGCACCATCGGTGATGGTGTAGGTTTGCGCGCTGGTGAAGTTGCGGGCGGTGCCGGAGGCCGGATCGCCCGTTCCGGAGGACACCGTGTAGGTGGGAGCAAGGCTCGTCAAGTCCGTTCCCTGGGGCAGGGCCAGGCTGATGGTCAAAGCGTCTTGGTTCACGATGCCAAAGTAGGTCAGGTAACTAAAGGACGTAATCAGTGCTGGGGCGCTGACGCTGAGCACGCCGCTTGCTTGATCGAAGGTCCAGGTTCTGGCGCCAACCACATTTGTCCAAATCGTGCCGGTTTTGGTGTAGCCGGTCACGCTGAAGGTGCCACCGTAGGCCACGGTTGCGACATCGACGAGAGTCCAAGAACCGATCGCACCGGTAAAAGCCGAGGTGTCGATGTTGAAAGTGCCATTCAAAGTGGCGGTTGCGCCGCCCGTGATCTTATTGTTAGACTCATCGGTGACGCCGAAGGTCAATGTGCCCGTGGCGGCGAGGACCAGTTCGCCACTGTTCACGCTGGTGTTGCCGACGTAGGTGTTAGAACCCGAAAGGGTCAGCGTGCCGGAGCCGTCCTTGTCCAGGGCACCGGCCCCGGAAATCGCGCCCGCCAGGGTTTGGTCCGCAGAGCTGTCGTAGTAAAGATGGGTTGTGGTGTCGAGGGCGATGGCGGCGTTATAGTTTCCATTACCCAGGTTTCCCGATCCGGGAGTGTTGCCGTCCTTGGTCAACACGCCACCGATTGTCAGGTAGGCGTTCTGAACGTTGTCGCCTTTCACCAGGGTGATCGGCCCGGTGAAGGTGTTGGTGCCGGGGAGACTCAGGTAACTCTCGGAACCCGACTGGGTCGTAAACCTGGCATTCAGTGACAGCGCGCTGCTGTCACCGACATTGGGGATTGGCGAGTTGAAGACGACCGACTCGCGGTCGCCATTGCCTTGGTCTCCAAGACTGATCGCGAGCGTCTGCGCGCCGGTGGCCGAGGAGGTCATCGCGCCATTCATAGTGAACTTCGTGTCGTTGTCGTTGAAGCGCAGGTTGTAGGTGCCGCCGCTGCCCGCGAAGACGATGTTATCGTTGTTGGCGACCTCGCCGTTCTGGGTGGGCCAGGTTTGTAGCGTGCCGTCGTTGTTGATCGTCAGCGTGCCGGTGTCGTTCCAAGTCGTCGTGGTGTCAACCACGGTGGTATTGCTGTCGTCAATGGTGAACGTGCCGCTGGCGGCGATGGTGGTGTCGGCACGTGCGGAGGGCAGGGCCAGAAGCGCGGCGATGGAGCTCGCGAGGGCGAGGAGGTGCAGATGGACGTTGAACCTTTCAGTTCGGTTGTGGATTTTCATGGTGGTTTGGTTTTCCGGTTGGTCACGTTCGGGCGCTGGTGCGCGGGTGTCCGTGGTGCTTGTGTGTCGTGGTTGTTGGTATCGATAATCTCGTGTGGAGTGGCCAATGCCCCTTGATCCCCGCGAAGCCGATTGAGACTCGCCAGAACCGCCGGAATTCATTGGTTTCCCCTCTTGTCGTATGTACATAAGAAGCGCGGGTGGGGGATTTCAAGGGATATTTTCGGGTTTTCAAAAATTTTTTCTGAGCCGCGGATTGGGCGAAAATGGAGCCGATTGGGCCGTTTAGCCGCTGTAAACAAATCATTTTTCTGTTAGAACAGGGGATCGAAATCAGGGCAAAATGATGATAAGGCAAAATGATGGAGGAAAAGATCCAGGATTCGGAAGAATCGGAGCTTTATTGCTCATCTGAGTCATTTTGCCTCATCATCATTTTGCCAAAATCTTCTTCGGCCACTATGCGAATTGGAAAGTTTATTTATATGCGCCGCCTTACACAGCATTGCCTAAAGCCGTGCAATCCTAACACAATTTTGATGGCTTTACCCTCCCGAGCAGCTTGTGGATATAACCACGGATTTCTTTACCCTCCCGAGCAGCTTGTGGATATAACCACGGATTTCACGGATTGAAGAGGATTTCACGGATTGAAATTGACGCCTTGCGCAGCCTCTCCTGTGCTATAGAAGGTGAGAAAATCCAAAAAGTCGTGTAATCCGTAATTCCAGCAGCGGATCTCCGATTTGAAGTTGGGGTTTCGGCGTCAACGATCTCCCGACTGGATGGCTTCTGACAAAGACCCGGAAAAGTGGGCAGTTGTCAGAGCGGGCTGCCGGTTCACGGCGGGGCCGCACGCGAACAGCAAGAGGCCGGGATTCGTGGCCCCCGGCCCAAGAAGAAGGGGCCGCCGGCTTTCGCGCGGCGGCCCCGGAGTTCCGAGTTGTTGGTTAGTTCAGGTGCGCTCGAAGGGTTGAATTCAGGGGACCAGCACCTCCAGGCGGACGAACAATTTCGGGGTGCTCGTCGGCAGGGTGTAGCTCAGGAAGCCGGCGGCGTCGATGGCGTCGGCGGTCACGTCGCTCCAGTCGGCAAGATTTTGCGAGGTGAGGACCTTGTAGGTGATACCGGTGGCGGCTGCGCTATGGGGCCAGGCGACCTTGCCATTCACGACGCCCGGATTGGTGGCCAGGCCGGTGGCGCCCATGAAATAGGCAATGCCGTTGGCAACGCCGTCGTTGTTGTAATCCAGGTTGGCGGCTTGGCCACCTGCGTGGGAGGCGGCCCAGGTGTCATAGGGGGAACCGGAGCCGACAACGTTCAAGCTAACGATGCCATCAGTGGTTTCCACCGTGGCGCTAGCTCCCGACGCCAGCGAACCGCTGTCGATGACCGGAGTGGCGGCGAACGTGCCAGTGCTGCCGGAGGGATTGTAGTTGGCCAGGGTGTAAGTTCCCGCTGCCAGATTGGTCGGCAGGATCAGGTGCACGACATTGTCATTCAAGACAAGCGCGCCGGAGAAGCTCAGTGGCGAGCTTTCGGTGAATTGAGCCAGAGC
>TBL_comb47_HYPODRAFT_10004139_pt1 | contig 16788 bp, 15 predicted proteins | sample TroBogypolimnion_40_FD_10682 | JGI IMG/M metagenome (IMG submission 10682)
CCAAGGTTGACGGGCGCTTTCAGCGCCCTAACAGTCGAGCCCTTGCTTCGCAGTAGGGAAACCAAGGTTGACGGGCGCTTTCAGCGCCCTAACAGTCGAGCCCTTGCTTCGCAGTAGGGAAACCAAGGTTTCCCCTTATCGAAATTCGCATTCGCGAATTTCTTAGACCCCATCCTTTACAAATGCGTGTAGTTCCCTCACGGGAAACTAAGGTTGACGGGCGCTGAAAGCGCCCTAACAGTCGAGCCCTTGCTTCGCAGTAGGGAAACCAAGGTTGACGGGCGCTGAAAGCGCCCTAACAGTCGAGCCCTTGCTTCGCAGTAGGGCTCTTGTCCCCTTATCGAAATTCGCATTCGCGAATTTCTTAGACCCCATCCTTTACAAATGTATTTTGGAAACCGGTTATTTATTCAAACGGTGGTATTTTCAAATATTCATATCCGCGTTTTCTTACTATGTACATCAAATGTGTATTTGGATCATCATCACTACACCAAGTATTATGTTGGTTTAAACCGTTGAAGATTTGAACCAAATAGAGTATATCGAACACGTTCGATATACTCTATTGGTAATTACTAAATAAATAAATCGAACACGTTCGATTTATTTATTGGGTTGAATCCGCACCTTTGGTGCTAGGATTCATCTCTTTATCGGTCACTGACCCCGAAGAATTCAATCCGCGGTACGGATTGAATTCTTCGTTGGTTTAAACCGCGCATATGTGGATTGAACCTATCATAATAATCGCATGCTTCTTGTTTGGTTCTAAAGTGTTTGTTCATATACCCAACGTGTTCACTTTTACCGTTCCATTCTGGATGTAATATATGACCATCTATATAAAATCGTTGAACTTCTAAAATATACATTATTTTTAGTATATTCTTGGCTATTTTTTATATTATTTTACATAATATAAATCAGGTATATAAAATGTCATATAAAAATATCTTTGAAAATATATTTATACACGCCTCTTTTATCTTTGGAAAATGTCGTCACCAAATATCCATAACCATATTTTCATCCTCTGCTACAACGAGTCGGTCTTGTTGCCCCACACCGTCGCGCATTATCGGCGCTATCTCCCCTCCGCGCATATAACCATATACGACAACGAATCCACCGATAATTCCGCGGCTATCGCCCGATCTTTGGGCTGCGATGTCATCGCGTTTTCCAGCGAAAATATTCTAAACGATTATATCAATCAGTCGATCCGCAACCAGTGTTGGCTCGACACCGCGAGCGGCTGGATCCTGATGCTCGATATGGATGAATGGCTCTGCGTCACGGAATCGGATTTGGCGCGCGAATACGCACTAAGCACGACGATTTTGAGCGTAAAAGGTGTCAATATGATCGGCGAAAGCCAGACGGAAGATCTAGCGGACATCGATCTACACGCCATTCGCAAAGGTGTCGATCACGACCCCGAAAGCAAACCGCTGTGTTTTTTACGCGATCGGATCGCGAAAATGGACTATTCTCGCGGCGGCCATTCGTGCGAACCCGTGGGCATATGTGGCGGTCCCGTTCGATACAGCGAATGTGTGTATATCAATAAACATATGGACATATTAGGGCCGCCGTTTTTCATAAAGAAAATGCTGACACGGCACGCGCGGGCACACGTAATGCGCGAACGGGGTATGGCGGGGCATTATATTACGGATATTGACGAAATCACGCGGAAATACTATGATAATTTGACGAAGGCGCGTATTATTGATATCTTGGATTATTGATATATTATCGACTCGGAGGCGTTGGGCTTTTACGGGTTTTACGGGTTTTTTTGGGTGGACTGTGCGTCGGTTCGTGTGATCGTTTTGTCGACGCTTTTGGGGGTGGCGCTGATGTTTTTTTCGGATTACTAGACATAGATATCGAACCCATACGCAATGCTTTTGTTGGACTTTTACGCGGGTTATTGCTTCCAAGATTGGAGGTTATTGCTTCCACAATCCCGTTAAATGGAAAAACTCCCTGTAATCTATGCCCAATAAGACTATATGTGCTGTTACAAGCACCGGTGTCAACTTCTCTTCGTGTACATTGTTTCGAATAGTCAAACATTTTACAAATAAACGGTCCGGACGGAATATACATTTCATTCAGTCCAAAATGATTACATTTAACACCCGGAATTGTCAACAAAACTGGCATTACAAAGGGTGTATTGTCACAACTTTTTTTAAGGCCAGGTCTACGCCGTTCCTCATACCAAGTGTTAATGCCAGCAGATGGTGGAGTAATATCACATATTTGATTAACGTAATAATAATATAATATAACATCGTTCGTTTTTGATTCGTCTGACAGATCGCGTCGATGTAGGGTAACTGATCCTATATGTCCAGTTGTATTTAATCGCTGTTCAAATATGTTTTTGTAATCATATAAATGTCTTATTTCACCTATCATATATTGAATTCTTAATAATTCGGAAAATTCAAATAACAATGATTGTGGATCGTTCAAAACCTGTTTACCATTGTATGTAACGTGACTATCTGCGAACATATTGAAACTATTGGGTTTTCTAGCATAATATTCATTGCATTTAATTAGTCTATGAAAACTGGCAAATGGTTCCTCCATAATTACACGTTTTGGTTCATCTATTGTAGAACGAATGGCATCGCGTGATTTAAGGTTCGTGAATACTTCACACGGCGAACCTACCATTTGTGTATAATCACCTTGATGGTTATTGATAAAATGTTGCAGATCCAAATGAACTAATGTCGTCTGAACGTAATCCAATTTTGGGTTACCTTTATAGTAATCTTGACCATTTATAAGACAAATACGCCACATTCCTAATTCACTGGTTGATGAATAAACCCAGAAGTCATAAATGGTTTCATCACTGTTATTAAGTGATTGTAAGTGAACGAATATTCGTCCGTGTTCGTTTATGATTTTGGCTGGCAGCGGGTGCGTTGGTAATATTGTTGGCAATATTGTGAAAGTGAAACCATCGATTGTGATCGAATCACCCATATAATATTTATAGATATTATACTATCAAAGATATTCAAAGAAATCTTTGCGGAAATACCGGAACATCCTCAATTCCGCTTGAATTCAATTCCGCTTGAAGTCGGTTAATATGGATTCGCTTCGCGAACCCATAATAGTCAAATTTATGTTTATTCAAAGAAATCTTTGCGGAAATACCGGAACATCCGCCAGTCCGTTTGGAAACTGGCCCATTTTGTCGCCGCCACGATTTCTTTGAATACGGGTGAATTCAAGTCTTTTATGATTCGGTCGCCTTCTTCTTTGGAACCTATGCGAATCCCAAAAGACAGTTGTGATAAACCATATTCTCCTTTATAATCATTGTATGGATATAGTTTTTCATTGAAGTTCAATATAACTTTCGGTATTCCAAAGAACGATTCATAAACTCCGTCGATTCTATTAGGCGGTTTGCGTTTTTTCGTGAGACATCCGCGATCTTTGGTATATCTTAATCCCAGGCCTTTCTTTGTCATTGTGTGTATTGTCGGACACGGATATTTCTTTGATTTTGTCATATTCAGTTTGCGTGTGTCGTAGATGGATGCACTATATATAACATCTAATCCATCATCTAATTTGTTGTTATTTGGGGTATTCTTTATAAGCAATCTTTGGATTTGACTAAACATATAGTTCGGTATGAAAGGCCAGTTCGACAGATTGATGTTTGTATGTGTCTTCCCTTTCTCGTCTATAATAATTGGATTGGATTTATTCAAAGATTTTGCATCCGATTTTTCTACGATATACGTATCAAATCGCGTCTGAACGCCAAAGATTTTCAGCCCCCGATCTTTGCCATAAATATGTAGGAATCGCAGCCGATTATCGCGGGACATCGTCGTAAACAGTGGATGCTCCGGTCTGCGCCAGTTTGCGGGGGTTACGAAGCCGAGATACCCCCCAGGCGCTAAATGTGCCAGCGACAATTCCACAAATTGTGGCCATAATGATTTGGATGCGCCCTGCGCGCCTTTGTATACGCCCTTTTTAGGGGCCTGGTAGGGCGGATTGCCGACGATTATATCGAATGTCTTCGTATTATCTTTGTCGAAGAATTTCAGATAGTCTTGTTCAAAGATATTCGCTGACCCTATCGACCATTTCGGCCCTTTCGGCTCTTTCGACCCTTTCCCAAAGATTCTATGTAATATCGCCGCATTCTTTGGATTCAGCTCTACCATAAAGAGCATTTCCGATATAATATGATTATGTCGATCTCCCGCATCCGGGATGGATTTAGTAAGACCCCGCATAAGCCGCAGATAGACGAGGATGGCGAAATTGCCGGTGCCAGCACAGGGGTCGAGCCATTTTAGCGCGGGATTTGTCCACACGGATTTCGGCAAATGGTCCAATATTTCGTCGATGAGGAGGGGCGGGGTCATCACTTCGCCGTGCGAATCTTTGGCTTTCGGATCGATTGCTAGGTATTTCTGTATATGTTGGGTTATTTCTTGATCTGATATTACCATATATGATATGGTAATATTATATATTGTTACTACTGTGAACCTACTAATCCAAAGAAATATCGATTACCACGGGAAAATGATCCGGCGCATAATAGTCAGTCGCCTTGTCATATGTATGGACGAATTCCACGCGCATGATTCGTTCGTAAATCTTTGGACTAACTAATATAAAATCTATTTCGGAATATTCCGTTTCACCATCTTTGTACCAGTCCGAATATCTCGAAGTCTGGTTCACTTTGGTCGCTGCGCTCGTCAGATTATATTTGCCCGAAAATTGCCCGAAATGCCCTTTCAAAATCGATAAAACCCGTGATATTGGTATATTGCCGTTTATGTCCGGCACTTCGCCGTCGAAATCGTTGAAATCGCCCAGCAGGATTATTTCATATTCGCGATCCACATATCCCGCGATCACCTGTTGTATGACCTGTGCCTGGGCTTCGCGCTGGACACACCGTGAGGGATCGTCGGGGTATGCGATCAAATGCGCGCCGATAAAGGCAATAGACAGAGACTGGTTAGGAAACCGGTATTCGGTAATATAATGTTTGGAGACGGCCGTCGAACCGGGTGCACCGGTGTAGCCGCAAGATGACCCGGGGATCGGATATTCCACGCGGGTTTCGACACGGCGCAAATCGGCCGTGGGTTGGATGCGCGATAAAAGCCCGACATTTTGGCCCGTGGAAGAGTCGGTGCCCTGAATTAGATATGGATTATACGACTGTAAATTATCAGACAACATCTGTAATTCGTCGCACCCTTCGACCTCACAAATATTTATTATGTCGGGGTCAACGGATCGTATAATATTGGCAACGGTGTCTAAATGCGTCCGCGCTTGAGACTCGTTTTTCCACGGACACGCATCACCCGGGCAGCCGAATGGCGCATAATAATCGACGAATAGCCACTCGGCATTGAACTGCATAATCCTGACAGAGGATTTATTCCAGGCGTTTGTATTAGTATTTGTAGTAGTATTGATATAAGGACACTGAGTATCTGCTTTGATAATACTAAGTAACCACGACCCTGCGACTAATACACCCACAAATGACAACATATATAATATCGTAATATTATATATCGTAATATTATATAGCATATGAAATTAACCTGTAAGAAAAACAAAAATAAACCCACCCGACTCATAACCGGAAACGACACGTGTGTGGTCAACCAAAAAAGAAAAACCTGGTCAGGAACGTATCGTGGTCACCTGAAAAAAGGCAAGTTTGATGGCAAAGGGCTGTACACCTGGAAGGATCGATCGACCTATTTAGGACAATGGAAAAACAGCAGGTTTAATGGCAAAGGCGAATTCAAAGATTCCATAAGCGGCTCCATAAAGACGGGTATCTGGAAGAAACATAAATTTAACGGCCCCGGAAAATGGACATACTACACACATAATAAAAAGTCGAAAAAGAATAAACGCGTTATATCCGGAACTTTCAAAAATAGTAGACTGAACGGAAAATGCGCCATGGAATGGCCCCTTGTAAAATACGCGGGCGACTGTAAAAACAATTCCGGAAACGGCAAAGGAACATTAACATATAAAAGCGGTCGAATCGCCAAAGGTGATATAAAAGATAATGATTTGAATGGCAAATGCGTTATAAAATACAAAGATGGAGGAGTATACAAAGGCACGTGTAAAAAAGGACAACCGCATAGCAAAGGCAAGCTCACATACAAAGACGGTCATTCAGCAAGCCCCATCTATACATAAAAGGTAATTGTAAAGATGGTGTAAAAACGGGAATGTGAAAAAACGGAAAACTTGTTCAACTATTTACTATGCAATACTATCCAATTCTTATACGGTTTATGCCAAAACGACTGAAAATATATGATTCCGTTACTCAACAATGCGGCAGAATAACTGAATGAACTCGCTGACGTAACAAATATATCAGCAAATACCAAACCAGTGAAACTCTTAAACAGACATTCATTAATATGAAAAACCATATCATCTCCAGTGTATTTTTTTTCAAATTCAACAGAATCCCCCTGTGAATATATATGAAACAATAGTTTGTCATTGTGATGTTGTTTACGAATTGTGTTAATGATATTTATATAATATTCATCTTTGGTATCTGCTCCATTAATTCGATTATCGTGTATATTTGGTCGGCGAATATGAACGGCAATATTTGTGTATTCAGTATTATACGGATTTTGTTTGTTTTCACGAAAAATTTGTTTTAGTTTGAACATTGACGCTGATTCCACATAAACGTCAATATTATTTTCAAAAATATTAATAATAGAAAACGGTAGTATGTTGACCTTAATATTGTGTTCATCAGTATAATAATGATTTTTGACATTCATCGTTTCCTCTACTTTGTTTAGGAATTCGGGATTATTGTCATAGTTATGTTCCATACTTTTTATAGGAGTATGAACATAAATTTGTTTATCAGATTCGACTATTATTATCGAACAAATAATAGTTTGAAATTGCGCACCAAATCCATCTGTTCTTTCCACAAATGTATAATATTTAGACATACTAAATATTATTGTATAAATTTTATATTTATATACATTCAATATTATATTATATTATATTATTTTATTTTATTATTTTACACATGTAACACACAAATGCCATCCCAAGTTTTTTTCCATACATTGAAATAATTCTAATGGCATAGTATCAAAGTATTCTTTCTTTTTATAAATATAGTTTTTATATTCTTCAATCTTATATTGGAAAATATGGGTCTGTTTAATTCGTATGTCTTTGAAATTTTTTAATAATATATGTATGTCATCGTGCGTGTATACATTAGCAATTGGAACGCCATTTTGTGCTTCATACTGATCTAATCCTTCATTTATTTCAAAATATTTCAATGAATTTTTAGCATACATCATTAATTTAAACTCTCCACCAGGCTTCAACATATTCCAACAATTTTGAATGGCAATTTCAGTGTTCGGTGTATGGTGTAAAACTCCAAAACTGTACACCAAATCGAAAGTTCCAATATCTGTATTACTAGTAATATCACATAATACTTCAATATTAGCTTGATAAATTTTACCTTTTAGTGCAAACACTTCTAATCTTTGATTGGCAATATCGATCGATTTGTTAGACAAGTCTATTCCAGTATATATTGCGCCATTTTCAATAAAACTTTGCGCCGCGGTTCCAATTCCACATCCAACTTCCAATACTTTTTTGTTGTTGTATTTTGCAAACTCTGCGAAATCTAATATATGAGATTCAACAAAATACTTTCTTAATGTGACTTCTTCGAAATATTCTTTGGTGCCGATTTCTTTGTTTGAATGTCTGATATTACACGGTCTATCATTCCAATATTTATAGACTTCTTGTATGTCTGGTATTACCTGGTCTATAATTCCAACATTCATATGCTTTTCAAAATTCGATTGTGTCGATGTTGACCCAACTATTTCATATTTAAATATTGTTCCAAATTCCTTCTTCACTTCGTTAATAATTGTTAGAGTATCTTTTATAATAACCGTTTTTCCATATAAAACCAACTGTTTTGCGATTTTTAGTTTGGCCGATTCTTCGATTAGTGGAATTACCGAATTATCCTTATAGCAAACATTTTCTATCACATAAATATCTCTGTCCTCTTCCAATAATTGTTTAGCTTGAAATATAATATGTTCTTCGTTGTATTTGGTCGTCGCATACAATAAACTGCTGTTAATACCGTTTTGATCCATCAACTGTTTTAATGCTCGTGTGTCACGCGGAAAACACGGTCCACCGAATGAATTACCAGGTCTAAAATATTTATTACCAATTCTGCTGTCGCTACCAATTGCGTTCAACACAGTATGTTTGTCTGCTGTTAAATTATCGCATAAGTCGGAAATCATGTTCGCATAACTGAGTTTGGTCGTAATAAAGCCATTTAACGATATTTTTACTATCTCAGCATCAATCGGTTTCATAAAACAAAACTTGGGATTACTTTTGGACATGTTAGTATATATTGGTTTCAATATTGACTCCAATCCACGATTATGTGTTCCAACCAATATAATATCGGGATTTTCAAATCCATAAACAATATCGCCTTGTGCCACAAATTCCGGATTATAACTTAGATGGCAATTTTCCGTATCCTCTAACAACAACAGTCCCACTTCATCAATATATTTTGGCATCACAGTACAACCAATAATAATATTCTTGTTTTTTGCCTTTAATTTATTAATCTTGGACAGAACGCCGGACAGAATATTGTGGTCATAGAATTTTTCACCACCAGAGTTGGGTGTTTGAACAATAATGAATATTAAATCAGAAAAGTCCACTCCTTCATCGAATGACATAGTTGCGTGTAAGTTTTTGCTATTAGCTAATAATTCATTGTATCCAGGTTCAGTCGAAACAAGAGATTTATCATTGATACTTTTTACATAATCTGGAAAAATATCCACGCCGCACACGTTGTACCCATATTTTTCAAGTAATAGGGCAAATCCTAGACCGAGTTTTCCAATTCCAATGACAGTAATATTCATATTTATAATAATATATGAATATTGTTTAAGTGTTATTGTTGATAAATATATATTTTATATTTTAGATGTAAAAACTTTTTGTTTACAAAGGTAGGGTCTTGTGTGTTTGGATGATTTATGCGAACAAAATTTTGTGTCAATAAATATTCTTCCATATTCCGACACGTGTTATGAGCACAACCTGAATATTGGTTACTTTCTGGTTCTGCTGTTATATATACAACGCGTTCTTTCAAATAGTCGCCGGCACTTTTTATTATATCAAAATCGGCTCCTTGTGCGTCTATCTTAATATAATCTATATATTCGAATCTGTCGAATGGAAATAAATCAAAGAAATGTTTCAATGAATAGACTGGAACGGCTGACTGGTGTTTGAATGAACCAAGACTTGGGTCAATAGGTTTATACAAACTAGAGCATCCAACATCTTTTTCCGTTTTGTAAAACATCATTTCGCAGGGGGAATCGACATTTGACAATGCCACTGGAAATATACAAAAACGTTCATTGATATATTCATTTTGTATAGGCGTTCCGTGTCCTGGAACACGTTTAACAATATCACCAGATAAAATATTTAATACTGAGTCGGTGTTTGGTTCAAATCCGAACACAAACAGGTTTGGTTCTTTTTCTAACCAACACTGTGAATATGGAGCATTATATGATAATCCAATGTCTAATTTTATGTTTGTAATATTTTCCTTTATATTGATCTTTTCGTAATATTTTTCCATTATGAATAGTATAAAACATATATCATGATAACAGTTTAAATACTTTATATATATATACTTTATATAATACAAAGTATGAAATATTATTATTTTGATGATAAGAATTACCCAATTCGTGTTACCGAAAACACATTAAAAATAACACCACACACATTTCAATCAAATGGTCAATTATGAGAACAACCATCATTACTCCAGTTTTTTCAAAATATAGATAACCAAACGCCATATAACATTGTGGACATTGGTGCGCAATTTGGTATATATTCATTATTTGCCAAATATTTACCATTATCCACATTTTATGCGTTCGAACCATTTCCAGCAACATTTGAGTTGTTGAATGATAACATGACTCTAAATAATATTACAAACGTAAAAACATTTAATTTGGCGATATCCAATACACAAGGAATCAGCACATTAAACACATCAGCCAATCATAATGGACTACATACACTTGGTCAAAATCCGTTACGGTTTAATGATATAAATCCTATTGATGTAAACACTACAACATTGGATATTGTTTTCAAAGATATTCCTGTTCATTATATTACACCTTTGGACATTTCACAAATAGTATTGAAAATTATTTTAGTATGTTGAAATCACGATTGTATAAAGTAAGTGAAGAAGGGGAAGGATTAACTCACGAAAAGTTAAAAGCAAATATAACAAATGTAATACGAGGAATACCAAAAGAAAAGTATGAACATATATTTAAGGGAGCGTATAACAGAGATGCGGTATATGTGAAAAATAAAACAAGAAAGCGAAAATTAAAGAATTATAAGGTTTAGAAAATCGGCGTTTTAAATGTCCAAAGGTGTAAAATAGACACGGAAGGGTATGAATATTATATATTACAGGGCGGAGAATCAATTATTGAAAAATACAAACCTGTCATACAAATGGAGTATAACCAAACAAATATGAAACAATGTGGCGTAACCGAAGAAATGATACATGAGTTTGTCAAAAAAATAAATTACAAGATTATCAGTTATGCGGAAGAAGAAATGTTGATAGGTCCGGCATAAATAGCCGTTCATACTGGTGTATACCGGCGAAGAATAATTAACATATGTATATTTATATGTATATTTATATTTATAATGAAATATAATATTTTCCCAGTTCAAACTTGGTCCCTCTAAAAAACTCGATGTCTTCCATATATTTGGAATATGGTATGATTCGTAAATCAAAGCTGATTCGCGTTTTGTTCGTAATATTTATTTTGTTATAATGTTTCAGTTTATTAAACTTTTCGGTGAACATCTCATTCGTATTTAATTTTAAATTTAAATACTGGTCATAATCCATTAGTGAATCAGCATACGGTTCATAATATATACTATTCGTATCATACATTTCAGTGATTGGTATTATAAAATTTATTTCATCCTTATGATGGCCAAAATCGGAGTCTTTATGGAGTCCAATTATGCCTTCTGGATCATCCAGTTTTGCACCTATTGCGGTTAAGTTTGGAAAACTTATTCGCAAATTGGGCGTTTTCTGTATTACGATTTGGTCTTCATTTGGAAACAGAGGTTTTATATATTCTTTGATAAAATCGTAGTATTTGTTTAAAAAAGTATTCGTATTAGTATCAGCATCAATATGTTTATGAAACGTATTTACAAAGATACATTTACGATCATTAACCCCTAAAGTTGGCACAGCTAGATAATGTTTTTTGTCGTGTTCATTAATTTTGTCAGTATTCAACAGTAAATGTAGTTGGTCCATATTAGTAAGTATGTCTGGTTTCGCAAATTCGTCGACAAAAATATCACGTAATAAATTTATAAATACATTATCGATTTTTGTTGTCATTAAATATATTATATTGTTATACCTCACTATAAACGTATTACTTTTACTTCGTTTTCTTCGTTTGATCTTTTATTTTTATCCCCACTTTAGTAGGTTTCGTACCCGTCGCACTTGGATTCTGTAGTTTCTCTCTGTACACTTTATATTTCGCATATTCAGCATCGAAAGCGTCCAAGTCTTTAAGCCACAGCTGCGTCAAACTCGTCGCTCGCAATATATCCAGTTCGCTCTGTGCTTCTTCTCGCTCCCTCATGATCTTGTCGACATTTTCCTGCGTGACCGAGTCCATCGGCATCTTGATCAAATATTTATAGTCGTCGTCGATTTTGTCGAACCCTTGTCCCGAGAGGAGGGCGTCCACCTGTTGCGCCGATTTCCTTCGCAAATCTACCGTGCCGTCCAGATTCCCCTGAATATATCGCGCTTTATTAGAGAGTCGCAGCAACTGATGAGTCAGTGTTTTGTCGAGCGCGACCTTCCGGCGTCCATACCCCGCCATACGAATCTCATAAAACGCTGCGATGATATTTTCCACCGTGTCGTATTTCGTGAGCCGGCGATCTTTGTCGAACATATTCATATTGGTCGTCGAAATCGTCGTCGATAATTTGAGGAGTTTATATACTCCATTCAGGCCATTCGCGTCCACACTGCCTTCGAGCTCCGCGAGTCGGCCTTTCGGAAACTGTATAGTAATATCGATCGCCACTTCCGTCGAAATCGAGCTGACGTCTTTTAGCACCGGCGCCACTTTTTTCCCCGCTTTATCTACCGACCCATCCGCGAGGGTTTCCAGAAATGTCATATATGACAGTGTCCACGTGCCCACCGGTAGCTCTGTAACCCGAATCTTATCTTCCGCGAGTTTCGCGTATACGCCCGCGACCAGGAATTTGTGCGCATCGATCCGCGAAATGGTGCCCTTGAAACCTTCATAGTAGGGGACGAATTCCGTCGCCGAATCAGACGCGGAACCCAATAATTTGGCACGACAGTATCGCGAGATTTGCGCCGGATTGAACGCCGGAATATTACACGAATATCCCGTGCCAATACCCGAAATCCCATTGACCAGGATCATCGGAATCACGGGCAAATAATGGTGGGGTTCGACGATCGTCCCGTCATCATTAATATAGTCTATTACGGCGTCGGAATCGTCCACTGCTGGATATATCACGCGCGTGATCGGCGTCAGCGCCGTAAATATATATCTCTCCGATGCCGAATCCTGACCGCCCGCCAACCGCGTGCCGAATTGACCATTGGGCATCAGCAGATTGATATTGTTCGATCCGACATAGGTTTGCGCCAGACCGACGATCGCGCCATTGAGCGACGCCTCGCCGTGATGATATGCCGTGTGTTCCGAGACATACCCGGACAATTGCGCGACCTTGATTTCCGTCGTTAGATTACGCTTGAATGCCGCGAATATGATTTTGCGAATGGACGTTTTGAAACCGTCGGGGAGATCGGGGAGTGATCGCGAATTGTCGTATGTGCTGAAATGCCGCATCTCATCGTCGAAGAATGATTTATAGCCGACGACGGGGTTCGACGTATCGAGGAACGAATCTTTCTCATAGGTGCCGAGCCAGACCTTGCGGTCATCGGGGCGCCCCTTGTTGAATACGAGGTCGATGATTTCGTCGCTCGTCTCGGGGTCATAGACGAAATCCACGATTTTCCTGTTGACGAAATACTCTTTGAATTCGGCGGATGTCGATGTGCCTAAACCTTTGAAATATTTGATATTCCACGATTTGAGGCCCGGTTCGCCGATGGACGCTTTCCACGCGTTATATTCGCCTTCATTGTAGAAGAGGGATATATTCGCACTATTTGCGATTAGACCCTTCTTCGCCCGCAGGATCGGTGTATTCATAAACGACAAGAATCCGGGGATTTTCACGAGCGACGGCCACTTACAGTGGAACAGATTGATAATCAAACCTTTGATATGACTCCCGTCCAAATCCTGATCCATAATAAATATCACTTTGCTATATCGCAACCCCGCGTGGATTTCCGCCATTGTCGTGTAATCTTTGCCCGTCTCCAGGCCGAGAATCTTCTTTATATTGTTTATTTCGGCATTGTCGGTCGTCTCTTTCTGGATCCCGCGGACATTTAGCACTTTCCCTTTCAGGGGGAATATACCCATTGTATTGCGATCTGTCGGACTCAGACCCGAAACGATACCTGCGAGTGCCGATAGCCCTTCACATAGCACGAGGACGCACTCGTTCGACTGTGTGGTTCCGGCGAAGTTGGCGTCGATGAAATTGGGGATACCGCGAATGGTTTTCACTTTCGCGCCGTCGGTCTTCTTCGCCACACGACTATCTTTGGCCTCGGAGATCAGGCACGCGATATCCATCACGCCCATCTTCGCTACTTTCTCTATAAACGATTTGGAGACGGAACACGACGACCCGAATTTAGCCGAAACGGTTGTCATACATTCTTTCGTTTGGCTGTCGAATGTGGGATTGACAATATCGGCGCGCACGAAGACCATCAGCTGTTCTTTTATCGCCGACGCAGGGACGTCGATCTTCTTTTTGTCTTTTATATACGCGACGAGTCCGCGGGTCAGCTGACCGATGAAATAGTCGACGTGTTTGCCGCCCTTGTATGTCGCGATACCGTTCACAAACGAGATTTGCTCGAACTGTTTGGTAGGCGACATCGTGACCGCGTATTCCCAGCGGTCGTTGTCCTTCTCATCGTCGTATACGCGGGTATTGGCCGCGCCGATATAGAGATCGATATATTGCTTGAAGTTTTTGATGGACAACAGTGCGCCGTTGAAGTGGACCGCGATCTTTTTCACACCGCCCGACGACACTGCCGCAATATCATACGCGCGACGCTTGATGAATGCCGTCATATCTGCCGACAATCCCACAGGAACACCGAACCGGACATAATCGGGCGTGAATGAAACGCGGGTATACGGTTTGACGGATTTAGGCACTTTTTCGATGAGGGGCGCACCAATCGACGACAGATTGGCGCCGAACTGTTGCGTGTATTTGAGTCCGCGCACATGATCGACCGTTTCTATAGAGCCACCCGTAGACCAAACGAGCACCAACTTGAACCCTAGTCCATTCGTGCCGCCCACGATACGCTCTTCGGTGTCGTCGTAGTTAGACGAAGTGCGGAAATGTCCGAAAATCATTTCGGGAATCCACAGCCCCGTTTCCGGATGTTTAGCAATATCGATGCCGTTGCCGTCGTTCGTGAGGGTCACGGTTCCGGTGGTAGAATCGATGTCGACCTTGATATATGATACGGGTTTTTTATCGATCGCCGCGGACTGAATCATACGCTGGACATGGTCGCTACAATTCACGATACCTTCGTCAATGAGTTTGTAGATGCCCATATTAACATTGATATTGCGCATACAGATGGTGCCGGTTGTGTCGTCATATATCCACATATTCTGGTCGGCGTTTTCGATGCTGCCGATGTATGTGCCTGGTCTGGCTAGGATATGCGCTTGTTCAGACATGGAACGATATTGTTTAGCCAATGCGGCGTTCTCTTTTGACACGATAGTCGCATTTGATCCAAGCTTATTTGTCGCGACTTTGGACATATTATTATTATTGAGATCGATGATATCGATGATATTACTGAGGTTGATGATAGATGTTATATGTATACGCGTTATGTGTCTAAGTGGTATTTGTGATATATTTAGTTCAATTTTCCCATATTCCCAGCAAAGCTGGGAATATAATAAAATAATACATCCAATTTTATTATATATCGATCTTCGCTCGATATCCAAAAAATAATAAATCCAATTTTCCCATATTCCCAGCAAAGCTGGCAACATAATAAAATAATAAATCCAATTTTATTATATATCGATCTTCGATCGATATCCAAAAAATAATACATCCAATTTTATTATATATCGATCTTCGCTCGATATCCAAAAAATAATAAATCCAATTTTCCCAATATCGATCTTCGCTCGATATCCAAAAAATAATAAATCCAATCCATTTCCCCCATAGAGAAACCAAATACGCATTTCATATTCAATCAACCAAACGAATATTTCGAACTAGTTCATTATTCTTTACTTTATTAGGGATCAAACACTAATATATATGTATATATACATATGTCAGGCTGCGGATCAGGAGGCAACACCAGTTTCACAACCGTCCGATATTTCCAAGCACAACGTCACAATCCCGCGCATTATACAATTCAATATTTCTGTAACAAACCGATTCGCGTTCAAGACCGAACCGGAATTATGGTGACACCAACGAATGTGTACAACAACCCGAATGGATGGCCGCTGTCATATCCGAATAAATGTCTCGCAAAGAAATCATAATATATCATATATCATAAAATATGAGTAGTCATCCAGTGTGTTCAAACTCCAACCAACTATGTAATTTCAATGATTTAGTCAAATATTGCGGTTGCCGATCGGCGATGAAATTAGTCACATACAAAAAATTAAAAACGGGCATAAATGATCCGGCGATCTCGCAAAGAATGCGATATTCGCAGATTGTGAAAGGACCACGCGCTTCTGCCAATATCGGATATAACAATTATTATATGAATTTTCCGTATAGACCATACAAATAATTTAGCAATAATCCGGTATTATATTTTATATTTTATATTTTATATTATGTTCCAGTATAATATATAAAGATGACACGAAGACCCCACCGAGCAGCAGATGGACATTACCACATCAATGGAAAATCATACAAAGAATTGTTCGGCTCACGCCAACAGGTCTGGAACGGGACTGCGTATAAAACCCCCGGCGAACTAGTAAAGAGCGATATAATGATGAACAAATGGGGGCGTCTGGTTTCCGTGAAAAAGCACGCTACTGCCAAGAGGGAGAAACGCCTCGAAAAAGCGGGGTTTTTCGCAAAGAAGGGCAAATTCGGATATGTCAAGAAGACGCCGAAGGGAAACCGGTCGCGAAAGAACAAGACCTCGAAGCGGTAGAGTAGAGCGTAAGGAAATCCTACGGATTTCCTGAATACCTACGGATTCAACCAAACGTATAATTCGAACTAGTTCGAATTATACGTTGGTAATTACCCATAAAGAATAATGAACTAGTTCATTATTCTTTATTG
>TBL_comb47_HYPODRAFT_10004141_pt1 | contig 16783 bp, 21 predicted proteins | sample TroBogypolimnion_40_FD_10682 | JGI IMG/M metagenome (IMG submission 10682)
CACACCTGGAATCCAGCCACAACAGGTGAGTAAACATACTACCAGGATTGATCCACACCCCCGATCAAGTACCGCCAGTGGGGGAAAGATAATACAAAGAATGGCTCTTAAAATGCCCATAGTACCTAACCTTCAATGGCAAAGATACCTTTTTGATTGATTTATCTAGATATGCAGGTGTCTTAACAGTCGATAAGCCCGGTGCCAGACCAATCGTCCGTGTCAGAAAATCGGATATTGATAGATATTTGGAAGGGAAATAATCGTTCGTTTTTGTAAGAGATTAAAAATCAATAACAATTGTTTGGGTTAGCTTAATTCTTAGAACCTTGCAGTGAAGATAATACGCTTAAGATGCACTCAAATCAAAAGCTTAAATCGGGGATCCACCTACCAAACACAGGAATAATAATCTTTGGGGGGAGCGACGAAGAATAGGAAAAGTAAAAGATCCAGTATTGAAAGGAATTGAAGAATGTTAAATTGGGAAAGGGATTTTAGAGAACAAGGAATCCAGGTAGCTGGTTTAAATGGCCAGATAAAACAAGAACCCAAGTTCAAGGTTGCTGGATAGCCATGAAGTCACTGATTTGAAATAATAATTTTGGTTCGAACGGTTTTCTTCTCACCATTAGGATATATAAAAATAAATGCATTGAAAGTATTATTGAAAAAATCATATTTGAACTCTTCCTGACCACTTTGGGTTAGGAAGAATATTGTTTTTCCCTTAACAAGCCTACGTTTACTGTAAAAGTCTTGAACGAAATCCCATGAATAGTTTAGTTCATGAGGGATTTTAAGTTCTCCAAAAGATTTAGAGAACTTGGTAGATTGAAATTTATCTCGTAACAACAAATGAACTTTGGTATGGCTTTCGGAATTTTTTTCTAAAACCAACAACGCACATCTATTTTTTGAGTATTCCACATACCTTCGTAAAGTTGCATGAATAGAAGCTCCAAATAATTTTGACAATTGAATTGAGGAATCAATTCCAAGGTTGAATTTATTGGCTTCAGTTATAAATCTATCATGTTGAAAGAGCGTTAATGAAGCAAAGTAATTGGCTTCCGCCTCAAATTCCTCATGAGTGTCTTGACACAAGTTTTTGATAGATGGCATACCCCCCTGTAGCAAGATTATTTGGCTTATACATAAATTGTATTAATGGATCATTTCCTTGTATTAAATCAGGAGGACCTTGGATTTCCAAGCCAGGTTCTTTACTTAAAGTTGTTAGAATATGAAGTTTAGCCAATGGATGGATTTGTGATGTAAAGGGGCCAACTCCAATCCTATGAATGTTTCTACCATCTCCAGTACTATCATATTGTCTAATCAGAATTGAATCTAATGACATTGTTCGAAAAGTTTTATATTGTGTTATACAATCCTGAGCAGCGGCAGGACTTAAAATTAAACAAAGTTGAAAGATTATTCCGGTAAGGAAAATTGATCTCAATTTGTTGAGCATTGTGGGTTTCATAATTATCCAGTATTTGATGAACATGCTTGGTAAATATTTATATAAAAAAGACAGATTTATAAACTACTTAGAAACAATAAGCTTAACAGAAAGATTAGAATCACTAGATTTTAGTTCAACCATATAATAACCTGAAGGCAAGGTGTTTACATCTATTGCAACACTATTTCTCCCTTTAGGAAAAATCCGTTCATCGACATTAAATTGTCGCTTGCCAATGATATTATAAACATCGATAGCAATGTATTCATCATGAGAAATATCAAATTCAAGCATTGTTTGGTTTTTACAAGGGTTTGGAAATATTTTACAATTGTATACCATTTTAAATTCATTGGATTCAAAAACATTAGTGTAGGTGCTGCTCTCAGAATCGAACATTACTTCCCCATTTCCATTTGTTCTTTGCGCAACCCAAAGTTGACAACTCTTTTGCTCAAATTGGTTTATTTCAATTTGCGGAGTTGAAGTCAAGAGATTTGGTGAATCGTTATATCCGGTTGATAACATAGTCCAATTTCCCGGATTTGACATATTGAAATCTTGTAAAATCGATGGAAGCTTCTTCATAGTGGAATCAAAATAGGTAACATAGAATTTGTTATCATATTGGTTAAACACAACATCAGGCTGTATCTCATTATGTGAAGAGATTGCAACGTTTGTCAGCCTAAAATCCGTCGATCCAGTAGCCTTAAGGTTGTAATAACCCACGATATCATGCATATTGGTTGGTGATACATATTTTTCAAACAGCACCAATTCCGTTAAGTTTGTACTGTCATTAACTGTGTTATTGACCTGGCAGGCTATGACAGGATTTCTGCATTTATTTGTTAAAGTTCCATCAAGGCTATCAAGACACTTTGGTGTTGTAAATCCGCTATTGAAATTTGGCTCAGAGTGAGCAGTATATATATGACCATATGTTGAATTCACATCATTTTTTTCTTCCCATGCAGCGAAATACCTACCAGTATTATACGAGGGGGAAATGCCATAACTTAGGGCAACTTTCCCCACATGTTGAGCTAAAACAATTGCTTTCCGATTGTCAAAAGATTGGCCACCATTACTTGATGAAAAAACCACTAATGAATCAGAAAAAGAATAATTGGATTTCGAATATAAAATGGCTACACTTGATGGATTTGAATTATTTGCAGAGTATGGGTAGTCGTTAGCTAATGCAATATCATGTACATCGTATTCACCTTCTAAGTTAATGGCATTTTCCCAATCTCCTGTTGTTACGTCATACCGATTCACATATGCCTGACCTCTATTGCCTAGTGAAGCTGCGCGAAAAACTGATCCGAGAAAAATTTTAAGATTTGAAAGCTCATTACCAACAGCGATCAACGACATTTTCGGAATAGTGATATCGCTGCTTCCAAAACTCCCATCATGAAATAGCTCCCATGTTATACCATTATCGGTAGATTTCAATATTCTAACACAAACAATACCATCTGATAGATGATATGAAAAAGCAGCAAACAACCACCCATTATATGCAGAACAAATAGTAATGTCTGATTGATCCTGATCTGGTTGGTCATTGATCACAATATCTTTCCCAAACAAAACTGATTTATTAGGAGAATACGGTACAACAGGGATTTGATTATAGCCAGATTGGGCTTTGACCAAAATTGAAGAAATAAGAAATACAAAAAAGAAAAAAGCGATTCGGAGTTTCATGATTTGAAATGGTTTAAGAAGGTGATTAAAGTAGTTGAAAATGGATGGAATTAGGTTGAAATGTTAGAACCTAACATTGTATTAAATATCCCGGTTTCAATTCTATATAGAAAAGCAATGCCTGTCAATTACGGATTACCATTTATTTTTATTATGGTTTACCGGAAATTATTCCCGTTAATGTTAAGTCAAACATTTGGCACTTAATAACTATGGAAAATTGATGGTGTGTAATAATGGTGAAGTGAATAAAGTAACAATCAACACTGTTAAAGTATTTCAACGTTATTGTGTTTTTGTTATGCCCTAACATTTGAGACATAAAACAGGCAGGAAATTCACGGTACTATATTTTGTAAATATTGAACAACCGTTCTGTGATGAATCTTTACCAAAGTCCCAATCCTCCTATTTGATAACCCTTGTTGACCGAGAATGTTGATTCTATCAATATTTTCCTGTGATATTCTGGGACGACCACCAATACGGCCTTTGAATTTGGCTTTTTCCAAACCTGCCCGAACCCTTTCTGATAAACGAATCTGTTCCTGTTTGGCGAGAGTTGATAGAATCGAAATGATGACATCTTTAAAGATCCCCGAAGAATCGAGGTACTGTTCACTAAAGGATTTGTAAAGGACACCATAATCATCAAGATGTCGTAATAAGAAAATTGCTTTACTGGAATCTCCTCTAATAAATGCATCAAGACCTGAAAAGTATAAGATCAATATTTGTATATTAGCATCATCAAATTTTATAAAACATGAAAACAATAAAATTCTCAGACCAGGAATTAGAACTTTTACAAGACCAATATCGTGTTGAACTCGATAATGCCGAAAAATACATCGTTCAACTAAAAGAAATCCTCAAAAAGCTTGGAGCTTCTCCTAAACCCGAAAAGGTAACTACTTCTGAAAAGCCTCAAAAAGTCGGTAAGAAGAGAGGAAGAAAGCCTGGTAAAAAAGTTGCTGCTGCTAAACCGGCACCTAAGAAACGTGGAAGAAAACCCAAGTCCAAAGCAATAGAATTGAATGCTAAGCCAGAAAAGGCAGTCAGTGTCGTGGCTAAAAAGAAATCCAAGCCTGGTCCTAAACCAAAGCAGAAGGCTAAAGTAAAAACAAAGGCTGTTAAGAAACCTGCAGCGAAGAAAGCAGCAATTGTTGCCGCTGTAGCAAAGAAGCCAGAAGTGAAGGTTGAACCAAAAAAGGAAATCAAGAAGCCAATAAAAAAGAAGGTTATAAGAAGAAGGTCCAAGGGAAGTGTTATTCTAAAACCGCTATCTAAGCCATTAGTAAAGAAGGAGCCGGCTATTATTCCAGCGGAAAAAATTGTTGCTCCACCACCTCCTATAGAGGAACTCAAAAATTAATTATGAAAAGCCTGCCGATTTTGGCGGGCTTTTTTTATCCCTTTTATTGCAAAATCACTTTTTCTTCGATTTTTCACAACCCCGTCACACTTTGGCGTAGTCCGATTTTACATTTGCCAAAAGACCGAATATGGCAACAATTGAAATATTAATGATCTCTGAGTTAAATGAGCTATGCAAGGAATATCTTGAACAAAAAGCCGAATTCAAGAATTTCGAGAGAGTAAAAGAGTTATTCAGTGCTCTCAGGCACCAAGGTTTCAGCATTGTGGCCCTCCAGATAGACGATCCATCAACAGAGTTCACCATTCTTTCCAAAGAAGGGAAACAGGCTTTAAAACAGCGGATAAACATTCGTAAGAAAAAGGAAGCGGCTCTTAACAAGCAGGAATATGAATTGGCTGCATACATAAGAGACGCTGAGAGAAAATTGGAAAGAAAGATTTTGGTTGATTTCTCTCATAATTCCGAGAACAAAAATTTTACCCTTTCGAGAACACTTACCGATATAGTATTTTTTAACGATCCAGATAACCTATTAACAGAACTGTTTAAATAAGCAATTACTATGATACATCTTACAATTTATAAGGGGAACACCGGCAAACGGAAAGCAACTCAGGAAATGACATTTAAATCAATTCTGGAAGCTATTCGGGTCGGACAATCCAGTGATCAGTATTATGAAATTCTTGACCCATCAACAGGTAGGATTATTGACTGGAACGAAGTGAATGTCAAAATTGATGACGGCTGGTATTATGATGAAACAGAGATGATCTGGAAGAAGTGTCCAGATGAATCGTCAAATGAGAGCTGGATGAAGATAGGACTTGATTGGCTCTTTGACACTAAAAATGAGGGGCACGGTAGCCTTGTGTATTAAATATAATTCTTTACTTTTATCATTCCCCAAGATGAACAAATGTCAAAACAGGACTATATTTTCAGGTATTTTTCCATCATTAAGAAACTTCGAAAGAACAAGGAAGCCACCTTTAAAGAGATCTCGGATTACTTAAAAAATGAATCGGAATTTGAGGATCTTCCTGTCTCAATCTCAAATAGGACGTTTCAGCGTGATTTAAATGAAATTCGTTCTCTTTTCAAGATTGATATCCAGTTTGACTTTTCTAAAAAGGTATATTTCATAGCAGATGACCAGAATAATGATTTGAACAACAGAATGCTGGAATCCATTGATACAATTAACTCCCTAAAAATGGTCAGCGATATCACGAAGTACATGTTCTTTGAAAAACGGAGAGCCAATGGAACTCATCACTTTCATGGTCTACTTCATGCAATAAAGAACCGTATTGTAATAAGCCTGGTACACCAGAAATACGATTATGACGAACCAACCAAAAGATTAGTTGAACCTTTGGCATTGAAAGAATCAAAGGGAAGATGGTATCTATTTGCTAAGGACACCAATGATAAAAGACTTAAAACCTTCGGACTTGATCGAATCCTGGATTTTGAGAATACACCAAAACGGTTTGATTATCCTGCAAATCTTGATGTTAATGAAATCTTCCATCATTGTTTCGGAGTCATTAACCCAGAAAATGCAAAACCTGTAGAGATTGTGCTGTCCTTTGAACCTGAACAGGGGAAATACATCAAAAGCTATCCAATACATGAATCACAGAAAATTGTGAATGATAATGAAGATGAATTACGGGTTAAGCTGCATCTTTACATAACTCATGATCTTATTATGGAGCTTCTTTCATATGGCGAAACGATGGAAGTTGTTGCCCCCAAGAGATTAAAAGAGGAAATTATCAAAATTCACAGGAACGCAATTGAAATTAATGAAAAGCTGTGAAATTCTTTTCCCTTGATATTAAAACGGCTAACAGTGATCCATCCAGTATCTGTGAGATCGGTATTGGAACATTTGAGGATGGATTATTGATTGACTCTTTCAGAACGTACATTGACCCAAAATGCTCTATCGATCCTTATTATACTGAAAATATTCATGGTATTACTGAAGAAATGGTACACGGATTCTTCGCCTTTGATGATGTTTATGATATTTACAGACTGCGTGAAATGTTAGAAAAGAAAATAGTTGTTCACCACTCTCCGTTTCCTCGCATTGCACTTGAGAAAGCAATAAAGAAGTATGATCTGGACTCCTTCAAAATATTATGGCTCGATACTGAGATAGTTGCTCAAAATACTTGGAATGAATTCACGGAATGCGATTCCACTTTAGAAAATATGGCATCTCGATTGGGCATAAAGATTCAATATCCAGATGCTCTTCAATGTTCTCTTGCCATTGGCAGAATGATCATCGAAGCATCAAACAAATTGGGGATTGGTATCGATGAATTAGTAAAACGATTTAATAGCTAAAACCAAAACTAATATTACTTTCGTATAGTATGAGATTTTACTCTTTAGACGTTGAGACCGCCAACCCAGATCAATCCACGATATGCCAGATTGGTGTTGGGATATTTGAAGATGGAAAGCTGGTCGATACTTGGAAGTCTTATGTTGATCCACAGGATTACTTCTATTGGCGTTTTATAGATATCCATGGGATCACCGAAGAAGATGTAGAGGGACAACCGATATTCCCTGATGTTTATCCTGTGCTCAGACAAATGTTTGAGAACAACATTGTGGTTCATCATTCACCATTTGATCGGAACGCATTTAGTCAAGTTTTTGATAAATATGGACTGGAGCCATTTGAAGTCCAGTGGTTGGATTCGGTTAAAGTTGCTCGAAAAACATGGGAGAATCTTGCGGGAGGATATAATCTTGCTAACTTGGCTTCCTATTTGGATATAGAATTTCAGCATCATGATGCTCTGGAGGATGCTGTCGCTTGCGGAAAGATTGTGGTGGAAGCAAGTCATAGATTATCATACAATATTGAAGATTGGATCAAAATTCATATTACACGTTAACCTTAACTATATTACCATGAACGAAAAAACTTTAGGAAAACTCATTATGCTACCTGTTCAACTGGGCAGTAATGACATTGAATGTTTAATGCTATTTGGAGATCGCCTTGAAGAATTGTCTAAGGAAAAGGCAGTTTATCATGCAAATACAATGAAAAAACTTATTGATATTCTCGTTCAACGGTTTTTGGAGGCTCAACCTTCAAGAGCCATTAATGAAATTAGAAAAATATTAATCAGAGGTTTCATTTTTTGCTTTGATAAAGCTGTTGAGGACATTTATAATTTAAGAGCACGACCAACTGCAAACATTAATTTTGATTTAACAGACATACTCACTGGGGAAAGTGGTGACGAAATTCCTGAATATATACAGTTAAAAGTCACCCCTTATATCGGAAAAATTGCACTGATTTATAATAAAATGGTTGATCACATTGAAGGAATGGAAGCCGAGTTAGTGGAAGCTGGCATCAATTATGAAGAATCATTGAAAAGTATTCTGTACGGTGGGATGTATTTGGGTACAGAATTTTGCTTAAGAATCGATTTGGAAGACTCTCATGAACTTGATAAATTATTTATTGAATAAGCTACCTAATGGCTCCGAATATTCAAGTAATATATCAAAATCAAACCCCAAAGGGATATCTTTATAATTTAAACAGAGATAATTAATTGCTCAACAATTGAAAGATGCAATGGAAAAGTTGGAAATTCATAATTTAATTTCAGCAGCCTATAACGTTTCTTTAACAATATCAAAAATTAAAGAGTCTGCATATTATCACCGAAAGGCTACAAAGCAAAATTTTAATTTTTTTCATGGGGTGGTGAAAAACAAGACTTACTATGAAAAATATCATTCGAATTTTATCGCTTACCTTTTAAATCCAAATGAATCTCATGATTGCGACATATTTTTCTTAAAGAAGTTCTTGGAATTAGTTCCTATCAAACAAAAGTTCGAAATAAGTAAATTTTCAGATGAAGATTTACAAAAAGCGATTATTAGAACTGAAAGGAATATCCCCTATAGTATGGAAAAAATTGATATAACCATAGAAAAAGGGAAGGATTGGATCGTTTTTATTGAGAATAAAATAAGACACTATGAAGGAGAAACTCAACTTCAAGATTATTTAAAGTTTTCTAAAGAACAATTTTCCGATTCCTTTGGAATTTTTCTAACCCCTGAAGGTCTCAACTCCCAAAAGATAACCTCGGAGGATGATAAGTTTATTGTAAATCTTAGTTATAGAGAGAATATTCTTACTTGGATTAAATCATGCGCTTTAGAATTAGTGTATTATCCACACATTGTTTCTGTTCTGTTACAATATATTGATGCTTTAAAACATAAAGAAATTTTAAACATAATGGAGGATAAGGAAATGGAAAATATTATTGAATATCTTAATCAAAATAAAGGATATGCGAGGGTTTTAGTTGAAAACAAGGGAAATTTAATAGAATCTTTAGATGAATTTGTCAATCAATGTAGAATTACATTTTTCTCTTCCGTTAGAGAAAATGTTAAATGTTCTCTTAATAAAATAAAGGATTTGATAGTAGAAAGCTTTAAAAATGATATGGCAACATTTAAATATGGTTCATATGAGTTTATTTTGAAGATTGCAATCGAAGATGATGGGAAAGGTTCGTGGTGGGGTATATATTATAAAACTGATAAATTATTTCCATGTGGACTGGAAAATGGTGGGTGGGAAGGCATTAAATTTAATGAGATAAATGATTATGATGAACCCGATAAAGGCTCTTCTAAAATAATTGAATCGATGATAGAACTTGAAAGAGCAGATGAGTTAATTGGACAAGTAACTAAAAATATTGTGGATAAATTTACAAAACATGTATTTTATTTCATCAAGGCTTATGAGATTCGAGATCGCTTTTTTGAAATTCTTCGATCTGATCTAAGCAAAGAATTAATTTCATATGACAAAGACCTTAAGATTATTAAAGACTTTACTAATGATTCTATTAATTTAGAATTTAAGGGAGCCCAATTTCAACTTTTTCTCTGTAAAGACGAACCCGATCCTGAAGAATCTGATGGTAATGGCTCTTGGTGGGGAGTATTTGATTCAGGTGGCAATTATTTGGATTGTGGATTAACAAAACAATATTGGGAACCAATATTTTTCAATGGAATAAATGATTTCGAAAACTTCATTAAAGGATCAGAAGAACTTATTAAACTGGACGAAGATGAAAAATTGAAATATGAACTTATCAAGCAAATTGTAAACACAATCATTAATAAAGTTGATGAGAAGGTTCTTCCTGCAATAGAAAATTTGGTCAGTAACCCTTGATCCACGAAAAACATAACCCGTTTGATTCCCGCAAAAAATTTCCAAAAAGTTCCCAATTTGAGAATTTTATCGTATCTTTGCATTCAGATTGGATTAAATGGAGAGGATATTTGCAAAAAGCACCTTGAGAGAATTTTGGAAATCACATCCGGATTCAGAGCAGTATTTGAAGACTTGGTACGATACCGCAATGAATTCAAGTTGGAAAACCCCAAATGAAGTAAAGCAAACCTATATAAACGCCAGTATTTTAAAGGAAGGCAGGATTGTTTTTAATATTAAAGGCAATACATACAAGTTAGTGGCGAAATTTAACTTTGAGAAACAATGGATTTTTATCAGATTTATTGGCACACATGTGGAATACGATAAAATTGATGCGAATACGATTTAAAAAATAAGACAATGAATATTACTCCTATAAAATCAGAGACTGATTATCGGAAGGCGTTAAAACGACTTGAATCCATTTTTGATGCACCGATTGGGACACCCAAAAGTGATGAAGCCGATTTACTTGGATTAATGATTGATGAGTATGAAAAAAAACATTATCCAATTGAAGCCCCTGATCCAATTGAAGCCATCAAGATTAGAATGGAAGAAATGCACTTAAAGCAAATTGATTTGGTAAATGAAATTGGCGGGAAAAGCAGAGTTTCCGAGATATTAAATCGTAAGCGCAAATTAACTGTTGATATGATTCGCAAATTGAACAGGAGATTAAATCTTTCACCTGAACTTTTGGTTAGTGATTATAAACTGACAAGGTAAATAGAATGGAATAACTATTTTCAATCAACCTATCCATTTCGTTTTATATGTTAAATTCTTATTTTACTCATTTCTTAAAGGGTAAACCTCAATAATAGCTGATTCTTTCATTTCTCCGTCTCTCCGATTTTTTTTCTTCTACCCATGCCCGTACATTTGGCCTTAAAAATAAGCCTATGTCCGAAGAAAGAGAACAACTGTTAGAACAAACAATCAAAGAGATGCTGAGTGCCAACCTAGCCTCAACAGAAGACCGAGATAATCTGTTAGAAAAACTTGTCAGACAGTTCATCAACGGAAAACCCCACAAAATAGCTGAGTTTGAACCGTACATGTCAATTGAGATGAAGAAGAGATTTCCATTTGAACTTGACATGGAAAAAATCGGACTCTAAAACCATACAGCTTACCAACCCGTCAAGATCGACAAGCTGTACATTTTTCCATCAAATTACTCACAACCCTGCAAAATGATAGAATAACAGTGTCCCGTTTCAGAACTTATATCACAATGTAATTGAAGTCCTGAAAAAACCAATCAATTCAAGATAATCCTTGCTTACCCTCTTATATTCAGACTCATAGATTAAACTCCAATCCTAGATTATAGCAGTTTCCATTGATTTAACTAATAACAACCAAAGTGGCACGAAACAATATTCCTCTCTTAAGGGCTATTAACAGAATGTTAAGTCTGGGGTTTCTTTCCAATGAAGAAAGCGATTCCCTTCAAAAGAAGGTCATTGAGCTAACCATAAAGGATAAATCCCATAAGCTCCTTGAAATTGAAAAATTTATGTCGAAGAATACAAGGGGGCATTTCCGTGTTGAATTGGACGCTGAAAAATTTGGATTGTAGCCATAGACAGGACTTCGAGACAACCCCTAAAATTTGGTTAGAGAGAATATTAATCTGGCAGATGAAAAAACCCATATCAGCTAAGGTCCATCCATATCTAAAGTATGCTTCCTTCATAACAGATGAAGAGATGATGACAATGACCGACCTTTCACCAAGACAATCCGGTATAAAAGATATTGTTATATGGGTTGGTCAAAATCCACACTCTAATCATAGACGAATAAAAGTAAGCAATGTTCCTAATAGCCTTCTCAGAACAGATTGCTTCTCAATTACACTGCCGAAGTTGACAATTCTTGGAAAGCCAAACAGAAAATTGATTACCGAAGACGTAATGAACGATATTTTCAACTTCATTGCCCTGAACATGCAATCAATAAATGAATATTCTGATGAAAAAACGGCTACGGATGCGTTTTTTGATAAAATAGTTGCAGTAAGATAAAAGTCTTTGATGGTGGTGAGAGTATAGAACAGATCAGAGCAGACAGTACCGTAGAACCACTCTATAAATTATCATAAACATCCTGAATCTCCTTATCCCTGATTCCCAGATATATTTTCGTAGTGCTTATGTTTGAATGATTGAACATTTCCCCCAGCAGAATCAGGCTCTTTTCCGAGTTGTCATTATTTTCAAAGATACGTCTGCCGAAACTCTTTCGCCAGGTATGGCTTTTAATGGTGCTCGGATCTTTGACCACTTTATAATCTTTAACAATCTTTTTCAAGTTCCGATTGATATACTGAACCGATATTGGCTTTTTGCCGAATCTGTTCAGAAAGATGAGCCCTTTTGTTTTTCTTGGATTCAATACTTCAAAGTTCCTATTCACAGAATCTTTTAATGACGGATTGATTTTTATTTTACGGAACTTCCCTGTTTTCTTCTCAATCAATTCAAGAAATTCTAGGCCATATATACTGGACCATTCCAATTTAAGAATGTCCGAAATTCTCAAGCCCGTAAAAATTCCGACGCAAATGAGCAAACTCATCTTATTTTGACCGTCTCGTTCTAACTTCAGAATGAGATCCTGTATTTTATTCCATTCAATGTAATCAGATTTTGTTTTTTGTCCTTTCAATGCCATAGGGGATTTTTTTGATGCGGCCAAACCTACGGCAACCATGTTTCAGAAAAAAATCCCGCAATAGAAAAGTGAAACATGACTTATTTTATTAGTGTTAGAAGACGGCTTATGTAATTGTATTTGTGGCTGATATGGCTCAGTGTTTCACTTTATCCAAGAAGTGAAACTTGCGATATTTTCGTCTAATCATCATCCGTTGGAAATTTTACCGATCAACCTTCCATTAGAATCTGAAAATTGAAAAAGATACAAATGTGAGAAAAAACCTTGCAAGAAGAATCAAACACACCCATGAACCAAACAGTCAATAGATTTTGTCATACACCCTTCCCGGGCCAACAGATATGCCTTTGCAGTGGTTGGTCTATGTCCAATTTGATATAGGATTCAATTTCCACAATTTTAACATATATTCCATAAAACTGGCGAATAAATAAATTTTCCGCATCAATATATAATTGTATCAATTTATTCCTATATCTTTGATCTTGAAATCAAATTCTCTCATAATGACTTAGCACAGACGACATATAGTATTAAAGAGGCGTTAGTTATTATTCCTGCTTACGAAAACTGGTAATTTTTTAACAACCATGGGGTAATAAGTTTAACGTCCACGCTAAAGCGTGGACTTAACTTATTTGTGGTTGTGGGTATACCAGTACCCCGTAAGCAGATAGCGTTAATGTTCCACGCTTTTCTTTATTATCAAATAGTAACGGCAATGAAATTAAGTGTTTTAACACGTATATAAATTTAAGTCGATAGAGTTCACTTGAGTTAACACATATCAAATCTTCATTATCATGAATGATAGAGAATATCAAAAGAAAAATTTAGAGAAAATCTTTAGAGATGCTTCATTTAGCCCAGTCTTTATTAGTCATCCAAAATATTGCATTGGAGAGTTTATTGATGTTACTCCTTACATTGCCTATGATGATGTGATGGAAAACAAGTATATCATAAGAGGCAAAGAACTTGGCGCAAAGCACAACGAATTTGATTCAGAAAAAAGACCAATTATAGTTGAATACAACAGTATTGACGAACTTGTCAATGATGGTTGGAGGTTATAGGTGTATAGATTGTTTAATCAGCTTTGAACAAGTGGTTAAGAAGTAGATTCTTTGAATCACTGGTCTATTCCTCGAAAGAAATAGGCTAATACCGATGAGTTTGAAATAGAGCCGGTAAGTCTTGAAAGAAATTTTTTAAAGATCATCAAACGCCCAAGGTTTTGGTATAGAATAATCCGACTGCTTCATATGCGGCTGATTGTTCAGAAAACAATATTGATATGGGCATTCGGATATAAAATACTCTAACTAAATAGTTCCTCCTATTGATTCACTTTACCACACATTAACTTTTCAATTCACCTGTATAAATATCTTATTGTTTCTTTAGTTCAATAACACAATAAACGGAGTGATTAATAACCATCAAAACAAGAAACCATGAACAATTTACATCACAAGAGAAATTTAGTTTTTCTTTTACTGTTTTTAACATTTTTATGTGGATGCTCGAGTAAACCCAAAAAAGCCGCAAACATGCTTATTGATGGTTATGAAAAATGTTGGAGTAACGTTTCGCCTGAAATGATGCTGTCTGGTAATGTTTCAGCTGAGGAGATGGAGAAAATTAGTGCCCGTGTTGATTCATTAAATGAGCAAGTTAAAAAAATTACCCAATCCTTTGATAAAGACCAATTTGCCGAGTTTGAAAAGGAAATAAGCACAAGAGCAGCAGAATCTAAATATAAAGATGTGTTTGTCGCTGTTGGTCTTACAAAGGCCAATTCAAACGGTTCATCAACTAACATAAATAATAATGAAGCTGACTCCGTAAATAGGATTAAGTCGTTCATAAAACAATTTCACTTTAGTTATGAACCCAGCCCACTTACTGCAGGTATTTTGTATCAATTTGATGGGATAAGATATTCGATATCAGTAAGACAGGCATTAGATATGTCCAACATGGTTGTTGCGTATAATGCAACAGGAACATTTTCAATACAGAAAGAAAATGGCAAGTTTTATCTCGTTCTTATCCCTGATGGTGGTAGAAATAAAAGTGATATGGTCGGGGAAAATGATGTTCTTAAATATGATGAGATATATTATAGTCAGTTAAAATTTGAGTTTCTTCCAGGTGTTATTGGTACGGATCATTCACTTGAAACAGAACTGCTAGAAAAAAATCTTGTAAAACTAACGGATTTACCAACCTGTATTTTTAAAGGTACTGGTACACTTATTGGACTAAGAAATACTCCAAACTGGACTCCTGAGGCTAAAAAGGCAGAAGAAGAAAGACTCAAAAAAGAAAAAGAGACCAAAGAGTTAGATGAGAAATTAAAAGGGTTATAGAGCATTTGCAAACCAATATCAGATATTGCTAATTAAATACCTTAAAAGAAATTTATATGAAAAAGATCCTTTTAATTGGTTTCTGTATTACTCTTTCTCTTTGCACATATAGTCAAGAAAGACAAGATGAGACCAGGCAAAAATTAGAAATTAAAGCTGAATCTCAATCGGAATTACTTACCAGGGTTTTAGGATGGTCCCAAATTGAAACATCCGAGGGTAAGGTTTGGAAAAAATCCGATAAGCCAAATTTTGCTTATCTACCAAATCATGATTTGGCAATTTCTTTTTATTCTCTCCAAACTGTTAAATTTTCAATTGACGGAAAAGGGTTTTATCTGCTATGTATTCACAGACCAATTTTCAAGGAGTACGAAGACGAGAATGGTAATAATCAGTATGGCGAAGCTATCGATATGAATGTAAATAGTTATGTTGATTATTTCGCTTTTTCTGGTTCAAGTTTTGAACGCTTAAAGAGCATTCTAAAAAGGTCCGATGGGAATTATTATTCCATGATTGACGTTAAATACTGTAAAAGTGGTCAAACAGAAGAAGGTTATTATTTTCCAGAGATTGATATAAAAGACAAAAATATGATTCGGCAGTTACTCACTGGACAAGGATATATTGGACCTATTCCCACAAACTGTAATGATTGCCAGGAGGATAGTCTTTTTAGTATAAATTCTCAAGTTATAAAGGGTGATACAATCATCAGATTTAATGTTCTTTCACGTAAAAACGGAGAAATATGGCGTGAGGCTAAAAGTTTATCTCAGAAAGATTCATACTTTGAAGTTAGCAAGCATGATTTTAACTGTCTTTTCAACTTCTCGCCATTCATTACAAAGGAAATGAAACTTATAACTAAGGAACAAAATCATGATATTGCCAGTAAAAAGTATGACAAATATATTGACAGTTTAAATCAGAAATCATATTTTAATCTTGATCATTACTATAGATTAGAAAAAAAGCCAATACTAATTTCATTCAATAAAGATTATACGGAGCTAATGGATTCATCAATCAACAAAGCAAACTTTAACATAATTGTAAATAGTGAAGGGAAAGTTATTTCGTCTCCCAACAATATTAACTTGTTTAAAAATTTATCTTTCAGCCCAGCAACAGTTAAAATGGAATATTTGCCCGGCCTATTTAAAGAATACAAGGTGAATTCAGAGGTTCCCGTCAAATTATATCAAAAATCTTATTCGGGCTCATACGGCGAAACAACTGATCCGAAAATAGATATTATCATTGTTAAACTAAAGAAATCAAAAACCGGAATAGAGGTTTTGGCTCAAAAATACAATCGGAAAGAATTTTATGATGACGCATTCTCAACGATTAATTTGGAAAAAGAGTTTTCGACATATGATAGTGGTAAGTATTATTTTTACTTTGAACGAAAATCCACAAAATGGATTATTGACATTTTCGGAGATGCAGGATATTTTTATCATAATATTGATAAGAAAACTATTAAAGTTTTTGATAGCAACAATCCAGATTCAAGATGTCCTTAATAAAATATGTATTTTATTTTCTGAAAGAAGGATTGAGTTTTACTGAGCACAAATTGAACACCTAACACATGTATAAACAGCATCTTGTCTAACCTCAATTATGCGTTATTCAATTTAGCTTGTCAATGTCATGTTTTTCCTTTTTCTTCATCATCAGAATTTAATTCAAATTCAACAATTTGCTAATGTTTTCATGATCAATCCTGACTATCGGTTCTTATGGCGGGAAATTAAGATGACGCGGGACTTTTTTTTATCGGGGTATTGCCCGTACCCTTGCCGCATACCAAAAAATCC
>TBL_comb47_HYPODRAFT_10004142_pt1 | contig 16779 bp, 8 predicted proteins | sample TroBogypolimnion_40_FD_10682 | JGI IMG/M metagenome (IMG submission 10682)
CGGTCATCCGAAGGTGTCTGGCCCTTTGCATCGTCAATGATGCTGGTTTCAAATTCCTTCAAACCTGCCTGGAAACCGTTCCCTTTCTTCCCCATATGCCAGGTCTGATAGCCAGCTGCTGCCATGACACGCGGCAGGAAGGTACCAGGATCACCGGCATTGGATGCGGCATCGGGTGCTCCCGGGATTCGCTGCCAGGATCTTCCGGTCAGCAACATGGTTCGACTCGGAGTGCAAACAGCCCCGATCATAGAACCCATGGTGTAACAATGGGTGAAAGTTATACCACTCGCCACCAGCAAGTCGAGATTAGGTGTAATAAGTAACGGATTGCCCAAAGCATGCAAACCGTCGGGGCGATGGTCGTCGGCATGGATGTGCAGGATGTTGGGCAATTTGCGTACTTGTGCCTGAGACACGTTGTACCCAATTAGTGACAAACCTGTAAAGGCGGTGATACCTGCTAATTTACGAATCATATTCTAATTTTCTGTTATTAAATAACTTTCCCCTTTTTTCGTCTGGAAATCAATGGTGTGGAACTGGTATTTCTGATGTTCTGTAACCACGGTCTTGGTTTTTGTTATTGGTTTTCCTGGATCAATAAAATTGAAAAATGGATTTGGGTTTTTCCCTTTTGCCTGAACTACTACAGCATCTTTTAAATTGACTGGATGATAAGTCCCTATCCTGCAATTTCCGCCGAGAGTTGAGGTGATCACTGCCTTTTTGATCTTTCCCTCTTTCCACTCCATATCGACAATGAAACCTCCACGGGTTCGCAATCCTTTTACTTTTCCCGAAGACCATTTGTCGGGCAGCGCGGGCAACAGTTGAATAAATCCGGCATGGCTCTGCACTAGCATTTCTGCAATACCGGCCGTAAACCCAAAATTGCCGTCAATCTGAAATGGGGGATGGGCATCAAACATATTCAGATATAAACCTCCACCTGAATATTTGATCTCGCCTAACCCCACGGGTTTAAAGAGGTTGCTGATTAGAGTATAGGCATGATTGCCATCCAATAGGCGGGCCCACAGATTAATTCGCCAACCCATCGACCAACCGGTAGATTCATCCCCGCGCAGAAGCAACGATTGCTTTGCCGCATCAACTAATTCAGGAGTTGATTCGGGGTTGATCTGATTCCCGGGATACAGACCATAAAGATGTGACTGATGCCGGTGGTGTGGTTCGGACTCGGCATAATCGGTCTGCCATTCCTGCAGCTGCCCTTTTGCTCCGATCCGGTTGGGCGCCAGTCTTTCCAGCTTGGAACGCAGTTCTGCAATCAGTTCATTGTCGCAATTCAGTAAGGTAGCCGTTTCGATCGTTCGGGTAAACAGTTCGCGAACAATAGCCATATCCATTGTGGGACCTGAACTTACGGAGGCTTTTTCCCCTTTCGAATTCAGGAATGCATTCTCGGGTGAGTTATTGGCTGCTGTAACCAGGAATCCGTCTTGATCTTGAATCAGCCAGTCAGCATAAAATAATGCTGCACCGCGCATCAACGGATAGGCTTCGTTTTTCAGGAAATCAACATCCCCCGAGAAGAGGTAATGTTCCCAGAAATGGCTCAGTAACCAACCGCCCGACATATTCCAGAAAGCAGACCCAGCGCCGCCGTTGTTCGGGGTTGTTTCGCGCCAGATCGACCAGTTGTGGTGAGCGACCCATCCTCGCCGGTTATACATTTTCCGTGCAGTTTCTTTTCCGTTTTCAGCTACCTCTTTTACCATTTTGAAAAGTGGCTCCTGGCATTCGGCCAGATTGGTGACTTCAGCCGGCCAGTAATTCATCTCCGTATTGATGTTTGTAGTGTATCCGCTGGTCCACGGAGGGTTAACCTGATCGTTCCAGATCCCCTGAAGGTTGAGGGGTTGTCCCCCTTTCCTGGATCCTGAAATCATTAGATACCGACCGTAATGGAAAAGCAATTCAACCAGGTCGGGATCGTTATTTTGAGCGAAATCAATAATTCTGCGGTCTGTTGGAACTGTATCGTGTTTAATCCCGCTGGTCAAATCCAGATCGACCCTTTCGAACAATCTTTTGTAGTCATTCTCATGATCCTTTTTCAACCTTTCATAAGGTTTTGAAGCTGCTCTGTTCAATATCCGTTTGGCCATTATCTCCGGATTACGACCCTCCTTTGAAGGGCTTTTATCAAATCCGTTGAAACTTGTGGCAGCAGAAAGGATAAAAACCACTTCGCTGCTGTTGCGGACATGAAGCGACCCAGCTCCGGCTGTGAGCTCACCATCTTTAAGGCGTGCCATAACCCTGGTTTCAAAAAAAGTGCCTAATCCGCCAATCTCGTCTCCATAAAGATTTACTTTGTCAGATTTTTTTGACCCCTGGGGATTAAAAAGTTCAGGGTACCTGCTCTGGTTTTCCCATGATTCCAGTTGTTTCAGCGTCCGGTTTGAACTGTATCCGGGAGCCTGTCCTTTCATGATCAGGATATTTTTATCGACTGCACATTTGGCCGTTGGATGGATAGATGTGAGGGTGGCCTCGATATTTAATACAGGTCTTGATGCAGTGAATTTCGCCACTATCACACTATCGGGATACGATGCAAAGAATTCGCGCCTATACCTAACCCCGTTTTGCAGGTAGGAGATTTTTAACAAAGACCTGGAGATATCCAGTTCACGGCGATATGAGGTCACCTGGCCGGGATTACCCATCTTAAAGTATAAATCACCCAATGGTTCATAATTTGATCGTGACCGTCCGAGCCAGTTTTTCCGGATAATCTCATCTGCATCTTTGTTTTTCCCATCGCGAAGATCTTGCATTACTTCGCCAAAGTCGCCGTTTATATTTACAGCCTGGTAATTTTGTGACGGTTCGCCGCTGTAGAGTGTGCTCTCATTCAGTTGCAGGTGTTCGTTGCCGATCGCGCCAAATACCATCGCTCCCAGTGAGCCATTGCCCAGAGGTAATGCCTCGTTCCAGCCTGCAGCAGGCCGGTTATACCACAAAGTGTGATTGTTTATTTGGCAATCAGCCTGATAGGCAAGAATGAGAATTAGTACAAAAAGCAGATTCCTTTTAAGGATATTTTTAAACTTTATGTGCATTGAAATATTACAGTTTATTGTACCTCTACTCTTCCCGGCTCCCGAACGTTGGCTCCTTTGATATTCATGATCCCATCGCCGAGATCCAAGCGTGCCTCCTCTGCGATTTTCATCAGTTCGGCAACGATATCCGGGTTTTGTTCTTTCACATCGTACCTTTCTCCCGGGTCCCGACGAAGATCAAATAGTGCTACTCCGACCTGAACATTGGCAGTTTTTCCTCCGACGCCATCTTTCCCTGGTGCAAACCCTTCGTAGGTGCGTGACTGATGCGGTAAAACAAGTTTCCACTGATTCTTTCTTACACCTTCCAGCCAATTGGCATGGAAATAATAGAGAAATACTTCACGTGGATTGGCATCGGGTTCACCTGTCATGAGTGGCAGAATATTGACACCATCAATTTTACGCACCGGCAACGGAGCACCCGTGATATTGGCCAGTGTTGGCAGGATATCGATTGTAGAGGCTATTTTATTGCAAACCAAGCCATGGGGGATATGTCCCGGCCAATTCATAATACACGGAACCCGCTGGCCACCTTCAAAGCTTGTGGCTTTCCCCTCGCGAAGTCCACCCGCAGAACCGGCGTGATTTCCAAAATTAAGCCACGGACCATTGTCGGAAGCAAAAATAACCAGTGTATTTTCGGCAAGACCATTTTTAGAGAGTGCTTCCATAATCTGACCAACCGACCAATCGAATTCCATCATTACATCTCCATAAAGACCCTGTTCGCTCCTCCCTTTAAACCTGGAGGATGCAGCGATCGGCACGTGAGGCATAGCGTGAGGCAGGTAGAGAAAGAATGGCTCATTTTTATGTTTGCTGATAAATGATACAGCCCGCTCTGTGTAAGCGGTTGTTAGCTGTGCCTGATCATCCATTGTAGTAATCTCTTTTACCTCGTCATTGCCATCAATTAATTTGAGGGGGCGATAGTTGGGATTCTTATGTTCTCCTTTAATGGTATATCCCCACATATCGTTCGAATAGGGTAATCCAAAATACTCGTCAAACCCTTGTTGTAGTGGCAAAAACTGTCGTTGAAAGCCCAGGTGCCACTTCCCGAATATGCCACTTTTATAACCACTTTTTTTAAGCACTTCTGCAATTGTCTCTTCCTGAGGATTTAATCCAACTAAGGAGGATGGATTTAATGCACCTGCAATTCCTACCCTGTTCGAATAACATCCTGTGAGCAGAGCTGCACGCGAGGCACTGCAAACGGCCTGCGAGACATAAAAATTAGTGAACCTTATTCCACCGGCTGCCAACCTGTCGAGATTAGGTGTTGTGTAGCCTGTTGATCCGTAACAGTTCAAATCGCCGTAACCCATGTCGTCGGCAAGTATCAATACCACATTGGGAAGTTTCGGAGTTTGTCCGCTGACAGAGGTTGCCATAAGACCCAAAAAAACAGCTCCTGCACTTTTGCTAAAATTTATTCTCATAAGATCTTTATTTTGTTGGTTTTGGAATAACTTTCGCCTTTTTGGCCCATTGATACCATTTACGGGACATGTTTTTAACCATGTCGGGATGTTGATCTGCAAGGTTCTGTGTTTCTGTACGGTCACTCTCCATGTCATACAATTCCCAATTCTTCAGGTCGAGTTCATCAACTTTGTCGAAGAGGAAGCTGTTTTTCAGATCTGCTTCAGATATCAGTTTCCATTTTCCTTCCCTAATCGCCCTGTTCCCTTCGTGTTCCCAGCAGATCTCCTTCCGCTTTAGCTCCTTGTTTTTAAAAGAGGGAACCAGGCTGATTCCCTGCATTGGAACGATCTGCTTTCCGTTATATTCTTCCGGATAGGTTGCCCCGGAAAGGGCTACACAAGTTGCCATGATGTCAATCAGGTGACCCGGTTGTGTCCTGAGGGCCCCTTTTGCACTGATTCCCGCCGGCCAATGGGCTATTAACGGTGTCGCAATTCCCCCTTCATTGACCCAATGTTTAAACATCCGGAAAGGGGTGTTCGAAGCGTTTGCCCAACTGATATCATACCCAATATAAGTATCGGCAGCTCCCGGAAATACTCCCTTTGCTGAGCGGACCGGTTTTCCATCGCGGGTTTGCTGTGGCTGCATTTTATATTGAAGCTGGTCTGGAGCCATCGGTTTAAGGGTGTCAGGATTGACCGTGATCTCTTTTTTATTCCAGAAACCCCATTGTTCGGAGCAGGCCCCATTATCCTGTAAGAACAAGATAAGGGTGTTTTCCAATTGTCCTTTTCTTTTCAATTCCGCGACAATTTCCCCGATTCCCTGATCCATATTGTCAATCATCGCAGCATAAACTTCCATACAGGCTGACTGCCAGCCCTTCAACGCCTCATTCTTCCAAAGGTGATCTTCGGGAGTGGGGTCAGACATTTTCCATTTCGGGTCGATAATTCCCATTTCAACCATTCGCTGATATCTCTCTTTTCTTAATTCATCCCACCCTTTGTCGTACATCCCTTTGTATTTTGCAATATCCGTGGGAGGAGCGTGTAAAGGCCAATGTGCGGCAGTGTAAGCGACATAAAGAAAAAATGGTTTTTCAAAGGTGTGTTGTTCGATATATTTTACTGCGGTATCGCTAATGGCTTGGGTGTAATAGAAATTTTTTCCCGGGGCAACAAAATTGTTACCCGATGTCAGCGAGTTTGGATCGTAAAAACTTCCTGCACCGTGAATGGTTCCAAAGAATCGGTCAAAGCCGCGTTGTAATGGCCAGTTATGCTTATGGGGATCCTGCGGAGTAGGCAACAAAGGGGTTACATGCCATTTCCCGGTCATATAAGTGGAATAACCTGCAGTTTTCAATAGCTGAGCTATGGTCAGACTCTTGTCATTCAAATCACCCCGATATCCGTCATTACCTCTGTCGTTCACCATGTGCCCGATACCTGCCTGGTGCGGATATAAACCGGTCAGCAATGAGGCACGCGAGGGACAGCATCGTGCCGAATTATAAAACTGGGTATATCTCAATCCATTATGGGCCAAAGCATCAAGATTAGGCGTCTTTATCTCGCTTCCATAACATCCAATATCCGAATAGCCCATGTCGTCCGAGAGGATCAGCAGAATATTGGGTTTTTTAGGTTCGTGATTCTTCTTGATCCCATAAACGGGTACGGATAAGGCGAGCGTACACAGGCCCAATAATAAAGCGTTAAAATTAGCCTCCATAATTTTCCTTTTTCCCTGGCTAATGAATATGTAATTTCAGTTCCCTGTCAAATTTCGCCATTTTTTTTGTTAACCGGTTTACAATTTCTGGATTTTCCGATGCAAGGTTTTTGCTTTCTGAGATATCTTTTGCCAGGTTGTAGAGTTCAACTTTTTCTTTCACAATTCTCAGTTTCCAATCTCCGCTTCGTACTGCCTGAAGGGTCATCGCGTTATAGTAGTAATACCCGTCATGCGGCGTTTTTGCCCCCCTCATTCCCGATAGCAAAGGCCAGATATTCTTCCCGTCAATCGGAGTTTTCGGTTTGGCGCTGCCTGTGAGCCAGGCAATAGTAGGGAGGAGGTCGATCGTTGAGGCAATTTCCGGACAAACCGTTCCTGCAGGAATTTTTCCCGGCCAGTGGGCAATCATCGGTTCACGCATTCCACCTTCGTAAGTATCAAACTTGAAGCCGCGTAATGGTAACGCACTGCCACCCTGACCATTTTTCAAATTCCAGGGACCATTGTCAGAAGTGAAAATTACAAGTGTGTTTTCATCGATATTCAGCGCTTTGAGTGTCTTTAGAATCTCTCCCATACTCCAGTCCAATTCCTCAATGACATCTCCGTACAATCCGCGGGGGCTTTTACCATTAAATGCTTCCGAGGCATGAAGAGGGATATGTGGCATGGTGTGAGCAAGATAGAGAAAGAAAGGTTTATCCTTGTTTTCCGTAATGATTTTTATGGCCTCCTCAGTGTATTTTTTTGTCAGTAAAGTCTGATCAACAGGGTATTCGATCACCTTGCCATCACGCATCAGCGGGACATTGCCACTTCCAAGGGGTTTTATTCTGACACTTTCCGGTGTGACTCCTTCCCGGTAAACTACATCTTTGGATATTTGAACTTTGGGATTGATAGTCATATCGTTGCTGTAGGGGATACCCAGGTAGCTGTCGAATCCCTGGCGATCGGGAAGAAATTCGGGTTTATCTCCCAAATGCCATTTCCCGATGCAGGCGGTTGTATAACCTCTTGTTTTAAGCATATCGGCAATCGTAACCTCCTTTTGATCAAGACCCATTTTGTCGTCGGGCCAAAGAACGCGGGGGACACCAACCCTAACCGGGTAACAACCTGTGAGTAAAGCTGCCCTGGAAGGTGAACATACCGGAGAAGCAGAATAGAAATTGGTAAAGCGCGCTCCCTCTTTAGCCATGCGGTCAAAGTTTGGGGTTTTTATCAGCGGCGAACCGAAGCATCCGACATCCTGATATCCCTGGTCGTCAGTGAGAAAGATGATTATATTCGGGGTTTTACTTTTAATATTCCCGGCAGATAGTGACAGATTCGCAGCAAGAAAAATACCCTGAGCAATCATCGCCTTGTGTAACAGATGGTTCATTTTATATTTATTTAATTTGTTCGATTTACCTCAATATTTTGTTTTCAAAGTTACCATTTCTGAAGGTCTTATCACCACAGGGCCAAGCAATCCGGAAACGGTAAGTTTCGATCCAGGTGAATACCATTTAGGATCGGGTGAATAAATATGGCATATTTGCTGATCTTTTGGCGTGTTTTTGTCGCCAATAAGCCTGTTCACCCAGGTGTTTGTAATTCGTACTTCAAGATCATTTTTCCCTTGAACGAGGTACCTGGTAATTTCTGCAACAAAAGGGGGATTCCATAGAATACCTACCGTCTGCCCGTTTATCAACACTTCAGCCAGCTCTTTTACCTCCCCCAAATCGAGTTCAATTTTCAGTTCTTTTTTCAGATAGGTTTTCGGAATGAAAATTTGTTTTTTATAAGCGGCTGTACCACTAAAATAATTGACTCCCTTGTCGGGATGATTGGTCCAGGAGGTCAGAGTGTCAGATTTTATCTGACCGGGTGCACCCCGTCCATGTTCAAAATCAACGGTCCAGTTTTTAGAAATATTAAGAACATCTGGTAATCTTTTTACTGGTAAATTATGGGTCTTTCCGGAACTTGTAATGAGCTTTAACTTTTCGCTGTTTTTTGAAGATACGATCACAAAATCGCCCTTTTTATTCATGGAAAAGTCATTGAATGAGAGGGGGAAATTATTTTCCAATCGTTTACCGGGACTAAAAACAGGCTTGTTTTCCCAGGTAATATTGGAAATATGTTCGGCAGATCCCTGCACAAAAACGACTATTGCGGAACCTCCCTTTTCGAATGATAAGGGAATCCGGGTTGCATCTTTCTCCGTGTCATAAACGGCAATACCTGAAATTTCGCCGGTGTGAGGGTTCCATAACTGGGGCTTTTTACCCGTATTCCGAAACCGGCAGTCGGCCTGACAGGCATCTCCCGTATTAGAAATAAAATAGATGTCGCTGCCGGGGAGTTGCCGATGGATAAAGTTGATTTGCTGATTCTTATTCGTTACGAATGTAAAGTCAGGTATCAATTGCTTTTCCTGAAAGATTTTTTCAATTGTTTCTCCGGCGATGATCTTCCCTTTCCCTAAAGTGCGGTTCACTCTCTCCGAATTATCTTCTCCCCAGAGTTTATCGGCACCCTCTCTGACCAGTCGGTCACAATCGGGATAACCGGTAAGACCAGGAGCTTTTTGAGGTTTAGGCCCGACAACCGTGGCTCCGTTCTGAACCAGGGTTAGTAATTTTTTTACTATTTCAGGAGACATAGTTCGTTTATCGGCCAATAGCAGCACGGCATATGACATTCCGCCGGGTAGGAACACTCTTCCGTTTTTTACTTCCATCCTAAGCAGCGCGATATCATCGCAGTTATCAGCGCGATAGCCCATAGGCAGGCCATTTACGACTAATTCATCGTATTTGTTGCTATAGGTATCTTCATCGCCAACATATTGGCATATATCTGCTACGAAGAGTCCTTGTTGTAAAAGGTACTGGCAGCGAGAGAGATAACTAATAAACGGCTCGGATTTTTCCCACCAGGTGTTTCCCCTGTGAAAGTTGACCCCGTTCCAGCCATGCGTCCAACCAGGTTTGTCGTCGTAGGGCTGATGGACAGAGCAGTGCAAAACCAGGGAGTTGGTCCCCCTGCAAAAATTAAAATCTGCAATCGGTTTTAAGGTAGCGGGGACATTTGAAAAGTCACCACTCCCGCCGCCAATAGTAAACGATTCATCTTTTATGATACGCTTGCCATAGATGTGCCCGGCCGAAGCTGCACTGCTGGTGAATGCCCTCATATTTACATTTCGTCCTACCCAGATTTCATTCATTGGCACGTCACAGGCTCCATAAAGTGTCAATGGACTTCCGGGCATCCCCTGACCACCGTAGAGTGATTCTGCCTGGAGTGACATCCCCTTTTTATGGGCATATTTATTTATATGGCCATAATATTCTTTGCCAAGCAGGTAACCAAGGGTACCCCTGTAATCGAATAAAAATCGGTTACTTACTTCCGTGTTTTTCACGGTTATCCCATTGAGTACAGGTAAAAACGGAACCGGATCATACCCTTTATATATTTTAAACGCGGATATAAAATCTTCAGTGTACGATTGCAAGCCACATTCCCAGCTGTCAATTAAAATGTGATTGAACGTTTTTCCGGCAAGCTCGCCGGCATCCTGAATCAACTTACCCAAATAATTGTCAAGTATTACATCTACAGCATTGTGATCAAGCTTGTTGCATTCCAGTCCGGTTCCCTCTGGTGATGCAGGATTATTGGTTATGTTTTTCACAACATGATAGTAGGTGAAGACGGTCCACTTTCCATTCGAAGGCGTCCAGGAGATGGTACGGTCATGCTGTATCAATTTTGTGAGATCGACACAACTATCAGCATTTAATACCACTTCGTTGACAGGCTTGAAATTCCACAAATCCATGGTGTTGTTGCTTCCGGTTTGAGCTACAGGATAGGCAATAACGGCGATTGTATGATCGGGAACAGTCTCCTTTAATGGATTATTCACATCAATGGCAGATGAGATAACCTTAATCTGTCTCATCCCTTTTTCAGGAGTTATCCAGGGCCCCCCCGACTGGCTAAATCCCTCACAGATCTGAGCCCCCATTTTCATCCCTAACCGATCGCACTCTTTTACCGCATGGAGGAATAATTCGCGGTACTCTTTGCTCATAAACAGCACAGGTCCCTTTGGAGTTGGTGGCCTTCTACCGTCATCTCTTAGCCAGGCATTGTGAAATTGGGAAACTTCGCCCATTCCCAGTTTATGCATCATTTCAAGGTCTTTGGTAATCCCCTCTTTGGTGATATTTCCATACATCCAATGCCAGAAGGTACCGGGACGGGCCTGAACAGGTGGATTTTTGAAAGTTGTCTCAATAGCCTCATTTATTTGTGCCGAGGCAGGAAAACAGAACAGAAAGAACAATAAAACCAGGCATGATGGCCATTCTATTTTTTTCATTCCGGTTTACTTTTTTAGGTTTTGTATATTTTATTAAAGCCTCTCAACCAGTTTTTGTTTTTGCATGATAAACAAAGAAACATCTGGTTTGAATCATTCACTCGTTATCTTGCGGCACGTATGGCTTTTTTCAGTACTGGTTCCATCTCATCAGCCATTCGCATAAAGCCCAGGTCTGATGGATGAACCCGATCGACTGTACCCTGGCCGTCGGTACCCAGCAATTTGTCACCGCGGATGTAAAAAAGTTTCCGGTCACCATCTTTGACGCATTGTTCAAAAATCTTTCGCAAAATTGCATTCGCGGCTGAATAGCCTCCGCGCCTCGATGGATTGACAGGGGCATCACCCATTTCGGTGTTTTCAACCAAAACGATGGGTGTTTTGGGATGTGCCTCCCGGATTTTCGCAATAAATGCCGGCATCCGGTCTTTTACCATTTGAGCACTCATATTGGGCAATGGATCGATCATATAAACTGCCGGGTCGAGTTCTGCCAAAAGTGATGCTATCTCAGGTTCGCAGACTGCGTTTCCTGAAAATCCGAGGTTAATCATCCTACAATCGAGCCGCCTGCAGAGGATTGCCGGATAAGCCATGCCAGGCCTCGATGCGGCACCGCCATGCACGATAGAAGTTCCGTAAAATACCACAGGTTTCATTGTTTTTGGGCGTGGTGGAGGCAGTTTACACATGGCTCCCTCGGGTACTCCAATCTCCAGTGTCTCGATTCCGTTGCGGAGCGGGAGGTAAAGCAAACACTCCCGCAGCCCGGAAGACATACCTGTTGTCAGTCTCTTTTCGTTGGTGACCGAATCATCAGGCCTGGCGGCACCCAGCCAACGCCATTCGTTTTTAAAACGCACATAAAGATCGAGACCACTTACACTACTTGCCGGCATGTTAGTGAGGGCGATTTTATTCTTTCGCAAAGTCCAGCGAGCCGAGAGAGAGGTAGCGTCGGTCACAAACCGTATGACTATTCCGGGCGTTTCCTGTTCCAGATCCCAAATTGCAGGTCGTACCACTCCTTGTGCCTTTGCCGGCAGCCGATCGAAGAAATGCGCTGTTTCGGTCCAGCCCTTTCCCTCGACACACAACTCTTTTACGCTGAACCAATGTAGTTTGGGCTCAGTTTTAATGGTCTGTGCCACAGTTGTAAAGGAGAGATAAAGGACGATGACTGCAAGAGTGAGGCCGGTTCTAAGGATTGCTAGTTTGAAATTATTCATATCGTGGGTTGGGTTAGTTTTTAAAATTCAATTTAATGGTCTATAGGTTCAACTTTTGTAAGGTCGGCTCCCTTGAAATATTTTTTCAGAATATATTCCGGCTGTCCTTCATCAGCGTGTTGCCTGAGTTTGGTGTAATCGTACTCCAGCGGCAGGATTGTTCTGGGGTTAAGTGAAGCGGTATCATCTGTGGCTGCATGAAAGGCTCTTAACTGCACCATTAGCTCTTCTTTTTTGGCTTGATATTCTGGAAGCATGGCCAGATTATTGAGTTCAAGAGGATCCATCCTGAGATTAAAGAGCTGCGTGTAATTGCGCTGAGGATAATAAATTATTTTCCACTCTTTTGTTCGGACAGCTCGGGCTGTATTCCGATAGGCTGTGTAAAGAGAATTTCTAACGCCGGATGAATCACCTTTTATCACCTGAGTGAGATCTTTTCCGTCGATTTTTTTAGGGGCAGGAAGTTGACAAAGGTCGGAAAGGGTTGGAAACAGATCGTAAAGGTATACCAGCGCATCGGTGACTTTATCTTTAGGGATTCCGGGACCGGTGATGATCAGCGGGACATTTGTGCTGTGTTCGTAAACATCCTGCTTTCCAAGCAGTCCGTGACTTCCAATGGCCAGACCGTTATCGGCAGCATAGATGATAATCGTATTCTCGAATAATCCATCTTTTTTCAGTGTTTCAATAATATCACCAATGCGGATATCCATATGGGTGATCAATGCATAGTAATCGGCCAGCGATTCCTGAATGATCTCCGGAGTCCGTGGCCATGGAGCCAGATTTTCGTCGCGGATGTCCAGCTGATCAAATTGGAATGGATGGAGTTTTTTAAAATTTCCCGGAACAGGAATCGATTCGGGCGGATACATCCCGATGTAGTCTTCCCTTGGCGAGCGTGGATCGTGCGGGGCGGTAAAGGCCACATAACAGAAGAAGGGTTTTTCTCTTTTCCCTCCGCTATATTCGTTTAAATAATCAATAGCTGCCCCTGCGAACAGATCGGTAGAATATCCTTTGATCACCGGTTTTGAAAGTTTGCGGTCTTCTCCGAGATCGCGGCAGGGAACCTTATAATGGTTGGTCATACCTCCTATAAAAACATTCTTCCCTTTTTGGAAAGAAGCCTCAAACATCAGAGCTTTATTGTGCCATTTGCCGGTTCCAAAGGTTTCGTACCCGTTTTCGGCAAAATGCATTGGCATCGTGTGAACCCCTTCCAACTTATCATATACATGGAAGAGACTTTTTCCGCTCATCAGCATTGCCCGGCTGGGAGCGCAAATGGCGCCGTGATGCCCACCCATGACGTAAGCACTTGTAAACCGGACACCTGTTTTGGCCAAATGATCAATATTTGGTGTCCTGATGTAGGTATTCCCTGATGCCCCAAGCGCATCAGCTCGTTGGTCATCGGCAAAAAGGAACAAAATATTGGGTTTTGACCCGACCGGTTTCTGTTTTTCAGTCGGTATGTCAGCTGCTCTTGACCCCGCATAGGTCCCCAATAACATCAGGGCGGATAATGGAATTATTGAATGTCTCATATGTAAATAGTTTATCATTTATTTTTAACAGGTTCTAATTTTTGGGTAACAATCTTACCTAAAAGATTTCCTTTTGAGTCGAATACCCCAACTTTTACAACCGAATTTAATCCGGAAGTAAATTCATTGCGGTACTTTATTGATTTTACGGTAGGATCGGTTCCGTTAACCGTATAAAAAAGGTCGTGGATATCTGAATCGGGAATAATCTGAACGTTCGCTTTTTGTTGCAGGGCATCGGGGGTGAATTTGATCATTGGATTGTAGGTGCTCTTCGAGTAATTGACCTTGTCGCGGTCGAAGCGGACAAAATTTTCTTCTACTGCATATTCGAATCTTGTCCAATCTTTCAGGTCCGGCCTGGTCCATCCAACCTCTGCATTAGCCAAAACGCGGGGATATAACATTAATTCGCAAATCTCCGGATTTGGTGTAAACTCTCCCCACAGGCATACCTGGGTCCCCATGATCAGGGCAGCCTCATTGTCTGTCAGTGATCTGGGAATAGGCTCATAATCATATACTTTTCTCAGTGGAATAATCCCGCGCGGGGCTTCCGGTTCGAGGTAAGCCGGGCCCTGATGATTATTAATGTATGAATCAGTATATGAAGCCTGGATTGTTTTGTACCCGGCACGCGGGGCATCCACTTCGGGTGAATAACGGTTTCTTCTCCATGCCATGATAATTGCACCCGGTGTCCCTTTGCCGCTCATGATTTCATCCCATCCGATCATCGTTTTACCGCGCTTTGTAACCTGGTGGTTGATCCGGGTGATAAAATAACTCTGAAGTTCTTCGAAATTTTTAAGATGGTTCTCGTTTAATCGTTTATTGCATTCGGCGCATTTTGTCCAGTCGTTTTTATTGCACTCATCACCACCGACATGGATATATTTGGATGGGAAAAGTTCTGCGATTTCACCAATTACCCCGTCAATAAATTCATAGGTTGATTCTCTGCCGGCGCAAATGGTATTGTTTGGTGACCTGCCTCCGGTCGATACTTCGAAAAGAAGATCCTGCCGGCAGGAGAGGTGAGGATAAGCTGCTTTCAGGGCTTTTGAGTGGCCGGGGAGATCGATTTCAGGAATTATTTCTACATTGCGTATCCGGGCGTAAGCGACAACCTCTTTGATATCTTCCTGTGAATAGAAACCGCCAATGGGCTTTGGCTCATCGGGTTTTGCGAATTCACGACTCCACCAGTGAATGCCTTTACGGTCGGCACGCCATGCCCCCTTTTTTGTCAGGTTGGGGTATTTTTTAATCTCAATCCGCCATCCCTGATCATCGGTGAGGTGCCAGTGAAACTTATTGATTTTATAGGAGGAGATAACGTCGATCTGTTTGAGAACAAATTCCTTCGGCTGAAAATGACGCGAGTGGTCAAGCATCAATCCCCGCCATTCAAAGCGGGGTTTATCTGTGATTATCAGGCAAGGAAGCTCGATCGGTTTTCGGGGATATTGCCGGGCATTTGCGGGGATCGTTTGCCTTAAGGTTTGAAATCCGTTAAAAAATCCAGCATAAGTATTTGCCTTACAAATGATTTGGCTTTTTGATATTTCCAAAGTATAACCCTCATTTCCAATGTTTCGATTGTCTGTTATTTCAAAACGGACAAACTTTTTTGAAGCTGAATGATCCATCTCTGACACAGAAACTGTGATGCCCGCATCATTCATCAGTTTCTCTTTCACATAAGCCCCAAGGTCATTCAGAAACTCTCCGGGCAGGAAAAACCGTGTGTCAGAAGTCAGTGTGAAATGCCCTTTTTTAAAATCAACCGATTCGGGTTGTGGAATAATGTGGACTCTCTGATGCTCCTGTTTGAGGGTGAATGATAAACCCAAAACTGAGGCAGTAAGTGCTATTATCAGCGATTTTCTCATAGCAATAAGTTTTTTATCGTCTATTTTATAATTCTCCCTTTATGGTTATGGGTTCTTTATTATTTGCAAAGTAACCGGTCCTAAGAGACCGGAAGGGAGAAGTGGTGAATTTGATTTATAGGTGATTATATTTGTTCTGGTTTTTCTTTGTTCCTTAGGTAAGGATTGATCTCCAATAAGCCTGTTGGGCCATAGGTTGACTACCTCTATTTCAAGGTTGTTTTCTCCGTTTTTTAATATTCCGGAAACATCTGACCGGAAAGGAGGACACCAACAAACACCCATATCCTTTCCGTTCAACCGAACATGGGCAGTTTCTCTGACACTCCCCAGATCAAGATAAATCTTCGCATTATGAACAATTGCTGAATCGGTAATGGTAAATATTTTTTTGTAAGTTGCTGTGCCGCTATAATGGTGCACAGGCTCTTCCGGTCGTTTGCTCCAGTCGTCCAGTGCACTAAATGTAAATATCCCGTTAGCCTGTTCCGAACTAAGTCCATTTAGCGGATACAGCCATTCTTTGTTAAACTGAATGCTCCATGAACCGGTCAGTTCATAAACGGGTTTTAAGTGCAAAAAGCTTCTGATATTCTTTGTCGGTTTCTCTGGAGCAACTTTTGGAAATACGATAAACATAGACTCATAAGGTTGAAATTCAATCGGAATTTCGGTCCTTTTCTGCTGCTTTTCAAATCCGGTTAGTTGCCGTTTTTCACCGCTCACTGGATTCCACAGCATGGGCTGACGATCGTGAACACGGAAGATTCCACTGATCCGTTCATTACGGTCATTCCTGTTAGCCAGAAAGTAGATTTCAGCATCAGGTGTTGTCCGGTGAATATAATCGATGAAGGTTAGAGAGTCACCGTCTATGGCTTCAAAATCGGGAGGCAGATTGCGGGACAAAAGGATGTCTTTCAATCTCATTCCTGTAATAACATGTCCTTTCCCTGCTTTTGTATCTAATGGCATATTTCCGCTGTTATCGCCCCATAAATATTCTGCCATTTTTTTAACTTCGGTATCGCATTGCGGATAATTGTGCAATCCGGGATCCCTTTCCGGTTTCTGACCCACTACGATGGCGCCTGCTTCTACGAGCTCTTTGATTTTTTTGATCACCTCAACAGGCATGAATTTGCTGTCGGGCAAAACCAATAAACGGTAACTCATGCCATCGGGTAATACAATTCGGCCATCTTTAACACTCAATCGTTTCAGGAGCACTTCTGCATTACAAACATCGTAGTCGTATCCTTTCCCAAGTGATGGGTCAACATGTTTGGGGTCAACAAGATTGGGGGCCCAGTCGCCGTTGTAATAAAGTACGTCTGCTACGAACAATCCGCTTTGCAGCATGGCCTGACAGCGGTTGATGTAGCTCAGCCAGGGTCCTGCAGCCTGATTCCACCAGGTAACATTGGG
>TBL_comb47_HYPODRAFT_10004144_pt1 | contig 16778 bp, 11 predicted proteins | sample TroBogypolimnion_40_FD_10682 | JGI IMG/M metagenome (IMG submission 10682)
ACTCGGTGGCAAAGGTTTGGTACTCGGTGCTACCACCGTTCAAGCGGGCGGCAACCTCAATCCAGGGGCAGCGGGAATTGGATCGTTGACATTGAGTAACGCTCTTACCTTCAATGCTGGCAGTACCAATTGGGCGTCTGTGAGCCTAGCCGGCGGCGTGACCAATAACAACGCAACCATTGGTTTGAGTGTTGTGAATTATGGTGGTACTTTGGTGCTAACAAATATTGGAAACACCCCCTTGACGGTAGGGGCCGCATTTAAACTGTTCAGCGCAGCCAGTTTTACGGGCAATTTTGCCAACATTTACGATGCCAGCGGTACCACATGGAACTTTTCTCCGGCCACCGGAGTTGCGACGGTATTGACGGTGCCAGTTTTGGTTAATACCAATCCTGCCACGGCAAATTTCCAGAGTGTTGCTTCGAATGGCACGTTAAACTTCAGCTGGGCACCTGACCATCAAGGCTGGCAGTTGTACACCAACGCCGTCGGCCTTACAGCAACAAGCAGTTGGTTCCCAGTTTCGGGGACGGCAAATGGTACCAATGCAACAATTAGCATTAATCCGGCCAATCCGAACGTGTTCTACCAATTACGGTATCCTTGATATTCCGCAGAAAATGTTACGGTGATTAACCGTGATGGTTAGATGGGTGGTCATGCGGTTGCGGGGACGGCTAAGGGGTTGGCCGTCCCCGTTCATTTTGGTTGAGTTGAATCTATGAATTACGCCAAACGGGTAACATTTCTTGTAATGCTCCTGTGTTTGATGATCACACCAAAGGAATGTTTTTCCGGCGGAGATGACATGCTCGTCTATACGGATCAGTTGAATAATGGTTGGGCCGACTGGGGATGGGTGCCACATTATTCCACCAATAATCCAATACACACCGGAGCAAAATCCATGGTGTTTGCTGCGACTGGTATCTGGCAGGCGTGGTATCTGGAACATGATTCCATCAATACCTCCCTCTATTCCGGCGTGAGTCTGTGGGTTAACGGAGGCTCCAGCGGTGGGCAATCCGTTGGAGTCAATGCCGTGGGGCCGACCAGTAATCCCAGAACGTACTTCATCGCTCCCACCAACGGCTGGCAGCAATTCACGGTTTCCTTCGCCACCTTGGGCGCCTCGAACGTTTCCAATCTCAACGGGATTCAAATCTGGAATGCCGGTACGTTGCAATCCAATTTTTATATTGATGACGTCCGGCTGATTGCCGCTCCGGCGCCCGCTGCGGTTCATGTTGGCGTGATGAGTACGCAAATTGTCCGCACGGTAGATTCAAAAATATTTGGTATCAATCAGGTGGCGTGGGATGGCAATGTTTTTACACCAACCAGCCTCAATCTCATGAGCGATCTGGGTAACCCCTGCCTGCGCTGGCCCGGTGGCAGTTGGGGCGATGGCTACCATTGGACCAACGAATATCGCGGCTGGGGTTCCTATTCCAGCGACTTTATAAAGCTCGCGACCAATATTCATGCCCAAGCATTTATTATCTGTAATTACGGCAGCAGCGACGCGAACGAAGCGGCGTTTGGTGTACGGATGTTTAATCTTACAAACCATTGCAATTTCAAATACTGGGAAATCGGCAACGAAGTCGGCGGCAGCTGGGAGCAGGATTATAATACCAATGCCCCATGGAAAGCCCATGATCCTTGGACTTACGCAATGCGCTTTACAAATTACTACGCGCTAATGAAGGCAGTTGATCCGAGCATAAAAATCGGCGCGGTGGCGGACATTACCGAGGATGGCACTTCAAACTATACCAACCATCCGGTCGTTAATCCGCGTACCGGAGTCACGCACAACGGTTGGACGCCTGTGATGCTTACCTATCTACGCAGCAATAATATTATTCCAGACTTTCTCATCGAGCACAAATACCCGCCCGCAGATGGCGACATCTACAATTTGCTTTGGTCCAAAACGTGGTCCACAGACGTTATTGGATTGCGGCAAATGGTATCTGACTATTTGGGCAACTTAGGGACGAATATCACTCTGGAGTGTACCGAAAACGGTTCGACCGGCGACGCTCAAAGCGTCAGTTTGGTCGGCGGCCTGTTATTTGCCGACAGCATTGGTCAAGTCTTGCAAACGGAACTCAATTCGCGGTTGTGGTGGGACACTCGCAATGGCGGCGGCAGTATTACCAATTCCGATCCCGCGCTTTATGGCTGGCGTACCAATGCCAACGGCTATTTCTACGAGGATGGCGGCATTGTTTACAATCTCGGCGCGCCGACGAATCGTTATCCCAAGTATTATGTCGCCAAACTCATGCCGTTTTTCGCCAGCGGCGGAGATGTGGTGATCCAAGCGACCAACAACTATTCGTTACTGGGAACTTATGCGGTCAAGCGCACCAACGGCACGATGACGCTGCTCGTCATCAACAAAAGCTCCGCGTCTAATTTGACCGCCGTGGTCAACCTTTCGGGCTATCTTCCCACCACCAACGCGCTGGCTTACAGCTATGGCATTCCGCAGGACACGGCTGCCGCGACTGGAATTGGCTCACCGGATATTCAAACTAATCTCATTAATCTTGCCGGCGCTACTTTCACAAACACATTTGCCCCGTTTTCGGCAACGGTGCTGGTGCTGAATCCGGCTGCACCGCCGAAGTTAACAGCCCCACTGGTTGCGGCGGGGAAATTCTCAGCGCAGATTCAAGGACAAGTTGGGGCCACTTATATTTTGCAGAATGCCACCAATCTCACCGGCCCATGGACCACGATGGCCACCAATAAAATGTTTTCGTCCTTACAAGCCTTTACAAATTCGCTGGGTAGCGGGCTCCAATTCTGGCGAGCGGCGTGGTTCCCGTAAAATCATTCCAAGTGCACGATGCCGTGGCGGATGGCGCTGATGGCCGCCTCGGTGCGGTCTTGGACGGCCAGTTTGGTGAACAAAGTCTTCAGATGATATTTCACAGTGTCTTCCGCGATAAATAGTGCGCTGCTGATTTCCTTGTTGCTGCGGCCTTTCACGATGAGCTGGAGAATTTCCATTTCGCGCTCAGACAATTCCTGCCGGCGCGAACGTTCTTCCAGCCGGTTCATCACGCCCGGCGGGAGTTTGTGTTTCCCTCGGTGGACATCGCGAATGGTTTGGATCACTTCATCTCGCGGCATGTCTTTGAGCAGATACGATTTTGCGCCGGCCTGAATGGCGCGAAAAATATCTTCGTCCAGATCATAAGTTGTTACCACGATGACGCGGGCACCGGGAAATTCCTTAATCAGCGCGAGAATTGTTTCCACGCCGCCCTGACCGGGCATGCGCAAATCCATCAGCACGACGTCCGGCTTTTTCTGCCGGAATAAATCTACCGCCGTCCGCCCGTCGCCGGCCTCGGCGATGACTGTCATGTCGGATTGACTTTCCACCAACGCCACGAGGCCCATGCGGAAGGTCGGATGATCGTCCACCACTAGCAATTTGATTTGTTCTTTGGCTTTCACAGTTTTTTATTTTCAATCGTAAATTGGAATGCGTACATGAACTTCCGTGCCCTGGCCGGGAGAACTGGTTACTTGCAGCTTGCCGCCCATTTGCGCTGTGCGCTCGCGCTGGCCGATCATCCCGAAATGGCTTCCGGCCGGCGGATGCGCGGGATCAAAACCGTTGCCGTCGTCGCGGACCGTGAGTTGTGCTTCGGCGGATTTCAAATCGAGTGTCACCCAAATATTCCGGGCGTGCGAATGTTTCACCGCATTGGTGATGGCTTCCTGGCCGACGCGCAGCAAGTTGTTTTCAATTGCCGGCGCGAGCCGGCGCGAGGTGCCCAATAGTTCAAATTGCGCCTGAATTTTTGTTCCCTCGGTGAGTTGTCGTAAAATATCTTCAAGCGCCGAGGAAAGATCGGTGTTTTCCAACACTTGGGACCGCATGTTCCAAATGGAATTTCGGGCTTCGCTGAGACTTAACCGCGCCATTTGATGGGCGATATCGAGATGCTTCACGACTTTTTCCGGCTCGCGGTTTAGTTGTTCCTTCACCATTTCTAGGTGCATCGAGATCGCTCCCAGTCCTTGCGCCAGCGTGTCGTGGATTTCGCGGGCAATGCGGTTCCGCTCAGCGAACATCGCGGAAAATTCCGCCTCGGCCATCTTGCGGCGCAAGGCCTGTTCGCGTAATCGCTGCCGCGCCAGCCAGGCGACAAAACCGACGGCGGCAAGCGAAAGGCCGGTAGCGACGGCTAGGAGAACCAGGATGCGCGTCGTCGTCCACCACGGCGTTTTGTGAATCACTTGCAAATCATCCAACGAACGCAACAGCAATTGGAATTCGCGCGGCTCGCGGACACCGCCGGCGGTACTGGGGCTGTCGGTGGTCACCCGGCAAATACCGGCGACGCGTACTTGACTGCCGGGCAACCAATTTTTTGGCAGTGGTTGTACGTCGCGCAGCATCGCGGTAATTGTCAAATCATTCCAATTCAGCAGCAGCTGCCAGCCATTCACCGTGCGCGTCAGGTCCAAAAGTTGGCCGGTGAGTTGGATCAAATCGGCGTCGTGGGCCAGCGCTTCAATTTTTTTGATGACCAACAATGCTGCGGGCTGGTTGGTGCCGGCTGTAATTTTTCGGTAAATAGAATCTTCCAGAATCGGCGTGTAATCGCCGCTGCCCGGAAAGCCGAGCGCCTCGATTTGGTCGCCGGGCAACAGCGGTTCGGTTAGATGAGTTTCGACGCGCAGCCCGTGGCCAGCCTCGCGCAACCAGACAGCCTCGCCGGGAATTTGATGCAGCACCGTGCCCGGCACGCGGACGCGATGGTGCCGGGTATCTTCGGGCGAATACAGCATCAAGCTTTGCGGCTGGCGCAATGGGGCGGAAAACGGTTCTTTTGGCGCCGGTTTTTCCACGGTCAATTGCGGCGCATCGGGCACCATCATGACGGGTCGCAAAATCTGGCGGCTGTGGTTGAATTGGAAAAAAATAATTCCATGCAGCCTCACTTCGGCGTCCACGAGCGACTCAACGACGTTGGTCGCGCCGAAAAATTGCACGGTCAGCCGCATACCGCCCGATGCCAGTGTTAGTTTAAATTCATACGGGCCTACGCCTTGGCAATCGCGCACAATGCCAGCCGCTTCCACCCATTGACCATCGGCGGACCCGCTCGTCAATTGGTCGTAATCCAAGGCCCGGGGCAGGGGAATGGGCGCGTTGCCGATTTTGCGGACGGAGCTTTGGAGAATGACTGGCGCAAATTCACCCGGATCGCTGACGCCGATGATTTCAATGAGATCGCCACGTTTTATCCACGAAAGATCGTTGGTGCCGGAATAAATGAAAACGCCCATCGTTGCATCTTGAATGACGATGCCATCGCGGCCTTCGCCGGTGACCACGCCACGGACGCGGACGGGAATTCTTTTTTTTGCCGCCTCCACACTGAGGGCTTTGATCTGGGCGGCGTTGGTTAATACTTCCGGTTCACTTTGCGCATTAGCGAGTAGCGGAAACAGCAGGCTTAGCAGCAATGCTCCGGTTAACGAGCGGCATTTCGCTTGGCAAAAATATTGCATGCAACGACTCAAGCCTGACCAACCATTGGCCGTCCGCTCACAAAGTGTGGCGGGAGCGGGATGGGGCGAGCGACGCGGTTGCATGTGTTACTTGATTTTGTCGTGGGAGAAGGAAACAAGTCAATCTTCCCGCGTGCCACTACCCAAACGGGTAGGCAAGGACGAAAGCCGCCGGATTATGGGAAAACCACCTTTACGGGTAGGCGACAAATTAGTTTGTAACTAACATAATTCTTTTTCCCTCTTCATCGGCATTGGCCACATGAATTTGTTAACAAAAAATATATGAAAATACCGTTCGCTTGTGTTTTGGCGCTGGCTGTAGGGCCGGCAGTTCACGCTGCTTCAACTGATTTGCCACTCGCTCCCGGCAAATATGTTGGCACGATGGAATCCCTCACCAACTATTCCTGTCCGGACTGGTTTCGCGATGCAAAATTCGGCATTTGGGCGCACTGGGGTCCGCAGGCGGTGCCGATGGAAGGCGATTGGTATGCGCGGAAGATGTATCAACAGGGTTCGGCGGATTATAATGACCATTTGGCCCGCTATGGTCATCCGTCCACGAACGGATGGAAGGACATCATTCCGCTGTGGAAAGCGGAAAAGTGGGAGCCGGAAAAATTGATGAAGCTCTACAAAGCCGCCGGCGCGAAATACTTCGTCAGCATGGGAACTCATCACGATGATTTTTTCCTATGGAATTCGCCGCTGCATTCTTGGAATGCGGTGAACTACGGACCGCACCGCGATGTCGTGGCAGATTGGCAAAAAGCGGCCAAGCACAACGGCTTACCCTTCGGCGTTTCCGAACATTTGGGCGCGAGTTTCACCTGGTTTCAAGACAGCCACAAGGCCGATAAATCCGGCCCCTTTGCGGGCGTGCCGTATGACGGGGCAAATTCCAACAATTGGGAATTGTACCATTTTCCCGCCGAGAAAGGCGACACTGGCTGGTATTCCAAAAATCCCCGCTGGCAGGCGCAATGGTACGCCGAGATCAAACAACTCGTGGATGATTATCATCCCGACTTGTTGTACAGCGATGGCGGCGTGGCCTTTGGCAATGAAGTAGGCTTGACGGAGATCGCCAATCTCTACAACGACAGCCTCCGTCAGCATCATGGCAAAATCACCGCCGTGTACAATTGCAAGCAGCCCTCCGAAGGTCGCTGGGTGCAGGATTACGAGCGCGGCGTCAACGGCGGTATCAATCCGCATCCGTGGCAGACCGACACTTCCATCGGCGACTGGTTTTACAATCGCCACTGGAAATATCAGCCCTTGAGTTGGACGGTTCACATGCTCGTGGACATCACCAGCAAAAACGGCAACCTCCTGCTCAACGTCGTGCTGCGTCCCGATGGCACGCTGGATCCGGAAGTGGACACGATGCTTCACCAGCTGGCGGATTGGAATAAAATCAACGGCGAAGCTATTTACGGCACACGTCCTTGGTTTGTTTATGGCGAAGGTGAAGTGCAAGCCAAAGGCGGCGCCTTCAAAGAAAATTTCAAATACAGCGCCAAAGACATTCGCTTCACTACCAAAGGCAAAAACCTCTACGCCATCGCGCTGGGTTGGCCGGAGGATAATAAGTTCATCATCCGTTCCTTGGCCAAAACCGCCGACCCGGACGCGAATCAAATCCGTCGCGTGGAACTGCTCGGCTATTCCGGCAAGCTCGCGTTCACCCAGACCGCCGAAGGACTGGTGGTCGAGTTGCCCGGCAAGCCGTTGAGTGACTTGACTTGCTCGCTGCGTATCACCGGCAAAAATCTCAAGCCCGCACCCATTGCGCCCAAGAGCGCCGTGGTTTCGCCGGACAACAAAAATCGCCTCAGCCTGAATGTCGAGGACGCCACTTTGCATGGCGCCCAGATCAAGCTGGAAGAGCAGGGGGGCGTGAACTGCATTGGCTATTGGGACAAGAGCGATGAATGGGTTTCCTGGCGCGTGCAAATCAATCAGGCCGGCAGCTACAAGCTTAGCGCGAACACCGCCACCGTTTTTGGCGACGCGAAGGTTCTCGTGGACAGCGGGAGCCAACAAATTATCGCCGCTCCGCCCTTGACCGGCGGGTGGGACAAATTTGCTAGCTCTGAAATGGGCGCATTGGAAATCAAAACACCCGGCATTATCGAAATCAAAGTGCGGGCCGCCGATGCCGCCACTTGGCGCGCGATCAATTTGAGCGGACTCAAGCTGGCGCTGCAATAGGAATGGAAACGCACTGCGGTCCGGTCCATTGAATCAGGAAAAAATCTTGGGACGGACCGCTGTTTTGATTGTCAAACGACCAGAAAACCGGCATTAAAAAGGGCGTGAAACATAATTCTTATTTCGACGGTAAAGTTCAAAGTCTCGCCCTCGCCACCACCGAGGGACCGGCTACAGTCGGCGTCATTGAGCCAGGAAAATACAGTTTCGGCACGGATTGCATTGAGCACATGCATGTGGTCGCCGGCACGTTGCAGGCCCGGTTGCCGGGCGGCGATTGGAAGAGCTATTCAAAGGGCCAATTTTTTATCGTGCCCGCCAATGTGAAATTCGAAGTGGAAGCCGCGGGTGACGTGGCTTACCTCTGCTACTACCAACGCTAAACAAAACCTTGTCTCTCGCCGAAGGTCCTCGGATTTTTGGCCAAAAAAACTACGAGGCGCTTCTCTTGCAGGAGAAACGCCTCGTTCGTTTTAATCCGAATCGCCGCTTAGCGCGCCCGCTGCGTCAGGGCCATTTTGCCGATGCCGGTCAGCACATCCCACGCCGGTCCGGGAAACTTGTGCATCTGCACCATCACATCCTCGAACGCCGTGAGGAAGGTCTTCACGTCGCCTTCGTTGATAATGAGCGGCGGCAGCAGCTTCACCACGTCCACCGCATGACCCGCGACCTGCGTGATGATGTGATGTTTGTCCATCAGCGGAATGACCGCCGCCTGCGGAAATAGACTCTTGTCGAGGGTGTGGCAGGTGCTCCACGCCAGCTTGAGGGAAAGCGATTTGGGCGAACCAAATTCAATGCCCACCATCAGCCCGCGCCAGCGCACTTCCTTCATGAATTCAAAACGCGGGATCATCGCGGTGACGCCCTGACCGATGAGGTTGCCCATGCGCGCCGCGTTGGCGATGAGGTTTTCGCGGTCCAGCACGTCGAGCGCGGCCAAGCCGGCGGCCATAGCGAAACTCCCCTGACTGAAGGTCGAACTGTGGACCACACTGCGTTGCATCGAGGAAAAAACCTTCTCGTGAATCCACTTCTTGCACAGCACCGCTCCCACCGGCACGAAGCCCGCAGAAAGGGTCTTTGCCAGAATGACAATGTCCGGGTCCACCGCGCCTTCGTGTTCGATGGCCAGAAATTTTCCGGTGCGGCCCATGCCCGACTGCACTTCATCGTCAATAAACAGCGCGCCATGTTTGCGGCAGAGTTGTTGTGCCGCCAGCAAATAGCCGGGCGCGGGCAGGTTCACGCCTTTGCCTTGAATCGGTTCGACGATAAACGCCGCGACGTCGCCTTTCTGCAATTCTTTTTCCAGCGCCGCCAAATCGTTGAACGGAATGGCCCGGCAATCCGGCAGGAACGGCGCAAAGCCATCGCGGAAACTGTCGTCACCATTCACCCCCAACGCGCCGCTGGTGAGGCCGTGAAAAGATTTCTTGCAATGGATCAAAGCCGGCTTGCCGGTGGCGCATTTGGCGTACTTGAGCGCCGTTTCCACGCCTTCCGCGCCGGAATTGGTGAAGAACACCATATCGAGCTGGTTCGGCATCCGTTTTTTTAGTTCCGCCGCGAGCAGACCGGAGAGCAGCGGCGCTTCCATTTTCACGAGGCTCGGATATTCCGCATCCAAAAACTCCTTGAGGATGCGCCGCACTTCGGGATGGTTGCGGCCGAGGCCGAAAACGCCGTAGCCGGAGAGCAGGTCCAGATATTTTTCCCCCTGCACATCCCACAAGTACTGGCCTTCGGCGCGCGTGTAGCACCGGTCAAAGCCGATGGTCTTGAGGGTGCGCACATTCGCGGGATTAATGTGGTCCGCGTGCAGCTCGTAGTTTTTTCCCGCGTGCTCTTTTACGAGCGCGGCGAGGTTCAACGGCGGCCGGACGGCGGCGTTGGGGGGCAAAGATGTTTCCGACGACATGGTTCTACATTTTACCGCAACCGGGCGAGAATCAAGAAAATTACCGCATCGCCCGCGACCGCCGGGGCGACGCCGCGACCGCGCGCAATTCCGGCATTGACTCGGCGGCCCAAACATGGAGCAATTTGTGGCGTGAAATCATTTCCCTTTCCCGCGCGGGTGCTGTTGGCGGTGACCCTTTGGCTGGGGCTGGCCAGCCTGCCGGCGCGGGCGTTCGACCGCACGAATGAGATTTTTCGTGTCTTCCAATTTCCCGCCGACAAAATTCCAACCATTGACGGCCAGACGAATGATTGGCAAATCGTGCCGGAGAGTTACGTCATTGGCACCGATCAGTTGGTGGATGACAATGGCCAACATCACGTGGGCGACCCTTCCACGCCGAAAATCCGCGTCAAGGTCGGCTGGGTGAAGGGATTAAACCGCCTGTATTTTCTGTATGAAGCGGATGATGATTATTGGGACTTCGCCGATCCGGGGTTGCACAACGACACGTTCGAGGTGGTGGTGGATGGCGATTTATCCGGCGGCCCTTTGATTGAAAAATTTGCGCCGGCCAAGGCGCTGCTGGGGCAGTGGGACACCTATTTCTCGCTGCACGGGACGCACGCGCAGAATTATCACATCTTCACGCCGGCCGAAGGCAAGGATTGGTGTCTCGCGTGGGGGCCGGCGCAGTGGCTGAAGGAACTGCCCTATGCGAACGCCGCTTGCGATTATCATTTTCGGCCCGGTGCAGCGGGCCATTTGGTTTTGGAGTTCTGGCTGACGCCCTTCGATTACGCCGGGGCCGAAGGTCCGCCGCGCGCGGTGGAATCCAAGCTCACGGAGAACAAACTCATCGGCCTTTCGTTTGCGGTGATTGATTATGACGACGTGCATTCGGGCGATACGAACAACGGCTTTTGGAATCTCTCGCGGCATCACACGATGTACGGGCAGGCGGACCAGCTTTGCCTGTTTCGGCTGATGCCGCTAGAGCCGGCGTTCGTCAAACCCCTCGTCGCGCAATGGTCGTTTCAGGTGGTGGACATGGAGCGGAGGCTTGTGGCGTTCAAGGATTTATCTGTGGGCCAGATTCAGACGTGGCATTGGGATTTCGGCGATGGCCAGACCTCCACCGAGGCGAATCCGTTGCATACTTATCAGCAAGCGGGGCATTATGTCGTGGTTTTGAACGTCACCGGACCGGCCGGCGAAGCGCGCCGGGCCAAAGTTTGGGATGTGGCGGTGAAATGACTAGTGAAAACTAAATTACTACTGCGGGTGCTCGCCGTCGCTTTATTACTGCCATTTTGGGGCGCGGCCAAAACCTACAACGTCCTCGATTTCGGCGCGGCGGGGGATGGCGTGGCGCTCGATACCGCGCCGGTGCAACGCGCGATTGATGCGGCAGCTGGCGGCGGCACGGTGTTGGTGCCGCGCGACCACACCTTTCGCATCGCCACGCTGCATTTGCGGCGGCAACTTGTTTTCCGGCTCGAAGGTACGCTGCTGCTCAGCACCAATCCGGCGGATTATTCCGGCGAGGGCGTTATCATGGCCAGCAATGCCGCTGACTTGCGCATTTGCGGCACGGGCCAGATTCTCGGCCAATCGCTGGCATGGATGACAAATTACGATGCGCCGAATGAATGGTGGTTGTTTCAGGAGTGGCGACCCAAAATGTTTGTGCTCACCGGCTGCACCAATCTCGTGGTGCGCGACATCACGTTTGCCGACGCGCCGTTTTGGGGACTGCACATGCTCGGTTGTGAGCGGGTGCTGGTGGATAATGTCACCGTGAGCAACCGGCTGGATGTGCCGAACGATGATGGCATTGATCCGGATCATTGCCGGCAAGTCGAAATCAAAAATTGCCATCTCACCTGCGGCGACGATGCCATCGTCATCAAATCCACGCGGCAAACGAATGACTTTGGTGACTGCGCCGACATCCACGTTCACGACTGTGTCATCCGCACGCAGGATGCGGGGCTGAAAATCGGCACCGAGACCGTGGGGAGCATTCACGACGTGCGCTTCGAGCGCTGCCAGATTCTTTCGAGCAGCCGCGGCCTCTGTATTCAACTGCGCGACGAGGGCAGCATTTCCAACATACTTTTCCGTGACATCACTTTGGTTGCCCGCTACCACAGCGATCCGTGGTGGGGCCGGGGCGAAGCCATTTCGTTCACAGCCTTGCCACGCACTGCGGACACCCAACTGGGTAAGCTCCAAAATGTTTTGGTCGAACACGTCACCGGTCGGGCGGAAAACAGCATTCGCGTGAATGGCTCCGCCGCCAGCCGCATTGCGCAGGTCCGTTTTCGTGACGTGCAGGTGAGCTGCGAGCGCTGGACGAAATATCCCGGCGGCGTCTATGACAATCGCCCGACCAAAGTGCTGCCCCCGGTGGAACCACACCCGCTGGACGCGTTTGATTTCGCGCGGGTGGATGGTGTGAGCGTGGAAAATTGTGGCGTGACGTGGCCCCTCACCAGTGCGGCGGATTTTCGTAATTCGGTGCAGGCCGACGACGTCACGGGTTTGACGATCAAACACTTTCGCGGCGACTCCGCGCGGCATCCGTTGCCTAACCGGTGAGTCCGGGGCTGACGGCGAAGGCGGATCAGATGTTTATTGCCAAGGCAAACCTGTTACACCACGGCAAACGCAGGTCGTGACCTGCCAGAGGCTGAAGTTCACTGTGAATCGGCGTGTTGGTAGCCTTGCAAACGGCCAAGTTGGTGCGGCCGACGAATTTAAGGCGCGCGCAAACCGTCACGTTTGAATAATTGGCGGTGCCATTTTCTCAGCACGCTCACAAAGCGGGCATCCAGACGGGAATTGAACGCCTCGACAAACCAAAATCCTTTCTTCGTCGCCACCCACAGCGAGCTTAGAAAAAGCGCGATGAAAATTATTTGGTTCTGCCAGCCGTCCAATTTCCATTGCAGTTTGCAAAACCAAATCGGATGGCGAAACAACGGTTCGGAATAACAAATCGGCCATAAGTCACCAACCTCCGGGCCACGCGAACCAATGAGATCACTCAGCAAGTGTAAATGAAAGGTGAGCAGGCAGAGCAGGAACACACGCGGTCGTTGGTGGGCGCACCCGGCAAACAAAGTTGAAATCGCCAACGCCGCCGGCCAGCCGTGCAACAGCATATGATGATACGTTTGATAATAATGAAACGTGCATTCCTGGCCGGAAACGAGCGAGCCGACGACATCCGCCACCGCGCCGAGTCCGTCGGCATCGGGAATGACGCCCGCCCAAGTCACCAGCTTGCGGTCTCGTGGATTATGGGTGGTTGCGGTCGCCACGAGCCAGCTACCGACGAGATGGGTCAGCGGGGACATAAATTATTTATGGCGCTAATTTCTCGCGGTGCGGCAGATGGTCGCGGTTCCAGCGCACTAAGGCCGCATCGCTGGTGTCGGCAAAGAGAAATTGCAGCGGCGGCGATTCGACGTGGCCGTCGCAAAGGACCACGTTGGCTTGGCCGAGGAATGAAAATAGCCCAGCCATTCATGGCTGGGTTGGGTATTTTGAAAAGGTAAAAGTCCCGGAGGGACGAAAGAAACATTGGCCGTGTGCAAACACCTGCCGTCCCTTGCGGGACTAATTATCATTTCCGATCGAAAACCCACGGTTGAAACCGTGGGCTATTTTCAGAAAACCGGCGGGCAAATTCACGGCGACAATTCTTCGCGGTGCGGCAGATGATCGCGGTTCCAACGGGACAAGGCTGCGTCGCTGGTGTCCTCAAACAGAAATTGCAACGTCGGCGATTCGACGTGGCCGTCGCAAAAGGCCATGTTGGCATGGCTTGACGATTTTGGGAGTTTGCTCAATCATTCGTGTGGGATGAAATATGCCAGATAAACCTCGCACATTTAAGCAGTGGTTAACACTCATGTGGGATTTGCTGTGGGATTGGAAACAATTGAAACCGCATTTGACCAGTGAGTTGCATCATGCAGCCAAATTCCCCCTCGTCTTGATGTGCGCAATTTTGTTTAGCGTGTTGGGCTGTTATTTTGTCACGTCTCATTTTGCCGATAAAAAACTGGAATCCACCCGTTCCACATATCAAACCACAAATTCATTTTTAGCCGGTCAATTGGACACCACCACAACGGAATTGAAAAACCTCAAATCTGAATATAGCCAGAAAATAGTTGAGCACGCCAATGCCACCGCTGACTTGAAAACGGATTACAACGAGAAGCTGCGGAACAAGGATGCTGAAATTCTAAAAGTCACAAGTGAGCGCGATAACGCATTGCAACGTGCAGCTGTGATTGAATCCATGCCAGGAAATTTATTCAACATTTATACAAATATAGCCGCAAATGCTCCGACAAATCTCAATCAGTTTACCACTATTCTGAACAATTTTTCAAATTCGGTAGCTCAAGCGACAGCCGTGCCTGAATTTTCGCTTTTCATAAACAACATGCAGATTTCCGGGAATGGGTTAATAATTTTAACAAACCGTTCAGTGTTTGCTCAAATTCAGAACGTAAGTGATGTAACCGCAGAGAACGCGACAATAGTTTTGAGTGCGCAACTGAGCAGAACCAACTTACTTAAGTCTCACGACTGGGATGACAATTCTTTCTCATCAATGGACAACTCAAACCTTAACGTGTGGACGACAGTGTCCGGCAAAAACGTTGCGTCCAAAATGTTTTTTTCCGCTGAGACCTTTGTGATTTCAACCAATGTTACAGAACCTTTTCTTCCAACAAAATTTTCTGTCTTTTCGTCCAAATCAAAGAGGAAGGACTATATCATAAATCTGATTTTTGCACCTCCAGGAATCCCTTCAATTTTTCAAAAGCTGTAGACATTTCGTGATAACAAAACTGTTTCGTCAACGAAGCGTGATGTAGCTTTGAATATTACACCATCGCCCGTGCGATGCTGTTCCACCAGACGTCGTGCAGTTCGGTGAGCGGGGCGGAGAATTCGCCAGCCGCAGTTTTCACCGTCAGCTTGTCGCCGCCGACTTTGCCGATCTGCACCGCCGGCACGCCCATGAGCTTGGCGCGTTCGACAACTTTCACGGCGTCGAGCGCTTTGCAACTGATGACGATGCGCGATTGCGTTTCGCCAAAGAGCAGGGCGTCGAGGCGCACCGTAGCGGCGTCTCGGGAGAGCGCCGCATTCTTTTCTTCAGTTTGGTTGGCGGCACTCTGCCGAGTTGCCGCTACGCCAGAAAGTTCAATCGTCGCGCCGATGAGGCGCGGCGTTTCGCGGGCGATGAGCTGGCTGATGCAGCTTTCCGCGAGCGCGACGGCGAGGCCGCCTTCGCTGCAATCGTGCGCGCTCTTCACCAGGCCGGATTGGATCAAACCGATGAGCGTGGTGTGCAGCGTCTTCGCGACTTCGAGATCGCAACGCGGCGGCGAACCGTTCTTCTGGCCGTGGATCACTTGCAGATACGCGCTGCCGCCGAGACCGAAAATCGGATCAGCCGTATCCACCGCGTCGCCGAGCAGGATGATGGCGTCGCCTTCGTCCTTGAACCATTGCGTGGTGACGTGCTCCAGCTTTTCGATGAGGCCGACGACGGAAATCGTGGGCGTCGGATCAATCGGGCCGGCGGGGCTTTGATTGTAGAGCGAGCAATTGCCGCCGGTGACGGGCGCATTGAAAGCTTTGCAACCTTCCGCCAGACCGCGCACGGATTCCGAAATCTGCCAGAACAACTCGGGCTTGAGCGGGCTGGGCATGTTGAGATTGTCCGTCGCGCCGAGCGGAATCGCACCGGAGCAAGCCAAGTTGCGGCACGCTTCGGCGACGGCAGCTTTCGCGCCTTCGTAGGGATCGAGATAAACGTAACCGCCGTTGCAATCCACGGTCATGGCGATGAGTTTTTCAGAAACTTTAGGGTCACCGACTTTCGCCGCGAGTTCCGCGCTCATCACGGGCAACGAATCTGTCTTGATGCGGATGACCGCCGCGTCGCTGCCGGGCAACACGACCGAGCCGTCGCGCACTTGATGATCGTATTGGCGATAAACCCAGTTCTTGGAAGCGATTGACGGCCACGCGAGCAGCTTCTTCAAATCCTCAATCGGCAATTGGCAATCGGCAATTCCATCCAGCCGGAAAGCTCGAACCTCTTTCAGATATGCGGGTTCAACAGATTCGCGCTGATAGACCGGCGATTCATCGGCGATTTTCTTCGCGGGAATGTCCACGACGAGTTTGCCGCCGTGGCGCACCTTCATGTGGCCGGTGTCGGTGATGATGCCGATCTCGGCCCACGGCAAATCCCACTTGTCGAAAATGCGTTTCACTTCCTCTTCGCGGCCTTTGTGGACGACGATGAGCATACGCTCCTGCGATTCCGAGAGCATGAGTTCGTAGCTGCTCATGTTCGCGGCGCGTTGCGGAACTTTATCCAATTCGATCTCGATGCCCGTGCCGGCGCGTGCGGCCATTTCGCACGTGGAACAGGTCAAGCCCGCCGCACCCATGTCCTGCATGCCCGCGACGCAACCGGTGGCGAGCAATTCGAGACACGCTTCGCACACGAGTTTTTCCATGAACGGATCGCCGACCTGCACCGCGCCGCGCTGTTGTTCGGCGGATTCCTCGGTCAAATCCTGCGACGCAAACGCCGCGCCGGCGAGCCCGTCGCGACCCGTCGCCGGGCCGACGTAAAACACCGGATTGCCCACGCCCTTGGCCGCGCCGCGCGTGATCTGTTCATGACGCAGCACGCCTAGACAGAAGGCGTTCACGAGCGGATTGCCCTGATAGGTCTTGTCGAAATACACCTCGCCCGCGACGGTCGGGATGCCGAAGCAATTCCCGTAATGCGCGATGCCGCTGACGACGCCGGCGAACAATCTCCGATTGTTGGCAATTTCGGCTTTCGAATTTGAAAGGTCAGATTCTCCGTTGGCCGTGATCGGCCCGAAGCGCAGCGAGTTCACCGCGCAGACCGGCCGCGCGCCCATCGTGAAAATGTCGCGCACGATGCCGCCGACGCCGGTGGTCGCGCCCTGAAACGGCTCGACCGCGCTCGGATGGTTGTGCGACTCGATCTTGAACGCGATGGCGATGCCGTCGCCGA
>TBL_comb47_HYPODRAFT_10004145_pt1 | contig 16776 bp, 12 predicted proteins | sample TroBogypolimnion_40_FD_10682 | JGI IMG/M metagenome (IMG submission 10682)
GGGCGAAGGCCACTCGCTGTTGCTCCCCGAGGGAAAGCACGTTGGTCCAGTCGATGACGCGATCCAGGTCGCCGTCCACCCGCGCGAGCACGTCGGCAAGGTTCACCATCTCGATGACCCTGCGGATTTCCTCGTCATCGGCGCGCCGATCATGGGCGGGATAGTGCAATTGATCGCGCAGGGTGCCCGGCACCATGTAGGGTCGCTGCGGCAGGAACATCAGATGATTCAACGCCGGGCGTTCGAGCGCGCCCGGACCGCTGGGCCACAAACCCGCGATGGTGCGAATGATGGAACTCTTCCCCGAACCGCTGGCACCCATGATAATGAGGCTTTGACTCGAGTGCAGCTCGAAGCACAGGTCTTTCGCCAGTAACTTGCTTCCGTCCGGGGTGAGCACGGTCAGCTTGTCAAGCTTCACATTGCTGCTGGTTTCATCGAGCTGATGCTCCCCTTCGCGCGCGCTGCGTTGCTCCTCGGCATCGAACTCGTCGAGGTCGTCCCACAGGATGCCCAGCCGCTGAATGCCCGCCAGATAGGAACTGAGGCCCTCGAAGTTGTCTGCGACTATCGACACCGCGCCGAGCACCTCGGCGAAGGCACCGAGGGTTTGGGTCACCACTCCGAAAGGCATCTTGCCGCTCATGAACAGGGGGGCCACGATCAGGATCGGCACGATGAGCGCGAGATAATTGTAGCTGTTGCGGAAAAAACCAAGGTTGCGGTTCCACACGATGATGGAGCGCATGTTGGCCACCACCGCGCTGAGCCGGTGGAACAGGTCCACGTGTTCACGCTTCTCTCCCCGATAAAACGCGATCGACTCCGCGTTGTCGCGCACCCGCACCAGACTGTAACGCAAGTCGGCCTCCTTTTGATACCTGTCGTAATGCAGGCCCACGAGTCTGCGGCCAATGACAAAGCACATGAAGGTGCCGGCAATCGCATACGCCACGGCGACCCCGACGAGCGTGCCGGAGATGCTCCACAGCACGCCGAGGAAGCCCACCAAGGTCATCACCGAGGTGACAACCATCAGGGCGTAGCTGAGGGAATCGAGCGTGAAGTTGCGCACATCTTCGCTGATTCGCTGATCCGGGTTGTCGATGCTCTCGGAGCCGCGCAAGCGGTAATAGGCGCGGTTGTTGAAGTAGCGCTTGATGAGATGCTGTGCCATCCACTCGCGCCACAGCAACGCCAGCGACTGTTCGGACACCCGGTAAAATACGTTGATCACCACCGCCACGGCGAAGGTGCCCAGATACCGGCCCATCGCGCCCCAGTAGGCATGCGTGTCCTTCTTCTCGATGGCCGTGATGAGGTCGCGGCCCGCATAGCTTGTTAGAACCGTGACCCCGACGTAAGCCACCGACAGCACCAGCAGCACAGTCAGCAGCCCGCGCGCCCTGCCACGGCGTTCCGACTTGAAGAAGGCCTTGGTGATTTGCCAGAGCTGGCGCGCCGTCTTGCTCAAGTTCTCCTTGGCGATGTTGCTGAGTGGTGTGCGTGGCGCTTTGCTCATGAAAAAATGGGGCCGCGATCGATCGACATACTATATCCCGCGCCGATGCCTCCATCGGTGGATGCTGGCATTGACTTCCTCGTCCTCAGCGGCACCGCCGCCGGCATGCGACGGCCGGTGGCGCTTCAGTCAGATCCGGCGTCCCTGGATCAAGCGCACCAGCAACATGATGACGGCCACAATCAGCAGCAGGTGGATGAAGCCGCCCAGGGTGGTGGCGGACACCATGCCAAGCGCCCACAGGATGATCAGAATGATAGCGATGGTCATTAACATAACATTTGGTTCTAAGGTTTGGATCTGGGGTGTCGAGGTGGCGCTGTCACAATGGCTGGCAGCGGGTCTCAATTCGTTGGTTACGAGCCCAAGCTACGCCGCGTTGCGCCTGGCGGCTATGGGGTGTAACCCTACTGGAGCCGCGATTGGGTTGAGGTGACAGTAGCAACCGGATCTTGCAAACCCCAATGTTGAAAACCGCGGACTGGTTCCATGAAAAGGGCGCCGCCGTCGGACCTGCTAGGTCTGTCGGCAACGCCCCGGGGTTTGAATCGGGCGGGCGCTTAATGCGTTGCCTTTTCGATATGATGGCCGACGTTCTCAACATCTTCCCCGGCACCGTGGACGGTGTTGCGGCAGCTTGCGCTGAAGAGCGAGACCATTGCGGCTGCGAGTAGGAGCAAGGTGAGACGTTTGTGTGATGGTTTCATTGTGGTTGTGCTGTTTGTTTGTTGTTGCGAGTTCANTCTAATCAAGGTCCGGCCGTGGGTCCATGGGGTGATACCCTACTTGCCAAGCGGTTCGGGCGGGTGTGGTGGCGGCCAGGCGGCGGCCTTCGCGGCTGTTGGATGGACAGCCAAGCCTCCGCCTAGCCGATGAATCATTACAGGCGGAGGGAGCGCAGCAGGCTGTTGTTGATGTTGCCGGTCACGCGCAGGCCCCGAGACTGCTGATAATTGGCGATCGCCCGGCTGGATTGCGGCCCGATCTGACCGTCAATCGGACCCCGGTAGAAACCGCTGCGGGCCAGCGCGCTTTGGACGGACGCCCCGGTGGAATTGCCCGTGTTGCTTTCGCGGCTGTAATACTCTCTGGGCGCGGCCTCGCGGGTCGCATAGTATCTGACTTCGGGACCTTCATAGTAGTACTCGGAGTTGGGCGGCCCGTAATAGTAGCCGCGCCCCGCGTAACCGGTGCCCAGCGTCAGGGTGAAGCTCGAGCGCGGATGCGACGAGTAGATCTGGCGGGCGTGGTCGTATTGGTGCCCCCTGTGGTGCTGGTCCTGTGGGTCCGGTTGATCCTGCTGATCATTGGGACCCCTGGCCTGCGAGACCTGGGGAAGAGCGAGCATGCAGGCAGCCGCCAGGGCGGCGGTGCCCAACACTCGGCGATGGGGCATGAATGATGTGTTCATAGGTTGTGTTTGTTAGGTTGCGGAGCGGGTCCGCGGTTTGGTGTTTGTTAGCAATGGGATGTTACTCTTTGGCTTTTTCTCCGGGTTGGCCTCCACCGCCGCCATGCGGGGCAGCGCCTCCTTTGGCGGCGGGCGCCGCCGCGGGCTGACGCGGCTGGGCTTGCGGTTGGGGCTGCCGTTCGCGGGGTGCTGCCGCGGGTTGACGCGGCTGGACCTGCTTTTCGGTGGGTGTTACCGTCGCCTTGCGCGCTTGGGGCTGGACCTGTTTTTCGCTAGGCGTCACGGTCGCCTTGCGGGGTTCGGGTAGCGACTGCTTAGTGCCTGGCGCCACCGCGGTCTTGCGCGACTCCGGTTGGACCTGCTTGTTGCCTGGTGTCACAGCGGATTTGCGTGCTTCGGGCAGCGGGTTGGTGGTGCCGGCTTTTGGCTGGCGGGCGCCTGCGGTGGTCGCGGATTGGACGGTGGCAGCGGGTTTGGGTGAGCGCAGGGCCGCCGGTGGGGCGTTGCCCTTGCCGAGCTGATTGGCCGCCTTGGCCACAATCGGCGAGCGGGCGTGCTCAACTTTGTTCGGTGCCATGAGTTCGCCGGGTTTGAGGCTGGCGGTGCTGGCTCCCTTGGCTTCGGCCGTGCGGCGTTGGTCGCTCGACAATGCCACTTGCTGGCCACGTTGGGAAAGCGCTTGCTTCTCACTCTTGGTTACCGCCTGATATCTCACGCTGCTGTTCTTGCTGCCGGCCATTTGGGCGAGGGGTGTGGCCACCAGCATGCGGTTCTGCTTGAAACTCGCCGTGCTGGCGACGGCCTGCTGGGCGGCCCAGGTGCGCGGCGGCCTGGCGCTGAGGTTATCACGACGATATTGGTAGGACGCCCCCATGCTGTTATTCCATCCCGCATCCTGGCGATGGGACCAGCGTTGTTGGGAATAGATCGAGTCATAACCAAAGCCGCTGGATTGGTATGCATACGCGGAGTAGAATCCGCCTTGCTGATAGCTGTTGTCATAGTAGTCACCGAAATAATAGCTGTTGTAGCGGGGCCGCAGGAACAGCGCCTCGGCAAACACCCCCAGATCGATCGCAATGGATGGCGAATAGGCATAACCGGATTGGTCATAAACCCCGGAACCGAAATACACCGGCGCGAAGAGCGAGCCACGGCGGTTCACCGGATAATCCCAGTAGCCGCCCACGTAAACGTAGCCGCGAGGCGTCCACATGTAATGGGAAGGACTCCAATCCCAGTCGGCCCGGCCGCGTGCCCAATAACCCGGGCCCCAGGCATAACGATCGTCATTCCAGACCCAATTGCCCGGCGTCCAGCGGTAGTCCGCCGAGGGCGCGGCGACGTTCGGACCGTCCTCCACGGTGGCCGGCGGGGCGGGCAGATAGGTCGTCTCCTTTGTCGCGGCATCGGCCCAATAGCCCGACGTCCACTGATAGCCTGCGGTGGTTTGCCCCCAATAGCCCGCCATCCACTGGCGGCCTGGCGGCAGCGCACGCCACGTGCCACTGACCCACACAAAGTCGGTCCGCTCATCATCCCAAGCCCAATAGCCGGGAATCCAAGTGACGTTGTTGCCGACCGGGCGTTCCCCCGGCGGCACTTCTTCAATTGCCGCGGGCGGGGCTTTGGGCACCACCACGCCGGGCTCGGGATTGAAAGTGACCATTCCGGCAAAAGCCTCGTGCACGGGCCCGCGGGTGAGCACCTGCACGCCCTTGTCACTGGCATCGGGCGCAGTGGGGGCGGATGCGGCGGCGGGCGCGTTGGCAGCGGGCGCGATGGCGGCGGGCGCGTTGGGAGGGGGCGGTTGCTCGGCGGCGGGCGCTACAGCGGCGCGGCAGATGGCCATGTTCCAAGTGGCGCCGATGAGGGTGACCAGCACCAGGGCCTGGCAAGCCCTGCGCGTCTGGCGCGGCGGGGCGTTGGTTTTGTATGAGTAAGAGGTTGATGTTTTCATAGGTTGAGTTCTACTTGTTGGAATCCATTTACACTGTTGTTTGTTGTTCACTTATCTGAGATCTTGTGTGCCGGCTCACGGGGCGATCGTATCGCTCAGCCACTGGCGGGCTTGTTTGAAGTCCTCTTTCGACGCTTCGTGCGCCTTGCGGACCTCGGCTTTGAATCGGTTGTTTTTCATGGTGGCGAGGTTGTCGGGAGTTGTCATCGGGGCGACACTAGGCTCAGAACCCCGTCTGGCGCTATAGGGTGTTCACCCCAACACTATTTGTGGAGTGCGAATATGAACAATTGGATTCATAGGCTAACGGTGAGATCCGACGCGCATTCGCATTCCGCCAGGTCATATCCGGCCGAGCAAGAACAGCACCAACACGATGACCAGCACCAAGCCGAGGCCGCCGCTCGGGCCATAGCCCCAACTCCGGCTGTGGCGCCAGGTCGGCAACGCGCCGAACAACATCAGTACGAGCAAGATAAGCAGAATAGTTCCTAATGACATAATATGTTTTTTCAAGGGTTGCAGCCGACGCACCGCCAGCGAACCTTCGCTGTCTGACGTCCCGTTTTGGCAGCGTCGGCGGCGAATCAGGACAAGGCAACTAGAACCCCGAAGCCCCGAAGTTGCTATGGGGCGTAACCCTACTTCAAAGCCGCAAGACAACAAGACAACAAGACAACAAGACAACAGGATGCAAGACAGGAGGGGCAGGAAGATGGGGTCACGACTTATTGTCGCGGCTTCAAATGATAATGATGATAGTTGCCGCAAAAGAACCCAAGCAACACAAACGAAACCACGAACTTCCCGAAGGGCACAAATGAGTCGGCGAGGGGCGTCGGCCCATGGGCTGTGCAAGCTCGGAGAGCTGCGCAAGCACGGCTGCACGCACCATGGGCAGGCCGGCTAAAGCCGGCGCTCCATCACAGTCATCGGCGCGACGGGTCAGGCGAAGCGTGGCTGCTGGCGACCGCTTGCAGCAATGGGTTCCGCATGGCGGAGGGTCTTGCGGGCGTCGGCAAGCGGTTGATCCGTTAGGAACGCCGCTGCCGGTTGCGCGGTTTTGGCAGCTTCGCCAAGGAACTGCTGCTGGAGAAAGCTCGCCTCCAAATAGCCGGCATCTGCTGCTGTTTTGACGAGTCGCAAGGTGCCGCCAAAGGCAGCGAGGATTTGTTGTGCCACGACGGGCGCCAGGCCCAGGGATTCCGCGGTCGAGGCGGATCTCACGTGGGATTCGAGATCGAAGAATTCGGCGACCTGCACGCTTGAAAGTGACAGCGCATCGAGTTCGAGACGCATCCGGAGCAGCGGCATCTCGACGCGCAGCGCCCCACGCACGCGGTGGCGGTTGCGGGAGAAACAAGTGGCAAGCTGGATGATGGATTCCATGGCTCGCGTGAGCAGCGGGTGATAGCCATTGAGAGGAAAGGTTGCCACGCCGGGTGATTGCTCAATTGAGGTCTGTATTTCCGGGTGGCAAGCGCCGATGTCTGTAAGGATCTCTGGCAAGGAGATTGCCACCATCGATCTCATGGTTAGATTGTCCATGTCGCTAATCAAGGCAGCGTCCTCAATGAGGTTGCGCAGTCGCAACGCGCTTTGTTCCAAGAGGGCTGCATACAGGGAATGCTCCTCGGAGGCGGGGCACAGGTCCAGTATCAGAGTGCCGATGCCCAGGACTCCGTTGGCAGGGGTGCGGATCTCATGGGAGATCATGCGCAGGAAATCATTCTTGAGCCGATCCAATTCCCCCAACCGTGCATACGCATTGGACAGCTCGCGGGTCCGTTCCGCCACCAAGCGCTCCAGATTGGAGTTTTGCTCGGCGAGCTGGCATTGCAGTGAACGGATCCGCAGATGGGTCTCCACGCGCGCATAGACCTCCTCGAAATGGAATGGTTTGGTCACGTAATCCACCCCGCCCACGCGCAGCGCTTTCACCTTGTCAATGGCTTCATCGAGCACGCTGATGAAAATGACGGGGATGTCTTGCAGTGTCGCGTCGGCTTTGAGCAGCTCGCAGACTTCGTAGCCATTCAAGTCGGGCATCTTGATGTCGAGCAGAATCAGGTCCGGGGCTTCAGTGCGCGCGGCCCGCAGCGCCAATTTGCCGCTGCTGACCGTGCGCGTGCGGTAACCGCGCCGCGCCAACACTCGCATCAACAGACGCAAATCGGCCGGCTTGTCGTCCACGATCAGTATGTTAGGGAGCCGCTGGCGGATGGCCGTCGTGGCTGGTCCGTTGCTGCATCTGGCGGTGGCAGGTTCAACTTTTCCATCGGTCATACGTTTTTGCCGTTGTCCGCGAACTCCATCACCTCGTTCATGGTGTCCATGAACTGGTTGACCTTGATGGGTTTGGTGAGGTAGCGGAAGAAGCCCGCTTCGAGGCCCTTGGCGATGTCGCGGGGGATGGCGTTGGCACTGAGGGCAACGATGGGGATGTGCGCGGTGAGCGGGTCGAGCCGGAGGATTTTCATCGCTTCGATGCCGCTGATGCCGGGCAGATTGATGTCCATGAGGATGACATCGGGCAAGCTGACGCGCGCGAGGTTGATGCCGTCGTTGCCGTTTTGGGCGGTGAGCAGGCGCATGTCGGGGCGGCGCGCGATGAGTTGCTCGATGAGTTTGAGGTTGGCCGGGTTGTCCTCGACATACAGCAAGAGGCGCGAGCGAAGGCCATCGGGGAGCTGAGGCGCGGCAACGGCGGCACAGGCGGCTTCGATATATCCGGCATGCGGATCGGTGGCGACCAGCAGGTCGATCCAGAACACGCTGCCGGTTCCCACCGTGCTAGCCACGCCGATGCGGCCCTCCATGAGTTCGACGAGGCGCTTGCTAACCACCAGGCCGATGCCCGTGCCTTCCTCGCCGCCGGCTTCCTGGCCGAGGCGATTGAACGGCTGGAACAATTGCGCGAGGTTGTCGGCAGACAGGCCTGCGCCGGTGTCCTTGACGCTGATGCGCACCCGGTCGGGAAGGCTCAGCACGCAGTCCACGCTGACCGAGCCGCCGGCTTGGTTGTATTTGATGGCGTTGGAAAGCAGATTGATGATCACCTGTTTGACGCGGGTGTGGTCGGCCTTGATATAGCAGGCATCGGCGAAGGTCGGGAAGCTCATGCGGATGCCGCGCTTCTGCGCCTGGGGTTCGATCATCGACTGACATTCCATCATGACATCGGGCAGCGACACGGCTTCCAGCGACAGCGACAGGCGCCCGGACTCGACGACGGCCAGATCGAGGATTTCGTTGATCAGCTCTAGCAGGTACCACCCCGCGTGGAGGATTTGGCTGATGCTGCCCTTCTGCGCGGGGGAGGGCGGCGGCGTGTCGGAATCCATCAGTTGGGCGAAACCCAGGATTGCATTGAGCGGCGAGCGCAGTTCATGGCTCATGCTGGAAAGGAAGTCCGACTTGGCCAGATTGGCCTTTTCCGCGACGGCCATGGCTTTTTCCAGCTCGAGGGTGTTTTCCTGCAACACCTTGTCCACGCGATTGCGCTCCTCTTCGATCTGCTTGCGCACGGTGTTGTCGGTGCCGATGAGCAAATAGCCGATGATTTCCTCGTGCGCGTCGCGCAAGGCGGTGACCGACACCACGGCGGGGAAGCGGCTGCCGTCCTTGCGGATATAGGTTAACTCGTAAATGTCCTCGATGCCGCGCGAGGCCTTGAACACCAATGCCTCGAAGCCCGGGGTGATGGGCGTGCCGAGTTCGACGCTAAGGGCGTTGGCGCGGGCGATGAGTTCCTGCGGATCGGAGATGTCGGCGGGGGTAATGCGGTTCATCACCTCGGCGGCGGTGTAACCTAACATCCGCTCGGCGCCGACGTTGAAGATTTGGATGACGCCCTTGGCATCGGTGGCGATGCTCGAGAAGTTGGCGGAGTTGAAAATAGCGCTTTGCAATGCTCCCGCTTTGAGCAGGGCCTCCTCGGCCTGCTTGCGCGCCGTGTTGTCGGTGCCGATGAGCAGATAGCCGATGACTTCCTTTTGATCGTCGCGCAAGGCGGTGACCGACACCACGGCGGGGAAGCGGCTGCCATCCTTGCGGATATAGGTTAACTCGTAAATGTCCTCGATGCCGCGCGAGGCCTTGAACACCAATGCCTCGAAGCCCGGCGTGATGGGGGTGCCGAATTCGACGCTCAGGGCAGTGGCGCGGGCGATGAGTTCCTGCGGATCGGAGATGTCGGCGGGCGAGATGCGGTTCATCACGTCGGCGGCGGCATAGCCTAACATCCGCTCGGCGCCGACGTTGAAGATCTGGATGACGCCCTTGGCATCGGTGGCGATGCTGGAGAAATTGGCGCTGTTGAAGATCGCGTTTTGCAGGGCGCCCGCCTTGAGCAGGGCCGCATCAATTTGTTTGCGCAGGGTCAGATCGCGCAGGATGCCGGTGAAATAGCGCTGTCCGCGCAGCCACATTTCGCTGGCGGCAATTTCCAACGGAAACGGGGTGCCGTCCTTGCGGCGGCCGAGCACCTCGCGGCCGAGGCCATTGCCGAGCGCGGCGGCACCCGCGGCAGCGGGCGTGAGGACATCGGGATGTTGCTCATCACCCAGCTCGGGGACAAGCAGACTGACGGCTTGGTCGCGCAGTTCGGCCGCACGATACCCGAACATCCGCTCGGTGGCCGGGTTGACCGTCTCGATTTTACCGCTGGCGGCGTGGAGGGTGATGATGCCATCCACCACGGTACTGAGAATGGTTTGGACCAGGGCGGAAGTGTCGCGCAGCTCCTGCTGCACGGCATACTCCTCGGTGACGTCGCGGAACACCAGCACGGCACCGACCACCTGATCGTCGCGATCACGGATCGGCGCGCAACTGTCGGCAATGTCGCACTCGCCGCCATGGCGCGCAATGAGCACGGTGTGATTGGCCAGGCCTTGGATCGTGCCGTGCGCCAGAGCGGCCATCACCGGGATGGTGGCGGGTTGGCGGCTTTCCTTGTTGACGATTTGAAAAACCTCGCTCACCGAGCGGCCCAGCGCTTGTTGCTGGGTCCAGCCGGTGAGTTGTTCAGCAACGGGATTGAGACTGGTGACGCAGGCGCTGGCGTCAGTGGCCAACACGGCATCGCCGATTGAGCTGAGGGTTACGGCAATTTTCTCCTCGCTGAGCCGCAGGGTGAGGTTGGCCTGCTGCAGCCGTGCGTTGGTGTCTTGCTGCACCGCGAGCAACTCGCGGGTCTTGAGGTGAACCAGGCCCTCGAGCCGGCGCCGGGAGTTCTGATAGATGAGATACGCGAAGCCGAGCGCGACCAGAAGTGTGAGCAAACTGGCGCCAACGATGACGAAAAACAGCCGCCGCATGTTGGCTTGGAACGCCGCCTCGCGCTGCGCCAGCGCGGTTTCCTCCAGCCCGATAATGCTCCCGACCTCGGCGCGAATCGAATCCATCAATTGCTTGCCCTGAAGGCCGCTCACACTTGCCATGGCGGCGGGCAGGTCGTTGCCGCGGCGCATATCAATGTTTTGCGCCAGATAGGCCATTTTGGCCTCGACCAAGCGCGGCAGAGCGTCGAGGTGAGGCGTGGCGGCGCTGACTTGGGACGTTTGCTGCAATTGTTGGACTTGGCCGCGGATGCGTTCGCGCACCGCGAGGTAGGGTTCGAGAAAAGTTTCGTCGCCAGTGAGCAGGTAGCCGCGCTGGCCGGTCTCGGCATCTATCAAGTCAGCCATCAGGCCTTTGGCGCTGTCAATGACCGTAGCGGCGTGCTGGCGCGCCGCGGCCGCTGCGGTGGTTTGGCGAAAGGCCCAGAACGAGGGTGCCGCAGGCAACGCGACCAACAGGGAGACTCCCGCCAGGGACGCCACAACATTACGGACAGTTCGTGGCGAGTGAGTCATGCGAGTGAGAGGGAATGGGGGTTGGGTCAGCCGGCGGGGCTGTCCGACGTCGTGGCGCGACACTACGGGTGGCGGCACGGGAAAGCCATGGGGTGTTCACCCCATAGGCAGAGCCTGCGGGTTATGGACACCCATTCTAGCCAGGCGGGGCCTAAGGCCGAGCGAAACGCGAGGAGAATGGATGAGAGCGTGGTGGCTCAGGCAGCCGCGCTCGGGGTCTTGAAAGCAAAGGCGAAGAAGGCGGCCACGGCGAGGAAGGCGAAGGCCACGAGATGGTTCCAGGCGGGTTTTTCCTTCAGGAACAGGACCGCGAAGAAGATGAAAACCATGAGAGTGACAATCTCCTGAATGATCTTGAGTTGGAAGACGGAAAACTGGCCGTAGCCGAGGCGATTGGCCGGCACTGCCAGGCAGTATTCGAGCAGCGCGATGCCCCACGACACCAGGATGGCTTTCCACAGCAGCCAGTCGTGGCCGTATTTGAGGTGGCCGTACCAGGCGAAGGTCATGAAGACATTGGACAAAATCAACAGGAAGATGGTGTTCATGGATGAGAGGTTCGGAAGTCGTCGCTACCTCGCATTGCGGCGCGGGCTTGTCAAGGTGGGAAGAGACCCACATTCGTTCCGCCGATTCCCTGCGAGCCCGAAACCGGAGGACGGTTGATTTCCCTTTAAAATCGTGTCACCCTCACGGCCCGGAGGTAAGGAGTCCCGAGCCGACCCGATTCGCCATTTTCGCAATGAAACCAAACGAACAAGACGCACGCCGCCAAGTTCCGGGCTTGCCACCCGTGTTGCTGGCCTTGGCGGAGAATTACCGCCGGGCCAAGGCTGGGCGCGAGGGCGGCTGCGGCGATTTTATTGCCGACTTCCGGGCCCTCCTTAGCGCTGCCGCCAGCGCCGATGGCGAGGCGCGGGTTCGTGCCGAGGAGGACCTGCGCCGCGCGGAACGTGAGTCCGGCGCTGCGCTCGCGCTGGAGCGCCATCCCCGCGATCCGAACCTCATCTATCAGGTCCGCCTGCGCCCGTCCGGCGAAGAGTGGTTGTTTCATCGCCTCGGCGAAGCGCCGCCTGCCGTCCGCCGCAGCGAGTTGGCCGGCTGGTTGCGTGAACAGGCGGCGAACGCCGCCCCACCCCACCCCGGCTGGTGCGGCTGGCTGCTGGATCTATCAGAACGGGCGGCATCGGGCCGCAGCGTGCTGCCGCTTGCGCGCGATGACGCGGCGTTCAACGCCGAGTTGTTGCGCGTGGCCGCGGCGGTTCTAACATGGCCGGAGGAGTCGCTGATCCGCTATGCCAGCGCCGTCATCTGTGGCGATTCCAAACGCCTCCAAACTCTCGACGCCCCCTTGCGCCTCGCTTTGCGCGACATCACCGGCGACCCCGCCGCAACCTTGGAAACGTTCGGGATTTTGCAGGTGCCCCGCTCGGTGCTGCTTCACGGGCCGCTGCGCTTGGCCTTGCCAGGTGGCATGCTGGACCTCGGCTTGCTGCGCGGGCCGGTGGCCATTTCCGGCAGCGACCTGGCGGCGGCCAGCGCCATCCAGTGCCCTGCCACCGCCTGCCTCACGGTGGAAAATGAGAGCGTGTTCCACGAACTCGCCAAGCGCAATCCCGGCATCCTGCTGGTTCACACCAGCTTCCCCGGTGCCGCCACCCGCCACTTGCTCACCCACCTGCCAGCCGTTCTTCCATGCCATCACTTCGGCGACAGCGACCCGGCGGGCTTCGACATCCTGCGCGACTTGCGCGAACGCACCGCCCGCCCGTTCCGGCCGCTCGGCATGGCCTTTCGCCCCGACCCGGCGGCCCCGCCCCTCACGGCAGCCGAGCGCAAGACCGTACATCGCTTGTTGACCTCACCCGTCATGACGGACGTGCATGCCGAACTCCAAGCCATGCTCGACCACGACAGCAAGGGCGGCTTCGAGCAGGAATCGCTCGGTCAGGCAGGCCTGCGCCTCGTCCTCGCGGGTTTCCTGCCGCTGCCCTGATGCGCACCACTGCCCTCATCAGCGGCAAGATGGCGACTTTTCAAAAATGAACCCGGCGGGTTCTTGACACGGAAGCACCGAGGATCACGGAATGCGAGACCCGTGAAAACACCGGAATTATTGTAAAAAATTATTGACATTAGTGGCTTCTTAAGCATAATCGTTCGGAATCCTTGATTTGCTTCCGTCAAAATTCAAAAAACCCGGACCTTGAAGCACTGAGTTTTTGAAATTGCTGGGAAAAATACGGATATCCGAAAAAAATGCTTGCAGACATCAGTAAATATGCGTACTTGTCGTCGCAGTCCCATGACAACCATCCCCACATCCCCCTGGAGCAGTGCAACGCAAACCACCAGCCATGGTCGTCCCCGCTTGCTAGAATACCTCAAGCTCACCTTCATCAGCGGCCCGAAAGTGTTGCTCACATCGCAGATCAGCCTGAAATGCGCCCTCACCATGATTCTCATGTGTACGCCGGCGCTGCTCATGTGTTCGATTCTCACCTTGCCGGCGCTGGTTTTCGAGTCCCCGCAGCAGGGCGGCTACTTCTACTTCGCCAAAGTGCTTGAGCAGGACCCGACGCGCTGGATCGCCCTGATCCTTGCCGGGCTTTGCGTGCTTGTGTCACTGGCCCTGCCAGCCACCATGGCGGGCCCCGGCGATTCCATGGACACCTGATGGCGGTCGTTGGTTTCGCGTCTCACAGCCCTGCGAGCCACAGGGCGGCATGGATCTTGAAATCCACGGCGATGCCCTCTGCCTGACGCTTGGTCAGCCAGTCGCGGAGACTGGCCAGCGGCACGTGATGCACGACAATGTCCTCCCCCGCAATGCCGCCACCCGCATGCTCCCGGCTCAGCCCGGTCGCATGGAAAAGGTACACAAACTCGGATGTCAGCCCCGCCGAAGTGGGAGTACTCAGCAATTGCGTCACCACCTCGGCCCGGTAGCCGGTTTCTTCCAACAATTCGCGCCGGGCCGTCTCCGCCAGCGATTCGCCGCGGAATTCGACCTCATCGCCGACCAGGCCCGCCGGGATTTCGATGACGCGGCGCTGCACCGGGATGCGGAATTGCTCGACCAGCACAATCTCCTGCTCCGGCGTGATGGCGAGGATGCCCACGCTGGCCTCCGACTGGGGCCGGCACACGTAGTCCCACCGACCGCTCCGATAGACCGCGAGCCACGGGGTTTCAAAAAGTTTCTCGGGATTGGACATGATTTTCAAATTGGTTCAAAGAAACAATGGCGCAACGGCGTAAACACCGCTACCTCTGCCGCGCGCTGATGTCCCGCCACGATTTCCAAATTCCCGTCCTTTTCAAGCACCGTATCATTTTCACGCGAAATGCCTTCGCGCCGGAAAACCCCCACGTGGCGGAAATTCTGCGCGAGGGCGGAGGTCGCCGCGCCTGCGCCTTCATCGAGGACGCCGTCGCCGCCGCCTGGCCAGGCTTGGCCGATGCCGTGCAAGCCTACTTCGCGGGTCTCGAGCTGGAGTTCTGTGGCTGTGCCGTGCTGCCGGGTGGCGAGGCCGTCAAAGCCGACGATTCCATGGTGCGCCAGGTCTGGACTGCGCTGGAGCAGGCCCGCATTGATCGCCACTCCTATGCGCTGGCCATCGGCGGCGGGGCGTTTCTGGATGTCGTGGGCTTGGCCGCGGCCACCGCACACCGCGGCGTGCGCCTCGTGCGTTTCCCCACCACCACCCTGTCCCAGGACGATGGCGGCGTGGGCGTGAAATGCGCCATCAATGGCTACGGCAAGAAAAACTGGATCGGGGCCTTCGCCGTACCGTTTGCCGTGGTCAACGATTTTGCGTTCCTCCACAGCCAGAACCCTGACATCTGCCGCGCCGGCTTGATCGAGGCGGTCAAGGTCGCCTTGGTCAAGGATCCGGCGTTCTTCACCTGGATCGAATCCCATCTCTCCGCGCTTGCCGCGCTCGAAGCGCCGCTCCTCGAAGCCTGCGTCGAACGCTCCGCCCTGTTGCATGCCCGCCACATTGCCACTGGCGGCGATGCCTTCGAGTCGGGCTCAAGCCGCCCGCTGGACTTCGGCCACTGGGCGGCCCACAAGTTGGAGTCCCTCACCGACTATCAACTTCCCCATGCCCCCGCCGTGTCCATCGGCCTGGCGCTCGATACCCTCTATTCCGTGCGCAGCGGCCTGCTCGCCGCGGAGTCCGCCGCACGCATCCTGCGGGTGCTCGACACCCTCCGGCTTGCCATCTACCATCCGGCGCTAGAATGGACCGACGAATCCGGCCGCCGGCGCGTCTTCGCCGGCCTGGATGAATTTCGCGAACACCTCGGCGGCGAACTCACCGTGCTCCTCTTGCAGGACCTCGGCGTCGGCGTCAACGTCCACCATCTCGACGAGGCCCTCCTCGGCCAGTGCATCGACGAACTGCGGCAGCACGCGGCAAACCGGGCTTGAATGATAATTGAAATTCACGCTTGCCAGCACAAGAGACCCCGCCTAGCCTCCGCGCATGCTCACGAAGTTGCCACTGTTGTCGTTTTGCTCCATCCTTCTTGCCGCCCAGGTTCAGGCCGCCGTTTCCCTCCCGATGGGAGGCACCGAGGCGCTTTCCAGCGAGGCCGACAGCCCCGCCAAGGAAGCCCTCACCGCGTTCCGCGAGGGCCGCCATGCCAAGGCCATCGAACTGGCCAAACCCCTCGCCGAAAAGGGCAATGCCGACGCCCTCTACCTGATGGGCTACGCCTACGAAACCGGCCAAGGCGTTGAGGCGTCCCGCGATTTGGCCTTGGAGAATTACCGCAAAGCCGCCGCCACCGGCCACAAGGATTCCATTTACCGCCTCTCATTCATCCTGCTCGCCTCCGAAAATGAGGCCGAACGCAGCCAAGCCCGCGAAGCCCTGGAAAAAGCCTCCAAAGACGATCCTGCCGTGGCCGGACGCATCCTCGGTGAAGCCTACCTGCGCGCCCGCCTCACCAAGGAAGCCGACTTTGACAAGACCGTGACTTGGTGGACCTCGGCCGCCAACGCCGGGGACGTCCCCTCGCTGCTGCTGCTCGCCCGCCTGTATGAAGGCCAATTCGGTTTCCCCGACAAAAAAGACGGCAAGAAGGCCCTGGCATTCTACGCCAAGGCCGCCGGCCTCGGCGACGCCCCGTCCATGGTCGCCCTCGGCTCGCGTCTGCTCAATGGCGAAAAGGAAAACCGCAATGAACAAGAAGGCCGCGACTGGCTCAAGAAAGCCATCGAAGCCAAGGAGTACTCCGCCTACCTCGCCCTCGGCGACTTCGAGGAAAATGTCAAAAAAGATCCCAAAGCCGCCCTTGGTTTCTATGAACGCGGCAAGGACGCCGGCCAGGTCGATTGCATTCTGCGCACCGCCGATGCCTACGCCGACGGCAAGGGCACCGAAAAAGATCCCGCCCGCGGCGCCAACCTGCTTGAAAGTGCCGCCAAAGCGGGCAGCCCGATGGCCCACTACCGTCTCGCCGTCAAGTGCCTTGCCGCGGAAAAACCCGACCTGCTTCAGGGCTACGGCCATTTGCTGACCGCCGCCACCGGTGGCCTGCTCGAAGCCCAAAACGAACTCGGCCTGCTTTACCTCTCCGGCAAACTCGCCGCCGCCGACGCTCCCGCTGGCGTCGCCTGGCTCACCCGTGCCGCCCAAGGCGGCATGGCGCTCGCCCAAAACAACCTTGGCGCCCTCTTCGAACAGGGTGCCGGCGTCCCCCAAAACATCGCCAACGCGGGCCAACTCTACTCGCTGGCTGCCAATCAAGGCCATGCCGGTGCCACTCTCGCCCTCGCCCGCCTCTACTCCAAGGGCACCGGCGTGGTCGCCGACCTGCCGAAAGCCTGGGCACTGGCCACCCTCGCTGCCGAACGCGGCGAAGAAACCGCCAAGAAATTCGCCAGCGATCTGGCTGAGAAATTCGACGACAAACAGCGCGCCAAAGGCCAGAAAGACCTCGAAGCCATCAAGGCCGGCAAGCCCACCGACCCCAAGCCGGACGACGCCAAGCCCACCGATTCCAAGCCGGT
>TBL_comb47_HYPODRAFT_10004147_pt1 | contig 16772 bp, 10 predicted proteins | sample TroBogypolimnion_40_FD_10682 | JGI IMG/M metagenome (IMG submission 10682)
AGGAACAGCGAGCCGCCCAGCTGCAGGCGCAGGTCCCCGGTCAGCTCCACCCGCAGCGTCCGCCCTCCCGCCTCGACGGCGAAGGCCAGCGGCGGCAGGGCGACATCGGCCTGGCCGGTCCGGGCGCGGTCGCCGCCCAGGCGCCAGCTGACCGGCGCCCCGCCCCCGTCCGGGGAGCGCAGGTAGCCGACCCAGGCCTGGATGGTCTCGAGGTTCCGCTCCTTCTCCACCTCGGCGAACACGCCGAACGGCGCGCCGCCCTCGGCCTGGCGGCTCCGGACGCAGCGGTCGTAGACGGCCGGGGCTTCCTCGCCCGCGCGCAGGCAGCCGACGGCCACCTCCCGCTGGAGCGACCAGGAGTCCAGGAAATCGCTCTCGAACAGTTCGTTCTCCATGGCCGCGCGGTCCTCGAGCTCCCGCTTCCGGAGCCCGAGCCGCACCGCCGCCGCCCCGGACAGGGGGCATTCCAGGAAGGTCCTGAGCTCGGAGAGGCTCAGCCGCAGGACTTCCCGGTCCGCCGCGGCGGCGGGCACCGCGAGCGCCCCCAGGGCTTCCCGGAGCGGGCCGTCGGCCGGCTCCAGGTCGCCGACGGCGAGCGGCAGGGTGAGCCCGTGCCGCCGGGCCTGGCCGCCCAGGCACAGGGCCCGGGCCTCGGCGGCGGCGATGGCCGAATAGGACCGCGGCCCGTCCGGCGCGCCGGGCAGCCCGAACCAGGCCGGGAAATAGGCCGGATCGTAGCGGCGCAGGGGGTGGGTCTCCAGGAACGGGTCGGTCCCGTCCGAAGGCGCCCACCCGGGGCCCAGGTAGGCGCCCAGCAGGGCCCGGAACTCCTGGAAGAGCCCCGAAGGCTCGAACCGCTCGCCGCTCAGCTCGTCCAGGGCCACGTAGCTGAGCACCAGGTGGTCCCGGGCCGAGAGCAGCATCTCCAGGAAGAGGTATTTCTCCTTCTCGGTCTGGCTCACGTCCCCCGGGCGCCGGCCCTTGCTGCGCAGGTCCAGGGCGCTGCGCTGGTTGCGGGTGGGGAAGCTGCCTTCCCCGTTGCCCATGAGGAAGATGGCCCGGAACGGGATGGCCCGCATGGTGGCGTAGCTGGCCACCACCACGCCCTTGGCCAGGTTCGCGGGCTGCTCGCCTTTGAGTCGGGCCAGGGCCTCCAGGGCCAGGTGCCGGGCGGCGGCGAAGTCGATCCGGGGCAGCTCCAGCTGGCCGGGAACCCGTTCGAACGCGCGCTCCATGTAGCCGCGGACCCGGTCCAGGGACCGGATCACCGCCTCGGCGTCCTCCCCCGAATCCGTCAGCAGCCAGCGCTCCAGGTAGGCCGTCAGCCGCCGGGCCCAGGCCCGGGGCTCCAGGCGCGCGGCCAGGAGCTCCCGGGCGTCCGCGCACAGGCCCCGGACCATGGCGATGAAGGCCGCGGCCGGGCCCGGGTCCCTGGCCCCGTTGACCCGGTAGGCCTGGCCGTCCTGGCGGAATTCCTCCCCCTCGGTCATGAACGCGCCCAGGGACAGCCGCTTGAGGCCCTGGTCCCAGTTCAGGGCGTCCTGGTCCAGGTAGGTGCCGTCCCAGGCCGCCCGGTCCGCGCCGCGGACGATGCCGAACTCCTCGCACCAGCGGCTCCAGGCCCCGGTGTCCAGGTCGTCGAAGCGCCGGCGCGGCCCGGGATGCTCCAGAACCCGCAGCACGGCGGACCGGGTGAGCCCCGATCCGGGCAGGTCCAGCAGCAGCCCGGCCGCCTCGAGGGTCTGGCCCATGACCGGCAGGGTCTGGTCGCCCAGCACCAGGGGGATGCGCTGGGCGTCGTGGCAGGCCGCCTGGAGATGGGCCAGGTAGGCTTCCTGCTGGCCGGGCGGGACCACCACGGCGATGTCGGAGAACGAAAGCGGGGACCCCGAGGCCGCGGCGGTTTCCAGCAGCCGCCAGATCTCCGTGGCCACCACCTCCGCCTCGCGCCGGAGGCTCGGGCAGGCCAGGCAGCGGATGCTGCCGTCCGGCCCGGACGGATCCTGGTCCGAGGGCTCCCGGTAGAGCAGGATGTCCCGCTGCATCCGGCCCAGCAGGGTCGGCTGCGCGGGGAGCTCGAACGCCGAGGTGAAATCGCAGTCGCTCACCTCGTTGAGCAGGCGGATCTTCTCCCGGCCCGGGCGGCCCCACAGGCGCAGGGCCCTGGGCCCCTGGGCGGCGAGCTGGTAGAAGTCGTCGGAGGCTTCGTCCCAGGGCCCCAGGCGGGCCTCCTCCCGGGCGGGCCGGGCGGTCCAGAGGGCCTCCCGGCGGGTGTCCAGGTCCTCCCAGAACTCCCCGCAGGGATTGAGGTCGTAGATGTGCAGGGTGGTGTCCGGGAGCGGGACGAAGGCCGTGAACACCTCCCGGTAGGCCTGGGCCACGTGGCTCAGGCCGAAGGCGTGGATGGCCCCGGGCAGCTTCATGCCTTCGAACCGGGAGGCCCGGACCCGCTCCAGCAGGGTGACGTGCGCCGCCCCGCCCGCGCCGTCCAGGGCGGCCAGCGCCGCGCGCCACAGGCGGGACTGCCAGGCCTCCAGGGGATCCGAGCTCACGCGTTTCCCGGCCCGCCAGGCGTCGATCCAGTCCGGGCGGCTCAGCTGGTATTCCTCGAACAGCCGGGCCAGCTCGGTGGCCAGCTGCACCCGCTTCAGGCAGCTGCCGTCCGGCCCCAGGTAGTCCCGCACCGGCGCCAGCTCGGCCCCGGCCAGCAGCGCCCGGTCCTCGAACACCGCCAGGAGCCCGGCCCGCAGCAGGTCGGAGGCCAGCAGCCCGCCGTCGCCCGCCAGCAGCTCCTTCCAGAGCCCGTCCAGGTAGCTGAAGCGGATGTTGGCGGCCACCCCCAGCCGGCGCGCCAGCCCCTGGCGCAGGTAGTCCTTGAGGTAGGGGTTGGGGACCACCAGGTGGATGGGCTCCCACGGCCCCCTGCCGGCGGCCCGCTCCGCCGAGGCCCGCTCCGCCAACCGCTCCAGCAGCGCTTCGGTGCGATTGGAATAGGTCAGCTCGAGCATGGCGGTCCTTGGGCAGGATGGGAGTCCCGGTCGCGCCTCCGCCGTCCCCGGAAGGGGGGTCGAAGTCGGCGGGTCGGTAGAAAGCCATCATAGCAATGGCACCCAAACCCGATACACTTTGCGTCTGCCGATCATCCAGCCGGCCGGCACCCCCCTGCCGCCCTTCCGCTCCCAACCTCGCAACGATTTTTCGATGGAGGTTTCCCATGTCTGTCCGGCTCGTCCTCTTCACGGTCCTGGCCTGCCTGGTGCTCGACTACCTGGTGCGGCGGGCGCTGCTGCGGCGCGAGGCCGGACGCCGGCGCCTGGAGCTCGAGAAATGCCTGAGCGGCGCGGTCCGGCTGGAGTTCGCCGAGGACGCGCCGAGCCTCCAGCGGGTGGAGCTGGCCCAGCCCAAGGCCCGGATCCTGGCCGTGGACGACGAGAAGGTCATCCTGGATTCGTTCCGGCGCATCCTGGTGCCGGAAGGCTACAGCCTCGACACGGTCCAGTCCGGGCCGGAGGCCCTCGGCCTGCTGCGGCGCAACGATTACGATTTCGTCTTCACCGACCTGAAGATGCCGGACATGAGCGGCGTGGAGGTGGTCCGGGCGGTCAAGCACCTCCGGCCCGACGTGGACGTGGTGGTGATCACCGGCTACGGCACCATCGAGACCGCCGTGCAGACCATGACCGCCGGCGCCTGCGAATACCTGCAGAAGCCCTTCACCGCCGACGAGCTGGCGGCCTACGTCCGGAAGCTCCTGGCCAGGCGCCAGGCCAGGCTCAAGGCCGCGCGGCGGCCCGCGCCCCGGGTCATCCGGCTCGGCCGGGCCGAGGAGGTCCTCGACGAGCCCGGCCAGGAGGGACTGTTCTTCGCCGAGGGCGGCACCTGGGTCTGGATCGAGCCGGGGGGCTATCTCCGCGTCGGCGTCGACCCGTCCGCCAGCCAGGCCTTGGGCGCCATGGCCGTGGTCCTGCCCGGGGCGGGGCTGGAGGTCCGCCGGGGCGATCCGCTGTTCACCATCAGGCACGGCGCCGGGGAGCGCTGCTTCCCCGCGCCGGTGAGCGGCCGGGTGCAGGGCGCCAACGGAGCCCTCGCCGCCGAGCCCGCGCGGATCTCCAGCAGCCCCTTCCGGGACGGCTGGATCTGCCGGCTGGACCCGGGCGACCTGACCGGGGAGATCGGCCAGCTGCGGATCGGCAGGCCGGCCCAGGAACTATCGGTGTGAGCCCGATTTCTGCTGATGCTGCTGGGCGTCGGACTTGAGGTGCTGGAGGTGGGCGTCCGGGACGGGCAGCGGGGCGGCGGCGTGTTCAGCCTGAAGCTCGTGCTGGTGCTGGGCGAAACTCATCTTGTGCTTGGCGGGAGCGCCTTCGATGGCCGCCGGATCGGAGTCCGCGACGGAGCCCGGATGGCCGGCGAGTTTGGGTTTCTTGGCATTGTGGGACTTGGTGGTCATTGGAAGCTCCTCTTGGGATGAAGGCGGGCCTTCACTGGAGCTATGCAGGTTTCGAACCAGTACATAAGTAATTGACTTTAAATAAGTTGAATTGACGAAAGCTTCGACGGCCTCCCCGCTTCCATCAACTTGGATGACCCCCCTATTCAATCTGATGGAGGCTTATTCGAACGCCATGTCCCCGGAATCCAGGTGCGGCAGCCGCTTGCCCAGCCGCTTTTCGATCAGGTTCATGTGCTGGAGCTCTTCGGGCGCGACGAGGGAGATGGCCAGCCCGGGCGCGCCGGCCCGGCCGGTGCGGCCCACCCGGTGCAGGTAGTCGTTGGGGGAGCGGGGCAGCTCGTAGTTGATGACGCAGGCCAGCTGCTCCAGGTCCAGGCCCCGGGCGGCCAGGTCGGTGGCCACCAGCACCCGGGTGCCGCCGGCCCGGAACCCCGCCAGGGCGCCGGTGCGGGCGCCCTGGCTCAGGTCGCCGTGCATGGCCTCGGCGCCGATGCCGTTGTTCAGGAGCTTGCGCACCACGGTGTCGGCCCGGCGGTGGGAGGCCACGAACACCAGCACCTGGTCCCACCCGCCCCGCTGGATCAGGAACCGCAGCAGGGGCCCCTTCCGGGCCTGGTCCACCAGGTAGACCCGCTGGGTGATCTCCTCGGGCGGCCGTTCCTGGCCCGGGTCGCCCAGCTCCACCGGGTCGTGGAGCATGGGCCGGACCAGGTCGCAGGCGGCGCCCCGGGTGGCGGAGAACAGCAGGTTCTGGCGCAGGACCGGAAGCAGGTCGAGCAGCTTGCCCAGCTCCTCCCGGAATCCGAGGTCCAGCATGCGGTCCGCCTCGTCCAGGACCAGGGTCTCCACCTGGGACAGCTTCACGGCATTGCGCGAGACCAGGTCCAGGAGCCGGCCCGGGGTGGCCACCAGCACGTCGGCGCCGCCGCGCAGGGCCATCATCTGCGGGTTGATGGAGACCCCGCCGGAGACCGCCCGGATCCGCAGCGGCACCGGCAGGAACCGGGCCAGCTGGGTGAACACCTCCGCCACCTGGGCGGCCAGCTCCCGGGTGGGCACCAGCACCAGGGCCCGCACCGGTCCGCGCTCCGGAACGGGGGCCCGGGCCAGCCGCTGGAGCACCGGCAGGGCGAAGGCGGCGGTCTTGCCGGAACCGGTCGGGGCGACCGCCACCACGTCCCGTCCCGCCAGGGCCGGGGGCAGGGCCTGACCCTGGATGCCCAGCGGGGCGAGGTAGCCGTTGGCCGCCAGGGCCTGGATCAGGCCGTCGCAGAGGCCGAAGGGGGTGAAGGGCATGACGGGCTCCTTGAGCGTGGGATTGCCGTGTCCTCCCAGAATGGCCCACCCCCGCCCATCCATGCCTGAAAATGAACGGGTTGAAATTCTCATAAATTCGGCAAAACTGAGGTTGACGGCGCGAACCGGCCGGCGGACCGTAGGAGCCAGACGAACGGAGGCTTCCCATGCAGGAGAAGATCAAGCAGGTCGCGAGCCGGATCAAGGAACTGCGCGAGATCTTCGGGGTCACCGGGGCCCAGATGGCCGCCGAACTCAGGACGCCCGAGGCCGAGTATCTCCAGTACGAAAGCGGCGGCGTGGACATCCCGGTGGGCATCCTCTACCAGATCGCCCAGCGCTTCGAGGTGGAGCTGACCACCCTGCTCACCGGCGAGGAGCCCCGCCTGCACACCTATGCGGTGACCCGCGGCGGCAAGGGGGTCTCGGTGGACCGGCACAAGGACTACAAGTACCGGAGCCTCGCCTACAACTTCATCCACAAGCGGGCGGAACCGTTCCTGGTGACGGTGGACCCCGGCCCGGAGCACTTCAACAGCCACCCGGGGCAGGAGTTCCACTACGTGCTCTCCGGCACCCTGCGGGTGCTGCTGGGCCAGCACGAGCTGATCCTGGAGACGGGCGACTCGCTCTATTTCGATTCCAACGTGGCCCACAGCCTCACCGCCCTGAACGAAGCGCCGGCCCAGCTGCTGGCCGTGATCGTGTAGGAGGCTCCCCATGCTGCTCGAGCGCTACCTCTCCCAGACGGAATTCCAGTCCTACGAGGACTTCCGCGACCATTTCGAAATCCGGGTGCCGGCCTCCTTCAACTTCGCCTACGACGTGGTGGACGAATACGCCCGCACCGAGCCGGACAAGGTGGCCCTGGTCTGGTGCGACGACCGCGGCCAGGGCGCCAGCTTCAGCTTCCGCCAGATGAAGGAGCGGAGCGACCGCGCCGCGAACCTGTTCCGCGCCCTGGGCATCGGCAAGGGCGATCCGGTGATGCTGATCCTGAAGCGGCGCTACGAATTCTGGTTCTGCCTGCTGGCGCTGCACAAGCTCGGCGCCATCGCCATCCCCGCCACCCACCAGCTGACCCCCAAGGACCTCGTCTACCGGAACAACGCCGCCGACGTCAAGATGATCGTCGCCACCGCCGACGCCGCCGTGCTGGAGCACGTGGACACCTCCCACGCCCAGTCGCCGTCCCTGAAGCTGAAGGTCGCCGTGGGCGGGCCCAGGCCCGGCTGGACCGACTTCGACGCCGCCATGGAGGAGGCCAGCCCCGACTTCACCCGGCCCAGCCCGGAAGCCGCCCCGGGCAACCAGGACATCTCCCTGCTCTACTTCACCTCCGGCACCACCGGCTACCCCAAGATGGTGCGCCACAACTTCACCTACCCCCTGGGCCACATCCTCACCGCCAGCTACTGGCAGCGGGTGAAGGAGAACGGCCTGCACTTCACCGTGTCCGACACCGGCTGGGCCAAGTCGGTGTGGGGCAAGATCTACGGGCAGTGGCTGGGCGGCGCCGCGGTGTTCGTCTACGACTACGACAAGTTCGTGCCCCTGGACCTGCTGAAGGTGATCGCCGACCACGGCGTCACCACCTTCTGCGCCCCGCCCACGGTCTACCGCTACCTGATCAAGGAGGACCTCTCGGCGTTCGACCTTTCGAAGCTGGAGTACGCGGTCATCGCCGGCGAGCCCCTGAACCCGGAGGTCTACAACCAGTTCCTGCGCCTCACCGGCCTGAAGATGCGCGAAGGCTACGGCCAGACCGAGTGCACCGTGGCCATCGCCACCTACCCCTGGATGGAGCCCCGGCCGGGCTCCATGGGCCTGCCCTCGCCGGGCTACGACGCCGACCTGGTGGACGACGCCGGCCGGTCCTGCGAGGTGGGCGAAGTGGGCGAGATCGTGTTCCGCACCGGGAGCCGCGTCCCGGTGGGCATGTTCGACGGCTACTACCGCGACCCGGAGCTGACCGAAAGCGCGTGGCACGACGGCATCTACCACACCGGCGACACCGCCTGGCGCGACGAGGACGGCTACTACTGGTTCGTGGGCCGCAAGGACGACGTGATCAAGAGCTCCGGCTACCGCATCGGCCCGTTCGAGGTGGAGAGCGCCCTGCTGGAGCACCCGGCGGTACTGGAGTGCGCCGTGACCGCGGCCCCGGACCCCATGCGCGGCCAGGTGGTGAAGGCCACCGTGGTGCTGACCGCCCGCTACCAGCCCGGCGAGGCGCTGGTGCTGGAACTGCAGGAGCACGTCCGGAAGGTCACCGCCCCCTACAAGTATCCCCGGGTCATCGAGTTCGTGACCGAGCTGCCCAAGACCATCAGCGGCAAGATCCGCCGGGTGGAGATCCGGGAGCACGACCGGATCGAGTGATCAGGCCAGCAGGAAGCGGTAGGCGGGATTGTCCTTCTCGTCCGTCCACGCGTAGCCCAGCTCCTCCAGGAAGGCGTCGAACGCCGCCGCGTCCTCCCGGGGCACCTCCATCCCCGCCAGCACCCGGCCCAGGTCCGAGCCGTAGTTCCGGTAGTGGAACAGGGTGATGTTCCAGCCCCGGCTCATGCGGGTCAGGAAGCGCAGCAGCGCCCCGGGCCGTTCCGGGAACTCGAACCGGTAGACCCGCTCCAGCTCCGGATCGGGCGTGAAGCCCCAGGCCAGGTGGCGCAGGTGGAGCTTGGCCATCTCGTTGTCGCTGAGGTCCATGGCGCCCAGGCCGTGGGCCCGGAAGGTCGCCAGCAGCCCCTCCGTCTCGCTCCGGTCGGCCACCTGGATGCCCACGAAGATCCGGGCGGTGCGGGGGTCGGAGTAGCGGTAGTTGAACTCGGTGATGGGCCGGGGCCCGATCAGCTCGCAGAAGGCCTTGAAGCTGCCGGGACGCTCGGGGATGGTCACCGCGAACAGGGCCTCCCGGTGCTCGCCCGACCCGGCCCGCTCGGCCACGAACCGGAGCCGGTCGAAGTTGAGGTTCGCGCCGGACAGGATGGCCGCCAGGTCCAGGCCGCTCTTCCCGGCCCCCCACTTGCGCAGCCCGGCCACGGAAAGGGCGCCGCTGGGCTCCAGCACCGTCCGGTTCTCGGCGAACACGTCCTTGATCGCCGCGCAGATCTCGTCGGTCCCCACCCGCACCATCTCGTCCACGGTGTCCCGGCAGAGCCGGAACGGGAGCTCGCCCACCTGGCGCACCGCCACGCCGTCGGCGAAGATCCCGGCGTGGTCCAGCCGCACCGGCCGCCCGGCCTCCAGGGCCCGGGACAGGCAATCCGAATCGGCCGGCTCCACCCCGATCACCCGGATGGAGGGCTGCAGCCGCTTGATGCAGGTGGCCATGCCCGCGATCAGCCCGCCGCCGCCCACCGGGATGAACACCGCGTCCAGCCCCCGAGGCCGCTGCCGCAGCAGCTCCATGGCCACCGTGCCCTGCCCGGCGATCACGTCCGGGTGGTCGTAGGGCGGGATGGGGGTGAGCCCCTCCGCCTCGGCCACCTGGCGGGCGTAGGCGGCGGCATCGTCGAAGGCGTCCCCGTGCAGCCGCACCTCGCCGCCCAGCCGGCGCACCGCCTCCACCTTGATGGCCGGGGTGGTGACCGGCATGACGATCACGGCCCTGCAGCCCAGCTTGCCGGCCGCCAGGGCCACGCCCTGGGCGTGGTTCCCGGCCGAGGCCGCCACCACGCCCCGGGCCAGGGCGTCCGCCCCGAGCCTGGCCATCATGGTGTAGGCGCCGCGCAGCTTGAAGGAGAACACCGGCTGCAGGTCCTCCCGCTTGAACCAGACCCGGTGGCCCAGGGCCGCGGAGAGGATCGGGGCCGGCTCCAGCGGCGAGGTGATCGCCACATCGTAGACCGGGGCCGTCAGGCTGCCCTGGAAGACGGCCATGGCCTCCGACGGGGAGGGCTCGGGGGGGACGGGAAGGGGCTGATCCATCCTTGACTATTCACGGAGCGGAACAGGCCCGTCAAGGAAACCGGGGCTTCCTTCGAAATCCGAATGACCTCATAACCGGACCCGGCTATTTGGCCAGCAGGCTGCCGATGGCGACCGTCACCGGCACCGGCGGGGAACCGGCTCCGAGGTTCCCGGCGTTCTCCGCCGTGAGCGTCACGTCGCCCAGGGTGGCGCCGGGGGCGAGGTCCAGGGCCACCTGGACCACCGCGCCGGTCCCGTACGGCACCGGCGTCCCCGGAGCCTGGCCGAACACGATCCGGAGATCGGAACCGGAATTCGAGACGCTGATGATGCTCACCTGGGGGCTGCTGAACAGGGACTGGACCGCGTAGTGCGTCCCATCCACCCTGGACCAGACCGCATTGGCGGGATCGGTGGCGAGGACCACGGTGAACCCCTGCCCCGAGGTGCCGGCGGGAGCCAGGAGGTCCAGCAGCACATGGGTCTCGGAACTCCGGGTGCCGTCCGGGTCCTGCTCCAGCCTCCAGCTGGAACTGTCGGCGGTCAGGCTCGCCTGGTAGATCAGCTGGCTGGCCGGCGTGGCGCTCCTGGGCGCGCCGCCGCTGTGGCCCGCGCAGCCGAGGGCGGCCAGGAGCGCCGCGCCGCACAGGAGGAGGGTCCGCGGTCTCATCAGTTCCACCCGAGCAGCTGGGTGAGGAGGGTCAGGTCGGCGGAGTCGTCGACCCCGTCGCCGTTGAGGTCCGTCTCCGTCCCGCTGGTGCCGTAGTGCCCCAGGAGATCCAGGATGTCCAGGCCGGTGACGGTCGCGCCCGAGCCCATGAGGTGGGCGTCATGCACATGGATGACCGTGGTGGCGGTCCTGGGCGGAAGCGTCGGCAGCGAGGCGGTGACGGTGTAGGTGCCCGCGGCGTTGGCGTGGAAGGTGGCGCTGGTGGAGGGGGATCCGGGCGTGATGACGCCGCCCCCGGTGCTGCTCCAGGTCACGGTCGGGTCATTGGCGTTCGTGCTGTCGACCGTGACGGTGAGCACGACCGTCTTCCCCGTGAGCAGGCCGGCCGAGGGGAGGGCGGTGCTGATGGATCCCGCCCAGTTGCCCACCAGCGCGGAGGCGTCCACGGAACCCAGCCCAGTGGCCAGATCGTAGCCGGCCGCCGCCGGGAAGCCGGTCAGCCCCGGCACGCTGTTGTCGCCCGCGACGATGTCGTGGAACACCGCCGGACCGCCCAGGGCCTGGGCGTTGGCGAGCTGGTAGAAGGTGGGGTTGGCGTTGCCCTGGCGCTGCCCGGTGCGCTGGACGATGAGCGCCATCAGCCCGGCGAAGGCCGGGGAAGCCGCCGAGGTGCCGCCCACCACGTAGTAGCCCAGCCCCGAGCCGCCGTTGGTGTAGACGATGTAGCCGTTGGTGCTGGAGGATGCCAGGGAGACGTCCGGCACGTCCCGGCGCCCGTCGGCGGGCACGCCGGGCGCCGCCTGCCAGGAGGGCTTGGCGGCGAAGATCGAAACGCCGCCGCCGGTGCTCCAGAGCTCGCTGCCGCCGGGGGCGGCGCCGCTCTCGTTCCAGGCCCCCTCGGGACCGTAGAGGAGGGCCGAGGTGCCGCTGACGTTGAGGGCGGATCCGGAGGGATTGGCGCTGGTGGACCAGTAGGGGGAGCCGGAGCTCTGGAGGAACTGGGTGCCGCCCACGCAGATGTCGTACGGCGTGGAGGCCAGCCCGTTGACGCCCAGGACCGTCCCGGCCGCCGCATTGGCGTCGTCGCACCCGGCCGCCCCGCTGTCGCCCGAGCTTACGAAGGCCGAGATGCCCTGCGCGGCCGCCTGGGCCCAGAGGTTGCTGTAGAAGGTGAACCCCGCCTGGGTCATGTCGCTTTCGCACGAGCCGAAGCTGGTGCTCATGACGTCGGCGAGATTGTGGTCGACGATGTACTGGGCCGAAAGATCGACGCCGTCGCTGCTCCCCGTGCTGGCCGAGCATACGAACTTGACCGACGCGGTCCTGGCCACGGCCCCGGACCACTCCACGTCCAGGTCCGCCTCCATGTCCTCGCCCGCGCCCTGGTCGCCGGGGTCCGTGCCGTTGACGATGATGGCCGGGGTGTTGACCGACAGGCCCATGTCGCTCCGGAACTTCTTCCAGTTGGAGGTCATGGCGCTGGAATGGGTCCGCCCGACGATGCCGATGGTGGTGCCGACCCCGGTGACGGCGGCCGCGTACAGCGGCGTCACGTTGTAGATGGTGGCGAAGTCGCCGGGGTTCAGGAAGTTGTCCCCTCCCCCATCGTTCCACAGGGGCGCCCTGCCGGCGAGCCTGGCCTGCTCCGGCAGGCTGAGCGCGCGCGGGCCGGTGTTGGAGGCCTTGCGGGGGATGTTGTGCAGGCTGACGACCCCGGCCACCACCGGCGCCAGCTCGGCCGGGATGCTCGGATCGCCGGCGTTGGCGCGGACGTTCCGGCCCGGGAGCCGGTATTCCAGGATCGGGGTGCGGAAGGCCCGTTCCACCAGGCCCACGTCGCCCGAGAACTGGAGGCTCATGCCCCCGCGCGCCACATCGTCGATGCTGAAGCCCTGGGCCTTCAGCCACCCGGTCACCTGGGCGAGGTCCGCCCGGCTGGCGCCGAACCGGGCGCCGAACTGCTCCGGGGTGAGCCATCGGTGGTAGCTGGGCGAGCCGGGGTCCTGCTGGGCCGCCAGGAGATGCTCCAGGTCGGCCTTGGCCTCGGGGCGCATCCGGAAGCTCAGGATCATCCGCTCCATGGGCAGGGCGGCATCGGCGTGGCCCGTGGGAACCAGGTCACGCACGGCCGGGTGGACGTTGCCGTGCAACGGCACCCGGTCCTGGAGCTGCTGGCCCGGCGCGAAGCCCAGGGCTGCCGCCCCGGGAAGCGCCTGTCCGGCCAGCGGACCAGCCGCCAAGGACAGAACGGACAGCATTTCAACCAGCGTCAACGTCGACCTCCGTGTCCATTGACGGTGCCCGCCCGTGGGATATTGATCTTATCAAAAGATAGCAACCATCCGTCATTCCGAACCCGCGCCGGGAACCGCGACATAGTCCCGACTGCACCATCATGGCCCCCTCAGGAACCAGCATAGGCAACCAATATATATACGCAATGATTAAGAAAGGCCCAGGTTATGGAACCGGACCGCCGCCGATGAGCGAGATCTTCTCGGTGGCGGCGGTGACGATGTAGCACCGGTCCGCGTTGGACCGGAGGTCCGCGGGGAGGACGAAGAAGCCGGGGCGGGTGGACAGGAAGTCCGGGGTGTATCCCATCAGGACCTCGCCGTCCCGGAACAACACCCGGATCTTTCGCCCGGGAGTCAGGTCCATCGGATCAAAGATGTTGGATTTGGCGTGGCCCAGATCCCCATCCAGATCCTTGACGAAAAAGAGCCCCTTCAGCTCGGAGAACCGGACCTCCCTGGGCTGCGCGCCCCGTTCCTGGAGGTGGAAGCGGTCGCTGTAGGGCACGAAATCGGAGGTCAGCCCCTTGGCCACCCGGCCATCCTGGAAATGGGCGACCACCCTGCTCCTGATGGGTTCTGGCGCGGTGGTTCGCTGCATCGGACACCTCATCTGCCAATCCGTGAGCATTGAAAACCGGTTCGATGAAAATGGGAAGTTCTTTCCGTCTTTTCTTCAGCCTTCCGCCGCCAGGGGCAGTTCGATCAGGAAGGCCGCCCCCTCCCCTTCCCGGGGTTCGGCGGTGATCGATCCCCCGTGGGCCAGTACGATGGCTTCGCACAAGGCCAATCCGAGCCCCATCCCGCGCTGGGCCCCCCGGTCCTTGGTGGAGAAGTAGGGGTTGAAGATCAGCGGCAGGATGCCGGCCGGGATGCCGGCGCCCGTGTCCTGGAAGCGGATCCTGAGCCGGCGCCCGGCCGGCGCGACCTCCGTGGCGACCCGGAACACGCCGCCCCCGGGCATGGCTTCCCGGGCATTGTCCGCCAGGTTGCGGACCACCTGGGCCAGGTTCTCCTTGTGATGCCTGACCGCGATCCCCTCGGCGCGAAGGTCGAAGACGAGGTCGACGGGGGTCCCGGCCAGCGCCGTCTCGACCGTCTCCCGGATCAGGGCGTCCAGGGGCCCCACCTGGGTCAGCGACCCGGGACCGCGCCCCAGGATGGCCAGCCGCCGGGAAAGCTGGCGGGCTTCCCCGGCGCTCTTCTTCGCCATGGCCAGGAACTGGCCGGCGTCGCTCTCCGGGGCCACCAGCTCCCCGGCGATCTCCACCGCGTTGCCGATGACCAGCATGAGGTTGTTGTAGTCGTGGGCCAGGCCGGCCAGGAGCGTGTTCCGGCAGGCCTGGTGCCGGGCGCGGAGCGCCTCGGTCTCCCGCAGTTCCCGGAGCCGGAGCTGCTCCTCCGCCAGCAGGCGGTGGGCGCACACCAGCAGGGCCGCTTCCAGGGTTCCGGCCTGGATCGGCTTCAGGACGTAGCGGTCGATGCCGAGCTCGATGGACCGCACCAGGTAGCCGGTGTGCTCGAAGGCGGTGGTGACGATCACCGGCACCGCGGGATCCTCGCCCCGGATCGCCTCGACCATGGAGAGGCCGTCCAGGTTCGGCATCTGGATGTCCGTCACCACGAGGTTCGGACGCTGCGCCCGGAAGGCGGCCAGCCCCTCCATCCCGTCCCGCGCCGTGATCAGGCTGCCCACCCGCCGGCCCAGGAAGCGCGCGATCTCATCCATCGCGTCCGGATCGTCCTCCACCAGCAGGACGGTCAGGGTCTTCAGGCACTTGGTCTCGGCGGATTCCGGGGTCATGGCATATCTCCAGCCAAAGGCACGAACACGGTGAACTCGGCGCCGTCCCCGGTGTTCCGGGCGAGGATCCGGCCTTCCAGGCTCTGCTCGACGATCTGCCTGGACATGTAGAGCCCGATCCCGGTCCCCGAGGGCCGGGTCGAGAAATAGGGTTCGAAGATCCGGTCCAGGGCGGCCGCGGGAATGCCGCCCCCGTTGTCGGTGACCCGGAGGCGCCCGCAGCCGTCCTCCTCCTGGAGGCTGACGACGATCCTGCCCCCGGGCTTCCCGGCGTCCTGGATGGACTGCTTGGCGTTGCCGAGCAGGTTCAGCAGGATCTGGGAGAACTCGTTGGGCAGACCGTACAGCTGCGGATCCGCCGGCGCCGCCACCACGATGGCGATCCCCTTGGCGGCGAACGCCGCGTCCAGCAGGGCCACCGTGCCCCGCACCTGCTCGAGGGCGGAAAACCGCACGTTCTGCTTGTCGGGCCGGAAGAAGTCCCTGAAGTCGTTGATGGTGGAGGACATTCTCTGGATCAGGTCGTTGCCCTTGGCCAGCGCCCCGTCGAAGGTGGCCGGGTCCAGGTCGCCGCACTGGCGCGCGTCCTTGAGGTTGATCAGGACCATGCTCAGGGCGTTGAGCGGCTGGCGCCACTGGTGGGCGATGTTCCCGATCATCTCCCCCATGGCGGCCTGGCGGCTCTGGGTCATGAGGATCTGGTCCTGTTCCCGGAGCCGGGCGACCGCCTCGAGCACCCTCGCTTCCAGGGTCCGGTTGAGCTCCACCATCTCGTCCTGCCGGAGCGCCAGCTCCCGCTCGAACCGGACCCGGGCGGTGATGTCCTTGACGATGCTGAACAGGAGCCTGCGCCCCCCGACCTCCGCGGGCGAGGAGTTCACCTCGACGGTCCGGAGCGCCCCGTCCGCCAGCCGGTGCTCGAACACGAACGAGTTCAGGTCCCCCCTGGCCGCGCTCCGGACCCCCTGCCGGACCTGTTCGCCGGCGCCGGTATTGATGTCCTGGATGTTCAGCTCCCTGAGCCGCTCCCGGCTGTGGCCGTAGAAGCGGACCGCGGCCGGGTTCGCGTCCTCGATCCGGCCGTCCCCGGGATCCACCAGGAGCATCACGGCGGCGTGGGATTCGAACATGCTGCGGAAGCGCGCCTCGCTTTCGATCAGGGCGTCCTCGGCCGGCTTGCGGACCGTGACGTCGTCGAGGATCCACAGGCTGCCCTTGGCCAGGTCGGGGGGATCGACGGCCTTGCCGTTGTAGCGGATCCAGAGATGCCGCCCGTCCTTGCGGACCAGCTCCTGGACGGTCTCGAAGGTCCCGCCCCGGGCGAGCACCGGGTAGGCGGCGCGCCCCAGCGCATCGAAAGCCTCCTGGCTGGGATACAGCACCCGGGTGTCCTGGCCTTCCTGCTCCGCCTTGGAATACTGGAAGGTCTCCTCCATCCAGCGGTTCACCCAGACCTGCCTGCGGTCGACCATCAGCGAGATGCCCACGTTGGCGTGCTCCAGGATGATCTCCTGCTCCCGCAGGATCCGGTCCAGCTGCTCCCGGTCCTTCCGGCGTTCGCCGGCCATGCGCCGCTGCCACCACTGGAAGCCCAGCAGCCCCGCGCCGGCGGTCAGCGCCACCAGGCCGAGCAGGTCGGCCTGCCACCACAGATCGCGCCGCCATGCGGCGAAGATGGCGGGGAGATCCCGGCTGACGGTCACCACCAAGGCGGCGTCCATGTCCAGCCAGCCCGGGCGCAGGGTGCGCCGGGCGACCAGGCGCGGGCTACCGCCGGTGAGGCCGCTGCCGGTCATCACGGTCGCCGTCTGGCCACTCGCCATGTGGCCGTGGAACATGGTGCCCGGCCCGGCAAGCGCTCTGCCGGGGCTGGAGCCCGGTCCCGGGACTCTGACGAACAGGGTTCCGTCCTCATGGACCAGGGAGGTCCACATGTCGGAGGCATAGTTGACCGAACTCAGCAGGGTGGTGAAGTAGTCGGGATCCAGGGTGGCCCCGACCAGGCCGGTGAACTCGCCGCGCGGGCCGGAGGTGGACCGCTCCAGGTTGATGGCGTAAGTGCCCAGGAGGTTCCTGATGGGGGTCGAGACGTGGAGCACGGCAGGATCGTTGCTCCGGAGGGCGATCTGGAAATAGGCGCGACCGCGGCTGTCCCGGCCGATCAGTACCTCGCGGTTGCTGGCGGTGACGATGCCCCCGGCATCCATCACGAACAGCGTGCGGACCCCGGGCATGGAATCGCTCAACGAGCGCAGTCGCAGGTTGAGCTGCCGGCCGCCGTCACGCCCCGGCGGGCGCGCGTGGTCCTTCTGGAGCGAGGCCAGCGCATGGTTGACGGCATCC